>VFQP010000497.1_pt1 | contig 74317 bp, 55 predicted proteins | sample 3512351 | NCBI WGS metagenome assembly VFQP01 (sample SAMN10412372, study PRJNA504923) | tailings metagenome | isolation source: Relicate 1 Philex TSF1 revegetated site | place: Philippines: Tuba, Benguet | collected 2017-08-29
GCAATCTGGTTCTTCAGATTGCTCAGATCGATTACATCAACGGAACCCTTCATCAGTTGCTTCACGCTCCCCTTGCCCTCCGCGCTGCCATCGTTTAACAGCGGCGAATGCGGCCCGCGCAAATTCGCGTAACCGCCGCTTCCCTTTCCATTGCCAACGTAGAGTTTCTTGCCATCGCGCGAGATGGCCAGCCCGCAGGGATACCAGCCCGTCGGGATAAAGCCCATCACATGAAACTCTTCGCTTTCGCCTATATGAATCACGGCAACGTTGTTGTTGTCAGCGTTCGCGACAAACAGCATCGTCTCCGTGGGATCCAGCGCCAGCGCGTTGGGCGTGGAACCCAGCGGCGCATTGCGATGCATGGCCGTGGAGATCTGCTGGATCGCGCGGCCACGCTTCACATCCACCACCCATACGCTGTTGGAGTTGCCACATGCCACGAAGAGACGGCCATCCTTGGTGAGAATCATGTCGTTGGGGTTGTCTCCCACCGCGATGCTGCGGATCACCTTCCGGGAGGCGATGTCCACCACGCTGACACTATCGCTACCCCAATTGCTGACGTATAGGAGCTTCGCGTCGGCGTCCATGATCAGCTTGTAAGGATTCACCTCAACGGGGATCTCGCCCACTTGCTGACCCGTATTGGTATCGAAAATGGCGACGAAGCCGGCCAAAGCCGAGGTCCCCCGATTGGCCGCGAAGAGCAAAGGCTCCTTCGGGTGCACCGCCAAACCAGCCCAGTATGTCTCGGCGGCATTGTATTTACCGCGCATTTCCGCGAGCGGTTGCTTTCCGAGCGTGCCGTTCTGGTAGGAGTAAACCGCGATGGGCGCCACCGTCGGGTTCTGCCGGCTCACCGCGTTGCCGCCACTCACGAATAGCTTCTTGCCGTCCTGGCTCCAAGCCAAGCCCATCCACGCGGACTTCATCGGAATGCGCGCCGTGGCCTCGTCGGTCAGCGCGTCGATGGTCACTAAGCCGTGGGAGTTGAATCCTGAATGCAGGGCGATCACCGCCTTGCCGTCCGGCGCCGTGGAGATGCCCAGCGGCATGTCCTCCGTACGAATCTGTTTCCCAACCGGAGAGAGCTTCCAACCGTTGGGCAGTTGCGTTTGCGCAAGCGCCGAAGCTAGGGAGAGTGCAATCAAGAAATAGCGCATCAGTGGAGATTCTATGCGCTGTGCGTGACGACTGCATGAAGACTAGCCTGCTTCCATGAATTTTTTCCAATTTCTCGGGCAATCCCGCATGTCGAATTAGCGGAAATTCTCTCGATGCTTTTGGCGCTATCTGATAGCCTCGTTTTAACGAGGTGGCACATTTCGAGTCCGGAACAAGCTGAGATCACCCAGCTTTTGCAGCAGTGGGCGGCGGGAGACAAAGATGCGTTTTCATCGCTGATGCCGGCAGTTTATGGCGAGTTGCGTTCGCTGGCGGGTTCCAAACTCCGCCAGGAGGCGCCCGGCCACACGCTCAGCCCGACAGCCTTGGTTCACGAAGTCTACCTGCGCTTGGTGGATCAATCGAAAGTGGATTGGAAGCACCGCGCGCACTTCTATGGCGTTTCCGCGCGCTTGATTCGCCAGATTCTGGTGGACCACGCACGCGCCCGCAATGCCGCCAAACGCGGCGGCAAGCAACGCCCGCTCTCTTTTAATGACGCCATCGAAGTGCCCGCCTTCGCCGACCAGGAAATCCTCGACCTCGAAGAAGCGCTTACCGCCCTTGCCGAGATCGATGAACCGCAGGCGCGCATCGTCGAGCTCCGCTATTTCAGCGGCCTTTCCATAGAGGAAACCGCACACTGTCTGGGCCTCGAAATTCATGAAGTCAAACGCGAGTGGAGCATGGCCAAGGCCTGGCTCTATCGCTACCTCGAACGGCGATGAACACGGTCCGGCGAGGAGAATTGAAGGCCCGCTGGCGCGACTTGAGCGAACTGCCGCCGGCGGAACATGGCGCCTACCTGGAATCCTTGCGCGCGCAGGATTCTGAGTTGGCCAACGAGCTCTTGAGCTTGCTCGAAGCCGACGAAAAAAGCGGCGACTTCCTGGAGAAGGGCTTTGCCCCTTCCCTGCCCCAGCGCTTCGGCTCCTGGCGTCCGGTGCGTCAACTCGGGCAAGGCGGCATGGGGCAGGTCTATCATGCGGTACGAGCCGTCGGTGACTTCGAACAGCAGGCCGCCATCAAAACCCTGCGCGCGGACTTGCTCACCCCCGAAGCGGTGCGCCGCTTCCAACGCGAGCGACGTATCCTTGCCACTCTCGACCATCCAAACATTGCGCGTTTGTTAGATGGCGGCGAAGACGATCCCTCGCAGCCGTATCTCGCCATGGAGTTCGTCGAAGGCCGCAGTATCGACCGCTGGGCCGAAGGCCGCGACACCCGAGAAAAACTAGAGCAATTCTCCCAAGTCTGCGCCGCCGTCTCCTATGCGCACCAGCGCCTCGTAGTTCACTGCGATCTAAAACCGTCCAATATCCTCGTTAACGCCAACGGCCAGATCAAACTACTCGACTTCGGAATCGCCCGCCTTATGAGTCCGGACTTTGAAACGGCCACAGCCCAGCATCTAACTCCGCAATACGCCAGCCCTGAGCAACTGCGCAATCAGTCGCTTACGACCGCAAGCGACATTTATTCCCTGGGCGTTGTTCTCTACAAAATTCTCACCGGAGAGCTTCCCTACGCATCCACGACCACGCGCAGCACCGACCCCGTCGAACTGGCCCGAGACATTTGCGATAGCCCCGCGCTGCAACTCGGCCGCGGCTATCCGCACGACCTTGGCGCCATCGTCGCCAAGGCTTTGGCTAAGAATCCAGAAGACCGCTACGCCAGCGCGCAAGCCTTCGAACGCGACATTCAAAACTTCTTGAGGGGCCGCAGCGTCGAAGCGCGTCCGTTGCCCGCCTGGCGAGAAGCCGCGCGGTTCCTAGCTCGACATCGTTTCGCCAGTGCGGCGACGGCGGCAGGACTCATCGCTCTTTTTGTTGTAACGGCGTGGGCGTTGCGAGAACGCGACCGCGCGCAGAAACTACTTCTGGAATCCCGACAGATGAGCGGCTCGCTTATATGGGAAGTAGAGCGCGCCCTCAAGGAGGAATCCCCGACGGAGGCAAGGCGCATTCTGCTCGAGCGCACAGGCCAGCACTTGGAACGCCTGGCGCAGACGGGCAGCTTGGACCGTTCCCTCGCCGTTGAAGTGGCCGAAAGCTATCGCTTGCTCGCCAGCGCAATGCACGATCGAAACAACTCCGACGCCAAGGAGTACTTCGCGAAAGCGCTAGCGATTCTGGAACCCTGGAAGGGCCAACCCGCTGCCGACTTTGTCCTCGCCAAAGTGCAGATGGACTCCCGCGACAAGTCACAGATCGAAGAGGCCATTCGCACATTGGGCAGGCTGGAAACGATGACGGCCGACATCCCCAGGCATCTCTGGAGCCAAGCCAAGAGCCGCGCACACGAAAACTATGGCGTCAGTCTGGTCGCCGAAGGCAAGTACGATCAAGTGCAAAAGGAATGGGAGCTGGCCTTGGCGCTGTCCCGCGAATCGCAGCGGCTCTTACCCCGGCCTGCCATCGAATCCCAGGTCTCGCGCATGCTCCGTCGCATGAGCGCGATCCATTCGCAACGCAAGGACTACGAAGCCGCTTTGCGCTTCAATTTGGACTCGATCGCCTTTGAAGAAGAAGCGGTCCGCAGGAAACCCGGACAATCCAGCAGTTCGAATCTATCCACCAGTCTGAGCGAGGCGGCGTATGCACTGCGCAAAATGAATCGGCACGCCCAAGCGCTCGAGTACGCGGACCGCGCCATTGCGCTGCGGCGAAAGCTGCACGAATTGGATCCACAGAACGAGTACCTCAAATTCGCGCTGAGCAACAGCTTATCCATGCGAGGATCTCTGCTGCAGGAATTGGGGCGGCTCCGGGAAGCTGGACCGGGTTTGCTGGAAGCCACAAAGATCGCGGCCACCATGCATGATGAAGGTCTGCATCACGCCCAGACGCTTCTGGCTTTGGCCGACTGGGAGTCGGTCCAACCCGCTCTCAAACCGCAGGCCATCGCCCACGCGCGGCAAGGACTCAGCTATCTGGAGAATCTGAAAGCCAAAGGGAAATTGCCGGCCTTCAAGAACAACGTCTACGAAGCGCTGCGAGCCCACCTAAAATAATCGCCGGTGCGTAGTCGGAGGGAGGCCACGCACCGGCTGAAGGCTGCCACGAAACGGAGGAGTGTGGTACCAGCCCGTGCCTGAAGTCTATCCCAAAACCGAGCGAATCGCCGAGTAACCAACCACGAGGATGATCGTTAGCGCCGCGAACCAAAGACCGATCGTCGACGCCGAACCCGCCTTGGCCTCCTCAGGCATTCGTTTGTGGTGAAGATACAAAGCGGCAACCGACAACACCGGCAACATGCAGGCTTGAGCGACCCCTCCCCAACGCACCATGTTCACGGGTTCCCGCACGATAAGAATGAGAATCACCGGAATCACCGTAAGCACCCAAACGAAGCCGTTGCGATAGCGGACCCGCGCCGCGTAATCTCCCGACGGGAAATAGCCCATGAGACGGCACAGGTCGGAGAATACACGGCTCTCCGCCGCAGTCGCCGCGAAGATGGTCCCGTAGAGTGTCGCAATGGCCCCTAGATAGAACAATGGCAGCGCCCACTCTCCCAAGGTATCTGTGTACATCTTAGACAACACCTGAATGGTCTGATTGCCCTTGGGAACCGATCCCTGCTTGTTCAATATGCCCGCGCCCAGCAAGTAGAACGCCGCGGTGGCCAGCGTATAAATCAACATGGTCGACAGAATGTCAACATGCATCACCCGCAACCAGCCGTTAGCCCGCTCACGCCAGGAGACGCTCCCGTCGCGTTTCCCCGTAAATCGGGCGTAGCCTTTCTCAACGCACCAATACGGATACATCACCAGTTCGGAGGCGCCCACGCCAGTGATGCCGAATACGGCCACCGCCGTTGCAAGTCCCTTGCCTTCAAAGCTGAAGTTAAACCCCTGCGATAGTTCTTGCCACTGAAAAATATCGCTGCGCGTCAACAAAATTGCGCAAAGCACCGTAAGCATTGTGAACAATCCAACCTTGATCGTCGCCAAGCCTTCCACACGTTCGTAGCCGCCGCCCAACAGTAACATAAGCGTTATGCCCAGCAAGACCACGATCCAGACCTCTTGAGGCACCGCCGGCACGAGCGTGTTCAGCGTAATCGCCACGCCCCCAAACATCGCGCCGATCTGGAAGCGCGTCATCGTCACCATCGCTACCCAGCCCCATACAATCCAATTCACCTTCCACCGCGGCCCCGGGACGTGGTTCATGCCTTCCAGGCCGGTCTCGCCTGTCGCCACCGAATAGCGCCCCAATTCCGCCTGCACCGCCGGTTTGATGAAGCAACTCAGGACAATCACCCACAGCGCCGTATAACCGACTTCCGCACCCAGCGTGGTGGTGGCGATCAACTCGCCGCTGCCGACAATCGAGGCCGCCAGAATCATCCCCGGCCCGATCCGCTTCATAATCTCTAAAAATCCGGTAGGCGGTTTTGCAACGTCCTCCGCGTGATACTGGTATGGATCTTTTAACACTCGATGCAAGGTATCACACTCGCTCTTGGGCTCATTGCGCTTAGCGCCGCGGCCCAGCAATACCGGACTCTGGACGCGATCGAATGCACGGATTTCGCCGTCTGCATGCGGGACTTGGAGCGGGCTGCGGCTGGCACGAAAGTCGTCGCCACCACCGTCTACCTAGCCGACATCGCCGACTACGCCGCCATGAACCAAGCCTATGAGGCCTTTTTCACTCCGGACAGGAACGACGGCCTCAAACCCGCCCGCAACACCGTCGAAGCCATTCTGCCCCGCAGCCAACGCATGTCGCTCAACGCCATTCTCTACACTGGCCCGGCCAAACTGGAAGGCCTAACGCCTCCGGGCGTCACCAATCTCGTCCCCATCACCCCCGCCATCCGCACCCCGCAACGCGTCTTCCTCGCGGGCATCCTCGGCCGGGATTCCAATACCGGCGTCATCCCCGCTGCGCCGGAAGCCCAAATCGACCTATGCTTTACGCGCCTCGCCAACGTTCTCTCGACGACCAAGCTCGCCCCCAGTCAGATGGAACAGGCCACGCTCTATCACACCGCCAAAATTCCTCGCGAGGCCGTGGACGCCGCCCTCATCCGTTTCTTCGGCCCGCACTTACCGGCCGCCATCACTGTACTCGAAGTCCCCGCTCTCGCCCTGGGCGCACAAATCGCCATCCACGGCAGCGCTGAGAATCAGGATTATTCCAAGGACGTTACAAGCCTCGACGCGGCCGTCAAAACTCTTTATGACGTGATTTCCGGCCCCGCCGGCCAGACCCGCGATTGGGACCGCCTCCGCCACCTCATGCACCCGCAGGCCCGCTTCCAAGCGGTCCGGCCCCAAGGCGGAATCGTCTCGATCACGGCGGAGGAGTACATTTCCAGAAATGGAAAGGCCCTAGTGGAACAAGGCTTTTTCGAGTCCGAAACGAGCCGCAAAGTCGAAACCTTCGAGGGCATCGCCCATGTCTGGTCTGGCTTCGCCATTCGCAGGAGTGCGGACACACCGGTCCTGCGGACGGGAATCAATTCGATTCAGTTGTATTGGGATCGGACGCGCTGGTGGGTAATGAGCGTCTTCTGGGATAACGCTCAATAACTGGCCTGGTAGAAATTTCTACCCAACGTGTGAACTATTGACACAGCCCGCAAGGGCCATTGCCAGGGATTTTCCGGAGAGCTATTCGAGCTCTTTTTCGCGAGGCGTACCGCTCAACATCGCGAAGAAGAGGCCTACGATAATCGTTCCGGTTAAGAATGCTGCGATTGTCATTCTGGGTTCCTCCTACCTAGATACGCGTCTAAGATGCAATTGGAGGGCCAAAGTCTGGAAGATTTTTTTCGAAGCCTGTTTCCAATGAGCGCCTATGGTAGTTTGCGAATATGCAAGTGGAATTGGCTTACGGAAAATCGGGTCTACACGTGGAACTGCCGGAGGGGCCGCGATACCAATTCTTGGAGGCCAAGAGCGCTGCGCCGCTTCCGGACGAGCAGGCCGCGCTCCGCGCCGCGCTATCCAATCCGATCGGTTGCGCCCCTCTAGCGGAACTCGCCCGCGGCAAGAAATCCGCGGCCATCAGCGTTTGCGACATCACCCGCCCCGCCCCCAACCGCAAAACCCTGCCTCTCATCATTGAGATCCTGGAGGCGGCAGGCATCCCCAGCGACGGCATCGTGATATGCATTGCCACCGGTTTACATCGCATTGCCACCCCCGTCGAACTGGACGAAATCCTATCGCCCCAGATCGCCGCCAAGTACCGTGTTTTCAATCACGACGCCAAAGTATTTGAAGATCATCAGCACCTTGGGTCTACGGAATCAGGAATTCCGGTTTACATCGCTAAGGATTTCGTCAACGCCGATCTGCGCATCACCCTCGGCTTCATCGAGCCGCACTTGATGCTTGGCTATTCCGGAGGCCGCAAACTGATTGCCCCGGGATTGGCCGCGCAGGAAACAATCAAAGTAATTCACAGCCCCCGCTTCATGCGAAACCGGCTGAGCGTCGAAGGCTCGATCCACGAAAACCCCCTTCATCGCGAATTGCAGGAAATCTCCCGCATGGCCGGGCATAGCTTTATGCTCGATGTCGCCCTCACCAGAAAGCGCGAAATCGCAGGTGTCTTTGCCGGCCATCCGGAAAAAGCCCACGCCGCCGGGGTTGAGTTCGTCAGCCAGGTGATGTTAGAAAGGATCGAAGCGCCCGTGGACGCCGCGATCACAACCTGCGCCGGCTACCCGCTAGACCTCACTCTTTACCAGGCAGTCAAAGGAGTCACCGCCGCCAGCCACATCATCAAACCTGGTGGCAAGATCCTGATTTGCGCGGAATGCACGGAAGGCGCGGGCGCCCACGAATTCCGCGAAATGATTCTCAAACATCCCACGGCGGACGGCTTCTTGAAAGCAGTCGAAAATGCCCCGGTTACCGTGGACCAATGGCAACTCGAAAAACTGGCGCTCGTCCTGGCCGACAAAGAGATCCTCTTCTTCACTCCGGGCGTCCCCGCCGAATACCGCGCCACCATGTGGGGTCCGGTTTTCGACCGCTTTGAAGACGCCTGCGCTGCCCTTCTATCGGGATTGCCGCAGGGCGCCGCTGTAGCCGTGATCCCCGAAGGGCCTTATGTGCTGGCCCGAGTCGAGGAACCAATCGCCGCTTAAATCCCGTTATTTCTTCTTGGGCGGCGGGGCAAAAACCTGCTGCTCGCCATCGATGTAGGCGACAAAGCTAGTCCCGCTTCGCGCCAGGAAGTCCTTGTCCTTCCCCACCCCGAAATCCAACGGTCGCGCGCTCATTTCCTCCGGCTTCGCCTGTGGTACAGCGCGCAATCGCACCTTCATACCGCCCATCGCATCCACGTCGATCAAGTGGAACAGCGTCTTGGACCCACGCAGTACGCGTTTCTTGGTCCGCTCATAAATGACGCCGTGCGCTGGAGCGCCCTTCGGGATCACCAAGTCGGCGCCAACCTTCAAGTCCTCACTCACCGTAAACGCCAGCGGCGTACCCGGCGGCGCATCGGCCGACACATCGGCGGCCAAAGTCAATCCGATGGGGGTCTGGTCCGGAATCGTCAGTGCGATTGCTCCCGCGGGCGGCTTCGGCGGCGGCGGCGGTATCGGGGCTCCCGGCGAGGGAATGCCCCTCGGATTCCGCATTCCCTCGATCACACGTTCGGAAACGCCGCCCTTGACCAAGCGAATCACTTCCTCGCTCGACAAATCGAAATCGGCCCGCGCGTTGCGAATCTGGCTTAGAATAACGTTCTCTGGAACCTTCTCCTCGGCCATCTTCAGAATGTCGTCATTGTCCAAACGTTCCCGCGCGGACGAATTCTTATCAAAGTTCTCGAGTTCTTTGGCCGCGGTTTCCAAGCCCTCTTTCACCTTCGCGCGGATCTCCGCCGAATTCCCCTTCACACGAACGGCGGCGCCATCTTCCCGCCCGCACTTGAAGGGCCCGAAAAGGAAGGAGGCTGCGATCGCGATGCCTACCAGCACTTTCTTGTTGCTGAGCCAGTGTGCAGGACCCGGAGCGCCGTGACTGCTCGAACTTCCAGCTGGCGGCGGCGCGGCGAAAGGGCTGGGTTCCGGCGTGGACGGCGTCGGCATCGCAACCGTCTCCGTCGCGCTCGTTGGACTCGTGAATGCCGCTGCCTTCTGCCCCAGAATCCCGGAGTCCGCCGATTGCTTCAAAGCCGCCAAAGCCCCGCGCACCTCTTCCATGTCTTGCCAGCGCTCGGCGGGATCTTTTCGCAGGCAACGGTGGATCAGGCGCTCCAGCGGCGTGGGAATGGATGGCGAAAGCGCAAGCAGGCTTGTAGGCTCGTCGCGCAAAACCGCCGATAGCGTCGTAATGTTGTTATCGCCCGAAAACGCCCGTTTTCCGGTTGCCATTTCATAAAGCACCGCCCCAAAGGAGAAGATGTCGCTCCGGGAATCCACCTTCTTGCCTTGCGCCTGTTCCGGGCTCATGTAGGCGCAAGTTCCGATGATGAAGCCCTCGCGGGTCATCGGCGCTAAATGCGTGGCATCGGGGTCGGCGCTATCTTCGAACGGCGCTTCCAACTTCGCCAAACCGAAATCCAACACCTTCACCAGCCCGCGCTCGGTCACCATGATGTTTCCCGGTTTCAAGTCCCGGTGCACGATCCCCGCCGCATGCGCCGTCGCCAGGGCGTCGGCCATCTGCACGCCGAAATTGATGACCTCGCGATAGGTAAGGCTCTTCTCGGCCAACAAGTCGGCGATTGTTTTGCCCTGGACAAACTCCATGACCAGATAGTCATGCTCGCCCTCATTCACGATGTCGTAGATCGTAATGATGTTGGGATGATTCAGAGCGGAAGCCGCTTGCGCCTCGTTATAGAATCGCCGCCGCCGTTCTTCGTCCGCTCGATGGTCCGCCCGCAACACCTTCAGTGCGACCACGCGGTTCAGTTTGATATCGCGGGCCCGGAGCACCTGCCCCATCCCGCCCTTGCCAATTTCTTCTTGGACTTCGTACTGTCCTCTTATGATTTCCGCCACGGCGCTCGACTACCTGAGTTTCGCACAGCGCACTAAATTTTCGAGAGCTCCACCTGTCCCTGATACGATTGCCGGCTAGCCAAAAGCTCCTCCCACGTCATCGTGCCGCCGCGATAGCAAGCCTCGCGCGCCAGAATCGCCGTAAGGGCGCTATCGGCCCCGGTTGCCGCCTCGTTCAGGAACTTGCCGTTCTTCACGCTTTCCAGAAAGAGCCGCGCCTTATTCTGATCGCTCTTCCCCAGCCCATCGAAGGCTCCATCGAGCGAAAACTTCGCCGTCGCCACCTTGGCCGGCGACCCGTCGTACGGCTGCGCGCCCAGAATCCGCGAGACGCCGTTATAAAGACATTCCCCCACGCCCTTCTCCCCAAAGAATCGAATCCCCGCATCCCAATACGTGTCTCCGAATTGTGTGGAATTGAACGTCAGTTGCGCCCCGCCGGGATAACTCAGCACCACGCCCCAGGTATCCCAAATGTCGCTCTCGTCCTTCCGCACATAACGGCCGCCGCGCCCGCTGGCTGCCACCGGATGCGAACCCATCGCCCAGTTCGCAACATCGAGAATATGAATGTTCTGATCCACCATGATGTCGCCGGAAATCACGCGATCCCAGAAAAAGCGCCGGATGCGTTTCTCCATTGTGCTCTTCCCCGCGTAATCCGGATAAGGCGTAGCGGTGGCGTAGTAATGGCCCGCCATCGAGGCCACCTTGCCGATCGCCCCCGCTTGGATGCGCGTTACTACCCCCTCAAATGCCGGCGCCGTTCGCACTTGAAACCCCACCGCCAAACTCAACTTCCCCGCAGCCCGCTTCCCAATTTCCTCGAAGCGTAAACAACTCACCACATCCACGCCCGCGGGCTTCTCGCAGTAAACATGCTCGCCCGCCGCCACCACCGCATCCAGATGTTCCGCGTGGAAGTAATTCGGCGTAGACAACACGATCGCATCGGCGTTCTTCGTCTCGGCGATCCTGCGATAAGCCTCCGCCCCTACAAAGCTCTCAGCGTTCGCGTTCCACTTGCTCTTGGCCGCGGCCACCTTATCCGGAAACAAATCCGCCAACGCCGTCACCCGCACGCCCCCCACGGCATGCATTGCGCGCAGCACTGCCGCCCCCCGCGCCCCACAACCTAGCCATCCCAGGCGCAGCGCGCTATTCGCCTGATACCCGCGCACCGTCCCCACACCCAAGATCAACAATCCTGTGGACCGATTAAAGCTCCGGCGGCCTATGCTCTCCATAAACCGCCAGTCTACCTTGCGCTCGTTAGAACAGCTTCCGCAACTCCAGCGGCGCATCGGCCTTCTCCCAGGCAGCCGCAAACAACGGCGCCACCATCGACGCTTCGTCCTTCTTGCCTTGGGCCAGCAGAGCTTCCTTCAATCCAAACAGCGCCCGGCCATTCCGGCGATTGTTCTGCAACTCATCGCGAAACACCTTCTCCGCCTCTGCCGCCTTGCCATCGCTGAGCAACATCGCGCCTAGCGCCTCGCGCATCGGCGGATAATACCAGCCGGCGGGCTCGTCGTAGGCAAGCTTTTCTTCCATATCCACCGCGGCGCGCAGCCTCGCTTCGGCTTTCGCATGATCGTGCTTGGCGAGCGCAATCTTCGCTTCCAAGGCGGCTAGGCCAATGCGCATCACGTCCACTTCGCGATTCAAGCCATAAGTCCTCTCCTCGCTAAGTTTCCCAATGGCGTCGGCAAAGATCTTCGCTTCGGCTTCCGCCTGCGGAATCTTGTCCAAACCCGCCAAGGCCATCGCCCGTGAAAAACGCCACACATTGTTCACCGTCAGGCTGAAGCTCTGCGGCTCCGGCAATGCGAGAATCTTCTCCCACTTCTGGAAGCGAACCTCGATCAGGTAAGGCATCGCCAGAAACGCCTCAAATCCTTGGTTCGTGCGCGCCACTGGCTCCAATTGCTTGGCCGCCTCCCGGATGCTTTCGCGCGCCTCGGCATAGCGCCCCTGCATGGCCCGCGCCGCCGAAAGAAAGTGCAAGTTATGCACCCAATACGGCGTGTAATAGCTCGGGCCCCCGATCGATGCAAAATAAACCCGGTCCAACTCCGCCGCCCTCTGATTCACTAGCGCCGCCGCTTCATAATCGCCCGTACGCATATAGATATGCGCCGGCATGTGCACTAAGTGGCCGCTGCCGTTCGCCAAACCGCCCAGCAAATCCGCCGATTTCAGCGCCCGCTCCGGCGTAGGCGAAGCCTCCACCGCGTGAATGTACATGTGATTGGCGCCCATGTGCTTCGGGTCGCGCTGCATCACGCCTTCCAACAAGGAGACGATCTCCAGAGTGTAGGTATTCGGGTTGCCTTGACGGTCCCAGAGCTTCCAAGGGGTCAAATTCATCAATGCGTCCGCGGCCAGCACCTGCGCATCCAAATCGTCGGGATATGCCGCCGCCACCTTACGCATCGCTTCCGCATAAGCTTTGTCCAGACCGCTGCGATCCGCCGGATTTTCCGGAGCATAACGCTTGGCCAGCGCCTCGATATAAGCGCGTTCGCGCGGCGTCGCCTTCGCCGCCAAATGCAACGCCTTTTGCGCGTTTTCATAAGCGGGCTTCGCATACTCCGGCATCAACGGCGCATTGATGTTGTTCCCCAACGCAAACGCATAGCCCCAAAAACACATCGCGCATTCCGGGTCCAACTCGGCGGCTTTTTTAAAGTTCGCCGCCGCCTCGGGATGATTGAACGCATAGACCAGCCGCAAGCCCTGATTGGCCCACACCCGTGCCTCGGCGCTCGCGCTGGACACTTCAAAGTGCAGCTTGCCGTAGCCCTCCAGCTTGCGCGCCACCACCTTCCCCATCTGTACTTCGCCATGTTGCGCCCATAAACAGGCGGCCATACCGAAAGTGAATAGAAAACTCTTCATGTCTAGCTACGCGCAGTCCTTTCTCAAGAAGTTCTCAGCAAATTCTCATCTTGCGCGAAGAAAGAGCAAAACGCCAGCACCCCGTCCAGCAATGCTATCTTCGCTATCGTGAAGCCGCGCAAGTCCGAAAAGCCGAAGCTCGATTTCGAAGGTCTGAAGAACTACGCCTATCGCACCCTCACCGCGCGCCCCCTATCCACCAACGAACTCCGCGCCAAGCTCAAGGCAAAAGCGGCCGACCCAGCCGACATCGAACGCATCGTTACCGGGCTCCAGGAGTACAACGCACTCAACGACGAACAATTCGCCCAACACTTCGGCACGATGCGCAAGGAGAATCGCGGCTTCGGCGCGGGCCGCGTCCTGCGAGATCTCCGCCTCCGCCAAGTCGCCGCCCCGCTCGCCGAAAAGACCGTCGCCCAGATTTACCAAGGCCAGGACGAACGTGAACTCATCCTGAGCTACCTCGCGCGTAAATACCGCGGTAAGGACATGAAACTATACCTCGCGGACCCCAAGAACCTCAACAGCGCCTTCCGCCGCCTCCGCAGCGCCGGCTTCTCCGCCGGCAAATCCATTGACGTACTCAAAAACTATTCCACCCTCGCCGCGGAAATCCCCGAAGACGACACCGAAGAATAAGCGCCAAATCCCGCTAAGGCTTCGGCCAAGCCGCGCAAGTCTCCACACTCAGCTTGTAGGCGCCCTTCGTCATCGGGCTGTACGACGTCACCTCGATCCGGTACACCCCATTCTCCGTCAACACCCGCTCCAATCGCGGATTCTTCGATCCATCGAAATCGTCGTTGAACGCCAGTTGCGCTCCCGTCGGCCCAATCAAATAGGCAACCGCGTCGAACGCCGCATCGCTCACCGCCGCCACGAACTGCTGCCCCACCCGCCCTTCAAACAAGTAGACATCCGTGCGATACAGATCGCCACGCCGCCCCTCGCGGCTCGATTCCTCCGTCAACTCGCTCTCAATCGTGGCCGGACACCCTTCAATCGGCTTCGGCAACGCCTTCGAGGAACCTGTCGCTTCGCTCACATTCACGCGAACGCTAAACGCCCCCGTCTCCCGAAACAACGCACTCGAAACCAAAACCGTATACGTGCCATCCAAAGGAGCCGCCAAGGATCCCGTCGCCGGCAGTCGCGAATTCAAACCGCCGCCGCTATCGTCGTCCTCGCCCAGATAAATCCCACCCGGCCCCAGCAGCGCAATATACGTATCGAACTGCACCGAAGCCGCCTCCACGCTAATGCGCTGCCCCGCGCTGGCCTTAAACGAATACTGCTTCGTGTAATAGGAACTCAGCCCTAGGAACGCGCAATCCGTCGCGCTCAGCCTGCCCAGCACCGTCGCGCCGATCTCAATCTCTTGCGAAACACAACGCGTATTCTGCCGCAACACCAAGCTCTGCCCCGCCACCTGCAAAGTAGCCGTTCGCTGCGCGCCGCTTTCGTTCGGCAACGCCCGCAGCTTCACAAAACCGCTCGCCTTCGGCACGCTGGGCCCGCCGCTTTGCACCCAGTCCGGCAATTCGCTCACGTCCCACGGCTCGCAAACGCTGGACCGCGCCACCTGAATCGCAAACTGATTCTCCAACTCACTCATCGAAATCTCTTTCGGGAAGATCACCGTCCGGCAAGGCGGATCCGGGTTCTCCGAAGGGCTCCAGGTCAACACGAAATTCTGCGCACTGAACGGCAACTCCTTAGCCGAGACAATCGCCTTCCAGCGCCCGCCCGCCGGGCCTCGCAGCACCACCTGCTCCAAGTTGTCCCGCGTATTCTCACCCTGCAAGGCATCACGCTCCGGATGCGCCGGGTCCAATGTCAACGGCAGCGTCCTCGTCCCATCCGGCGCCACTACTACCAGATTCAGATCGTGCAACAACGCATTCGCAGCCCCCGCCGCCGCCGGCGGATCGATCCAACTCAACATCACGCGCAACGCCGGCGAGTCATCGGGCACGTCGAACTCAATCTCCCGCGAGCCATTCGATTCGACTCTCTCCCGCGCATAGCGATTGTTATCGATCGCCTCCACCGCCTTCACCCCATCCGGGATTCCATAACCGTGGCCATAGTCCGGGCCGGGGTTACCCAGATCATTCGCCGTATTCGCCAGCAAAGCCTTCAATAAGTCTGGCCGCATCGTCTCGCCCGTCTTCTGGCGGAAGCGATCGATCAACAACGCCGACAAGCCCGCCACCGCCGGCGTCGACATCGACGTCCCCGACAACACACGCGACCCGCCACCCGTCGTCGTCGAAAGCACTTCCACACCCAGCCCCACCACATCCGGCTTCAATCGCCCATCCTTCGTCGGCCCGAAGCTGGAAAACGAACTCATGCCGTTCGTCTTGTCCACTGCTCCCACCGTAAGAATATTCTTCGCGCTCCCCGGCGGCGGAATTGTGTAAAAGCCCGCCCTCGCGAACATCGAGCAGTCGTACTGATCGCGCGTATTCCCAATCGCAAACAACACCGGAAAATTCTGCTGCACCACAATGCGGTCCACCTCGCGGTCAAACGACGTATACACGCCCATCAACCCGCAAGTCCCCGTCAGTTCATCCGAAGCCGCGCCCCAACTGTTCGTCGCCAAATCCGCATTTTCCAGCGATTTAGCCCCCAAAATGGAAGTCACCCCGTCGCTAATCGACCGCAAACCATAAGACACAATCCGCGCCTCGGGCGCGATGCCCTTCAATCTCGGATCAATACCCGCCGCCGCCACCGTGCCTGCCACGTGAGTTCCATGCACTCCTGTCATGCCCGTCCGCAATCTCGTCAAACGCTCGCCAAACTCCGGATGCGAATCCACCAAATCGTCGATCACGGCCACCTTCGCGCCATTCCCCGTCAAAGCGAACTCCCCATGCAATCGGTCCGCTGCCAGTTGCTTAGCGCTCTCCGCATTCGACCAAAACTTCAGCGGCGCAAAACCCGGCTCGATCCGCCGCACCCATTCCTGCTGCGCCAGCCGTTCCAAATCCTCGCTCGGCACTCGAGCCGTGATCCGCTCAAACGCATCGCTGCGGTCTACAATCTCCGCGCCCCACAAGTCCAACTCGCCAATCGCATGGTCCGCCGAAGAGTCCTCATAAAAATAAACCAACACCTCTACTCCTTCCCTGCCCCCTCGCAACTTCACCTGCGTCCACAACGGCCGATTGCCGCCGCGCAGTTCCTCCGCCAGTTTCTGCTTCAACGAAAGCGGCTCCCCTTTACCCGCCATCGGCCCCCTGCCATCAATGCTCACCAGCCACTGCCGCCCGCCCAGCGCCTCCAGCCTCTCTACGCCCGCTTCGCGCAGCGCCCTTTCCCCGAGGCGCGGATCGATCTCCAGCACCACATGCCGCCGCGCTCCCTCTTGCCCCCACAACGCAGCGGCTATCAGGCCCAAGAAAACAAAACTACGAGAAAACATAAAGAGTTAGCCGGAGGATATCATGAGATAGTTCATGCAAAGACAGCTAACCGCTCAGGCAAAAGCTGCGGGATGCGCCGCCAAATTACCTCAGGAATTTCTAAGTGCGGCCCTCCGCAACATCCCTCGCGTCCCCCACCCGGACCTCCTCGTCGGCTTTGAAAACTCCGACGACGCCGGCATCTTCCGCCTCAGCCCCGACCTCGCCCTCGTCCAAACCCTCGACTTCTTCACCCCCGTCGTTGACGACCCCTTCACCTTCGGCGCCGTCGCCGCCGCCAACGCCCTCAGCGACGTCTGGGCGATGGGCGGCGAGCCCCTCACCGCGCTCTCCATCCTTTGCTACCCCGCCCGTGGCGACGCCGAAACCCTCGCCGAAATCCTGCGCGGCGGCGCATCCAAGATCGCCGAAGCCGGCTGCGTCCTCCTTGGTGGCCACTCCGTCGCCGACGACGACATCAAGTTCGGCTTCTCCATCACCGGCAAAGTCCACCCGGACAAGTTCCGAGCCAACTCCCACGCCCGCCCCGGTGACAAGATCCTGCTCACCAAGCCCCTCGGCGTCGGCGTCATCACCACCGCCCTCAAACGCGGCTTCGCAGCCCCGGAACAGATCGCAGCCGCCGAAGCCAGCATGCTGAAACTCAACAAAGACGCCGCCGCCGCCATGTCCGGCCTCGACATCCATGGCGTTACCGACGTCACCGGCTTCGGCCTCATGGGCCACGGCCGCGAAATGGCTGAAGCCAGCCAAGTCACCCTGCACATCAACGTCGGCTCCATCCCACTCCTGACCGGCGCCCGCGAAGCCGTCGCCGCCGACGCCCTCTCCGGCGGCCTCTACAACAACCGAAAGTTCAACGAGCCCCGCGTCCAGCGCGGCCCCAACATACCCGACGACCTCTACATCCTTATGTTCGATCCCCAAACTTCCGGCGGCCTTCTCATCAGCCTGCCCGCCGCCGAAGTTCCCAAGTACCTCGCGCGCTATCCCGCCGCCGTCATTGGCGAAGTATCCTCTCAGGAGGAATCCGCGATTTGCCTGCACTAACCTACAACCCCATCATCGTCGCCCTGGATGTCGAAGACGCCCATCAGGCCTTCGCGCTCATCGATAGCATTGGCCCCCACGTCGATTTCTACAAAATCGGCATGGAACTCTTCACAGCCGAAGGTCCCACCCTCGTGCGCGAATTGAGCGCTCGCGGCAAGAACGTTTTCCTCGACCTCAAATTCCACGACATCCACGAAACCGTTCGCCGCGCCGTCGCCCGCGCAACCGAGCTCAACGTCCAACTCCTCACCGTCCACGCTACCGGCCAGGTCATGCGCGCCGCCGTCGAAGGCCGCGGATCCACCGACACCAAAGCCCTAGCCGTAACGGTACTTACTAGCCTCGGTGAGCCGGACTTACAGGAAGACGGATACCCCGAGGGCCAGACAGTCGCGGCCTTGGTCGAGAAGAAGGTCCACCTCGGCGTCGAAGTCGGCATCGATGGCTTCGTCTGCTCCCCGCTGGAAGTCGCCAAAGTCCGCGCCATTTGCGGCCCGCAACGCATTCTCGTCACCCCCGGCGTGCGTAGCACAGGCAGTGCCCAGGGCGATCAAAAGCGCGTCGCCACCCCCGCCGCCGCCATCCTCGCCGGCTCCAGTTACTTGGTCATCGGCCGCCAAATTACCCGCGCCACGGACCCCGCCGTCGAAGCCCAACGCATCCGCGAAGAAATCGCCTCCGCATAAATAGTATTCATACTTGCGCTTTTGGGATGGAAATTCCCTTGCACCTGCGATACCCTTACCAAGGTCTTTCCACACGGCATTCCAAGGAGCAAACTCATGAATAAGTACGCGGCGGAATTCTTCGGTACTTTCTGGCTGGTCTTGGGAGGTTGCGGCAGCGCAGTTCTGGCCGCCGCCTTCCCCGAAGTCGGCATCGGCCTCCATGGCGTCTCCCTCGCCTTCGGCCTCACCGTCCTCACCATGGCTTACGCCATTGGCCACATCTCGGGCTGCCATCTGAACCCCGCTGTCTCCATCGGCCTCATGTTGGGCGGGCGCTTCCCCAGCGGACAATTGCTTCCCTACATCGTCAGCCAAGTCCTCGGAGGCCTTGCCGGTGCCGCCGTCCTCTACTTTATCGCCAGCGGCAAAGCGGGCTTCGACGTTGCCGCCGGCTTCGCCTCCAACGGATTCGACACGCACTCCCCTGGCGGCTACTCCATGGGCGCGGCCTTCGTCACCGAAGTCGTCATGACCGCCTTCTTCCTCCTCATTATCCTCGGCGCCACCGACAAACGCGCGCCTGCCGGCTTCGCCCCCATCGCCATCGGCCTCGGCCTAACCCTCATCCACCTGATCAGCATCCCCGTCACCAACACCAGCGTCAACCCCGCCCGCAGCACCGGTGTCGCCGTCTTCGTCGGTGGCTGGGCCATCAGCCAACTCTGGCTCTTCTGGGTCGCCCCGATCATTGGCGCCGCCATCGGCGCGTTTTCGTATAAATTCATAGCGGATGAGAAATAGCGCGGCCTGCGCTTTGCCTTTCCACCCGCCACCAGTGGCGAACGCATCTCCACTTGGGCGTTCGCCAGATCCATCCCTTGAGCCCCGCGAGATCCGCAAACACAAGGGAAATCGAGTCCGCAGTTACCGGCCCATGCGGAAATTGGCCTTCATCGAGTTCACCAACGGTATCGACACCACGCCCCAAACCCAACGCCTCCGTCGCCCGCTCTCCACCACGGGACTCTCCTCGCTCCATGGCGGGGTCAAATCTGCATGATCGGCGACAACAACATGAAATTGCTCTGCTCGCAATGCAGAGGACGCACATTAGGAATCGAGAAAGTACGGCAGCGGGAGATTCAGGATCTTCCTTGTCTGGAAGTACCAGACATAGTTAGTGGTTGAGTATTACCGGGTGCGTAGTCCATGCTGCGGCCTGCGAACCAAGAAGGTTGGTCAGATGCCGGGCAAGGCGCCAAGCCTTTTGGGTCGGCGGCCAGCACCGTGCGAGCCATCGACCAACGCTATTTGGATCGTTTGAGTCGACAGCGCAAGAAGAAGGTAACGCGGCAGTTCGGAGTGGACGAGTTCTACCTTGGGAAGCGCCTGAAGTTCCTTACGGTGGTGAGTTACCTGGAGAGTGGGGAGCCGTTGAGATTCGGCTCGGGACGGCAGCAAGAGACCTTGGATGAGTTCTTCCGGGAGCACCTCAATCCGCAGCGGCGCCAGCGGCTGGAAGCGGCGTGCGTGGATATGTGGGAACCCTTCACCAAGAGAATTCTGCGGTGGGCTCTATAGTGCAAAATCGTCTAAGACAGGTTCTATGTCATGCCGCATGCCAATCGAGTCATCGATGAGGTGAGACGCGCGGAGATCTTCCGGCAGGGTGGCATGTGGCCGGATCTGGTACGCGGTAAGCGTTGGCTACTGCTGAGCCCGTGGATAAAGCTGGATGACGGGAAGAGGCAACTGCTCAATGACTTGTTTCGTTTAAACCCAAGGTTGTTGAAGGCCTATTTACCTAAGGAAAGCCTGGAACGCTTGTGGAGCTACCGTGATGAGGGCGCAGCCCTGCGCTACTTGAACCAGTGGATCGACCAGTTGCACTTGCAGCACTTGAAGCCTTTCTGGAAATTGGCCAGGATGCTGCTGCGGCACCAGGAAGGCTTACCGAACTACTGCCGATACAGAGTGCCTCTTGGCGTAGTCGAAGCCTTTTAAGCGAAACTTCACCGCATTGTTACGCCGGGGCCGTGGATAACGCTAAAGTCGTTACGTTTGAACTATCCCGCGAGCAAAAAGTCTCCATAGGGCGGCGGAACTTTGTGATCTGACATTTTCGGAGTTTCATGATGTCGCCTGGCAGCATGGTGTTCCTATTTTTTGTTGCGGCAGCGAGGAGCAGGAGGAAGATGAGCATGTGCTCGTGAAACTGGGTTTGTCATGAAGAATCCATCGCCGGACGGAAGCAAAGCGGCGAGGGTGACGCAGGATAATTTTCAATTCTTGAGCAAATTAAGCCGACTTCTCAAAGCAGCATCAACCTGTGTTGACGGATCTACAGGCGGAGTTTTCAGGTCTGAGGCTGCGCAGAAACGCGAAGAGAGGGAATTGCCTGCTGGCGTCTCGAAGTGAGGGCTGGACCTCCTCCTTGTTCGGCAGGAGGTCCAGGGCTTGAGATGCTAGGCAGCGTTGCAGCTTCGCAGTTTGGCGATTAGAAGATCAGGCGGAGGCCTAGTTGCATTTGGCGGTTGGAGCGGGCGGTGCCGCCGATGACGCCGAAGCCGGGATTGCCTAGGGCGGCGCCGGGAGTTCCGAATTGGGGGGTATTGAATAGGTTGAAGGCTTCGCCTCGGAATTCTAGGCGGCCGGATTCGCCCAACGGCAATTTGAAGTTGCGTTGTAGGCTTAGGTCCGTTGATACGGTACCGGGGCCTACCATTGTGTTTCTTCCGCCGTTGCCGATGGTGTATTGGGTGGGGAAGATGAAGGCGGCGGGGTCGAACCAGCGGTCGGGCGTTGGGTTGTCGACTTTGCCGCTGGCGATGCGGTTGGGCCAGTTGGTGGTGCCGGTGTTGGCGTTGTCGAAATTTAGAGTGACCGTGTAGGGGGTACCAGTGGATAGGGTGGTGATGCCGGATAGGGCCCAGCCGCCTAGGACTTTGGCGGCGGCGCCACTGGAGGCCCAGGGTTTGCCTTCGCCGAAGGGGAGTTCGGCCAGGCCGGACATGACGAAGCGGTGGGCGGTGTGCTGGTCGGAGAGACCGTAGTTGAGGCGGCGGTTGCGCGAGTCGGTGACCGCGCCGGAACCGGCGGAGCCGCCGCAGCCGTCGCAGAGGTCGATGTTCGATTGCATGTCGAGGGATCGGCCGAAGGTGTAGACCGCTAGCCAGGAGAAGCCGCGATTGAAGCGGCGCTCGAGGCGGGCGCTCATCCCGTGGTATTTGGATGTTACCCAGGGGGCGACGTTGAGGATGGAGCCAGAGGTGACAATGCCAGCCAGGGGGCGGCGGGCATTCACGGCGCCGGGACCGGGGATGGGCTGGTTGCCTTCATAAGCGCCGTAGAGCTTGACACCGCTATTGCCGACGTAGTTGATTTCGGCGACGGTGGATTTGCCGATTTCCTTTTGCAAGGAGAGGTTCCACTGTTGGACATAAGGAATGGTGTTGCGGGTGGGCCAGCTACGGAGTTGGACGGTGTTGTTGGCGGGGAGGCGGTAGTTGGCCGGATCGACGGGGGTGGGGCGGGCCGGCAAAGGAGAACTCAAGGGGATGGTGGAGGTAACGTTCAACTGATCCGAGGTTACGTTGAAGCCACCGAAGCCCACGAAGGGAGGATTGTTGGTCATACGCTGGCTGACGCCGAAGCCTTCATCCTGGGCGAAGAAGATGCCGCCGCCGGCGCGGAGGACGAAGCCTCGGGGGCCACGGTAGGCGAGGCCGATGCGGGGGGCGAAGTTGTTTTTGTCCAGAGTTTGCAAGGCGCGGGGGAGAGGCGAGATGCCGGCAATGGCGTACTGGTTAAAGTAGGGTCCGGGGTCGGTTACTAAGTTCGCGAGACGATTGTTGGCGTCATAGAAGGGGGCGGTAAGTTCGTAGCGGATGCCGAGGTTGAGGGTGAGTCGGCTGGTGATGTTCCAATCGTCCTGGGCGTACATGTAGTAGTTTTTGGCGCGTTCGTTGGCGTCCGAGGGGGAGCCGATGGTGATGGTGTTGGGATAACCCAAGAGCATGTCGGCGACGGAGGAGCCGGTGCCCGGGCGGCCTTGGGGGTTCTGGCTGAAGACACCAGAGAAACCCCAGGAACCGCGGCCCTGGAGGGCGGCGAAGGTGGGGATGTCGAGGTATTGGAAGTCAAAGCCGAGTTTGATGGTGTGTTTGTTACGGACCCAGGAGAAGTTATCGGAGAAGTTCCAGACCATGGACTTCTTGGTGACGGGGTTGTTGCCGTAGTTGACGGGTTGTTCACCGAGGGTGGCGTAGCCGGCGAGGCCGAAGGTGGGGATCGAGGAGGCGACGCGGGGATCGAGGGAGTTGGGAACGATGGGGTCGAGGGGGAGGGTGGCATCCTGGACGGTGCCGACATAGTTATAGGCGAAGCGGAATTCGTTGATCATGGCGGGGCTCAGGATGCGGGTGTAGCCGATGCCCCAGGAGCGGGCGGGGATTTCGCGATCGACGCCGGTTTGGGCACCTACGGGTAGGACGGGGAGGCGCTTGAAGACGCCGTCGTCGATGGAATAGCGAAGGAACAACGAGTCGTTATCGGTGATGCGAACGTCGCCGCGGACGGTGCCGTTGTGGCTGCGGGTGCCTTGGAGGGGGTTGGAGACCCAGTTGCGGGCGGTGCCGGGGAGGTTGGGATCGGGGAAGCGATTGACGAGGGCGCGGCCGATGGGGTCGAAGCGGTTGGCGGGGATGGTGTTGTTAGGAAACTGGGTGCGGATGGATCCGGCGCCGTTGGGGTTGGGGCGGGTGGTGAGGGGGTCGAAGACGTTTTGGCTGAAGATGCCGTTGCGTTCGCTGGCGAGAGGGATGGTGGCGGTGCCGACTTCGCCTTCAGAAATGTGGGTGCGCTGGTAGGCGGTTTGGAACCAGGCGCGGTTCTTGACGATGGGTCCGCCGAAGGAGCCGCCGTATTGGTGTTGGATGTAGAGGGGTTGTTGGGAGGTGGCGGGGAGGAAGAAGTCGCGGGCGTCCATCTTATTGTTTCGGAAGAATTCGAAAGCGCTGCCGTGGAATTGATTGGTGCCGGACTTGGTGACGACGTTGACGACGGCGCCGGCAGAAGCTCCGTACTCGGCGGAGTAGTTGGAGGTTTGGACTTTGAATTCGGCGATGGCTTCGAGTGAGGGACGCATGGCGTCGCGGGCGCGGTTGTCAAGGCCGCGGAGGTAGTTTTGGTTGCGCGCGCCGTCGAGGAGGAAGGCGTTTTGGAGGCCGCGGTTGCCGTAGGCGGAGAAGCTGCGGTCGCGGGAGCGGCCGCTGGGAACGGCGCCGGCGGTGAGGTTGCCGAGGGATAGGTAGTTGCGGCCGTTCAAGGGAAGCTCTTGAATGGTTTTGTCGTCGACTACTTGGCCGACGGTGTTGGAGGTGGCTTCGACGAGTTCGGCGGAGGCGGAGACGGTGACGGAGTCCGTAGTGGAACCGGTTTCTAGAGTGAGTTGAAGGCCGATTTGTTCGTCAACGCGGAGGACGATGCCTTTGCGAACAAGTTTCTTGAAGCCAGTGGCGGTTACTTCGACGGTGTAAGTGGAGGGGCGGAGGAGAGGGGCGGCGAAGGCGCCGCTAGCATTGGTGGTAATACGGCGGGCTTGTTCGCCAGTGTCGGTGCCGATGAGGCTGACCTCGGCGCCGGGAATGACGGCGCCAGAGGGGTCGAGGACGACGCCGGAGAGGGTGCCGGTGGAGGTTTGGGCGAAGGCGCTGGCGGCTATTAAGAGTATGGTGAGGATGGATCGCAACATGGGATGGGGTTCCTGAGTTTGTTAGTTGTTTTCTTGAGTTTTCTGCCATTGGGCGGCGAGGGTGGAGAGCTCGTCAACCAGGTTGGGGTGGAGTTTTCTGAGGTTTTTGGATTCCGAGGGATCTTCGGAGAGGTTGGAGAGGTAGAGGGCGTCGTCGCCAGTGAGAGCTTTGTTGCCTTCGGGGCGGCGGTCGAAGTCTTTGCCGTTGATGACCAGCTTCCAGTCGCCTTTGCGTACGGCGGTGGCGCCTTGATTGGACCAGAAGAGAGCCTGGTGAGGGGTGGGGGCATCGTCCTTGAGGACTTTTAGGATGGAGGATCCATCGAGGCCGGTGGGCTTGGAGAGCCCTGCGGCTTCGAGGGCGGTGGGGAGGATGTCCATAGCTTGGCCGAGTTGCTTTACTTTGCGGGGTTTGATGCGGCCGGGCCAATGGACAAAGCCAGGGATGTGCGTGCCGCCGTCGAAGACGCTGAATTTGAAGCCGCGGAAGCGACCGTTGGAGCCGGCGACGGCATATTGGCCATTGAGACCGGCGCGTTTTTCGGTAGTGGCGCCGTTATCGCCGGTGAAGAAGAGGAGAGTATTCTCCCAGCGGCCTTGGCTTTCGAGTTTGGCGCGGATTTGCCCGATGGCGTCGTCGACGCTCGAAATCATCGCTGCGTAGGTACGGCGTTCTAGAGGTAAGTGCGCGAAGCGGGCCATGTACTTTTCGGGAGCGTGCATGGGGTAGTGGGGGGCGTTGAAGGCGACGTAGGCGGAGAAAGGGTCGCGGGAGTTCTTGTCCAGGAAGCCCACGGTCTCGTCGGCGATGCGACCGGTGAAGTATTGGCCGTCTTCGAAGATTTCTTCGCGGTTGCGATAGAGGTCATGGAAGTTGGGGCGGTTGGGTTCGCCCCAGTAAAAGCGGTGGGAGTAGAAGTCGATGCAGCCGTTGAGGAAGCCGTAGAAGTAGTCGAAGCCTTGGGCGTTGGGAAGGCTGTCGCCGGAGAGGCCAAGGTGCCATTTGCCGATGGTGGCAGTTTTGTAGCCAGCGGCTTGGAATTGGCGGCCGAGGTTGGGAATGCCGGGGTTAAGGCTGCCGCCGTTGGAGGGGACACCGGCCCTGGTCGGGAAGCGGCCAGTCAGAATCGAGGCGCGGGCAGGCGCGCAGACTGGGGCGTTGGAGTACCAGTTTTCTAATACTGCGGATTGCCCAGCGATACGGTCCAAGTGCGGCGTTTTGAGGTCGGAGGCGCCGAGGTAGCCGAGGTCGGTACAGCCTAGGTCGTCAAGGGCTATGACTAGGATGTTGGGTTTGTCCGCGCGGCTTTGGGCGGAGAGGAATGCTGGCGCGGTGGCGAGGAGGGAGCGTCTGGTGATACTCATGGACCCTGTGTGTCCGCTTAGTATTTCGCGATGGGAGGGGCTTCGGTAGGGGAATTCACGGTGAAATGGAGAGGCAAACGCGATATATATAGGGGCCGGAAGGTTTGTTTTCTTGGATTCGCCGCAGATGGTCAGTTCGTTGGGAGTGGAGGCACGGGAGGCGCTGGCGCGCGTATTGACGAGCGAGATGTTTGCGAAGCGGCCGCGGCTGCGGGAGTTTTTGGAATACGTGACGCGGGAGGCGCTCGAAGGGCGGGCGGAGGAGGTGAAGGAGCAGTCGATTGGGGTGGCGGTGTTTGGGCGGTCGCAGGGGTATAACGCGAGTGACGACACGATTGTACGGGTGACGGCGAGGCAGTTGCGGCAGAAGCTGGACGAATACTACGCGGGCGAGGGAAAGGGGGATGCCTGGCGGCTGGGGATTCCGCGGGGTGGGTATGTGCCGGTGCTGGAGGCGGCACCCGTGGATCGAGTGGTAGCGCCGGGGGTTATTGTTTTGTCCCCGAGGAGGAGTTGGGGGTGGGTGTGGGCGGCGGCATTGGTTCTAGCGTTGGGGATTGGTTATTGGATGTGGCCGCGGCCGACGATTTTTTCTTTGCTGACGATGCGGGAGAATCAGCGGATCGATGTGGTGACGGGGGATGCGGCGGTGCAGATTTACAAGCTTGTGGTGGGGCGGGGGCCGGCGCTGGATGACTATCGGACGAATAAGTATCTGGAGGCGGAGGGGGTGCCGAAGGAGGATCAGGTTTGGAAGGCGCTGCAGAATGGAAATTATCCGGCGCCGTCGACGGGTCCTTTGTTGATGCGGATTGCACAAAGTATGCCAGAGGCGAACTTGGCGGCGCGGCACCCGAAAGAAATGGCGGTACGGGATTTCAGCGACGATAGCGCGATCTTGCTGGGGGGGCCGTTTGCGAATCCTTGGGTGCAGTTGTTTGAGAATCATTTGAACTTCAGAGTGCGGCAGGATGGGCCGGGGAATGCGTTTGTGGAGAATTTAAAACCGCTTGACGGGGAGGCGCGGGAGTACCGGGTGCATGTAGAAGGAGAGGAGCGGGTGACTTACGCGCGGCTGGCTTATTTGCCGAATCTGAGTGGGCGGGGGCGGGTGTTGTTGCTGGGGGGACCTTCGTCGGCGTTGTTGGAGAAGTTTGCGGAGCTGGCAGCGGATGCTGGTTTTTTGCGGGAGTTGAAGAGGGATTTGGGGGTAGGGATGTGGGAGGAGTTGCCTTGGTGTGAGGTGTTGATGGAGGCCAAGGAAGTGGCGACGGCTCCGGCGAAGATGCAGGTGTTGGCGTTGCGGCGGGTAGAGATCGCAAAATAGGCGATTGAATTGTTACGCTGAGATCTAATTCTGCCAGGGAGGCTTTCCCAATGAGATTGCTTGGGGCGTTGGTTGCCATGGCTGGAATTTCCCTGTCGCAGATTCCCGCTGTTGTTGATGATGTGTTGGAGATGGATCGCGAAGTGGTGGTGCGTTCGCACGACGCTTCCGATTTGCGTTGGTTTCGATTGAAGAACGATTCGCGCGAGGCGCGGGTGGTGTTTCTGAACGTGGAGGTGGAGGAGCGGGAACTTCCCTCGGACGTGGATACCTTCTTTGAGGGGAAGCACTATACGGTTGGGCAGCATTCTTATGTGCCCGAGGCTACGCAGACTTGGCCGGGGTGGGCGAGTTTCCGAACGCGGCGGATGGAGGCGGGGCAGGAGTTGTTGGTGCGGGTGGCGGGGAATCATTCTTCGTATAAGGTGCGGGTGCAGAGTTATCCGGCCGCTGTATCGGGGTCTCGTGATGCGCGTGGGGCGGTGGAGATGGGGATGGATTTTTTGGTTTCGCTGGGGGAGGCTTGGCATGCGAATGCGCCCCGACGAGGGGCGGTGGCGGATCGGTCGATTTTGCCGCATCCGGAAGTGAAGGGTTGTGTGGCTTGCCACCCTACGGTGTTTACGACGCGGGCTTATCGGGCAGCTTTGGCGAAGGGGTTTGCTTCGGTGCATGAGGATGCGTTTCGGAGGTTGGAGCAAAGGTTAGTTGATAATCCACGGCCGATGCCTGGGTTGGCGGATGTGAATTGGGCGCGGACGATTTTTTCGGCGCGAGCGGTGAGTGCGAGGATGATGGCGGCGGGGGCGGTGAGTGGGGGGTATTTGCGTTATGCGCGTGGTGAAGAGGAAGAGGCGGATGGGGCTTCGCCTTTGGTGAGTGCGGCGGAGACGGCGTTTTATGGCGATGGCAATCGGGCGTTTTTTGAGAGGTTCGTGGCGCGGAATGTGATCGATCTGAATTGGTTGATTTTGGGGAAGGCGAAGTTTGGGTTGAATGTGGCGAAGGATGTGGCGGAATTGTGGAAGTGGAGGCGGGCGGATGGGTTGTGGCCTTTGCACTTTGACCATGATGAGGCTGGCGCGGAGTTTATTACTTGGCATGCGTTGTATGCGTTGGCGAGTGCGGGAGTAAAGGATGCGCGGGTGGAGGAGTTGGCGCGGCTTTGTTTGAGTAAGCAGAGGGAGAGTGGAGAGTGGAATGGGCCGGCCGTGCATAAGAGTTTTGCGACACCGTTTCGGGATACGCAGTTTGCGGTGATGGCTTTGAGTGCGTTGTATGGGAACGGGGATGTGGCGGTGCCGCTGCGGAAGGCTCGGCCGGCGCGGGATCTGGTGGAAGAGTATTGGCGAGCGCCGAGTGCGGCGCTCGCCGAGCGGATCGCGATGCGGGTGGTTAGCGCGACGGATGAGAAGGAGCGCTTTCGGGCGCAGCAGGAGTTGTACAACATCCTCGATGAGAACGAGGGGTATTTGGCGACTTGGACTGCGAAGTTGGATGACGAGGCGATGCGGTTGCGCGTGATCGAGGGATTGAAGGAACGGCGGCGCGGGACGCAGTTGGCGGTGGCGCGGGCATATGGTGCGGCGAAGACGCGGGAAGCGAAGTTGGCGTTGTTGAACGCGCTGTGGGACCATCCGCAGCGGCATGCAGGGTTGCCGAAGGATTTGGAAGGGCGGAGCGAGGTGGTGTTGCCGGCTTACTTTGCGCAGTATCAGAACGGTGTGCCGGGGCTGCATGAGAAGGATTTTGTTTATGAGCCGCGGGTAGAGAATGCGGCCTTTCGTTATGACGCGCGGAATGCGTTTTATAAGACGCGGGTGGGGAATGATTCAGAATTGCCGGATTGGGGCGAGGCGGGGCCGGAGATAGAGGGGGCGTTGGTTTCCGCGTTGCGGAGTGGGGATGCGGAGTTGCAGATGAGCGCGTTGAAGACGTTGAGTTGTTTTCCGCAAGGGACGAGCGCGGAGTTGACGCTAGCGGCGGTGGAGTTGTTGGCGACACCGTTGGCTTCTACGGTGGAGTATTTGTTTGGGGGGAGTGGGCGGGGGAAGTTGACGTTGGATCTGCCGTTTGGGTTTGTGGAGGAGAAGCTCTCCCCTGCCCTGCTGCGGGTGTTGACGTTGGAAAATGCGTTGGCTGTGCGCGTGGTAGCGTTGAACTTGCGGGAGGTGGCGCCGGGGGCTCCGGTGACGCGGGATGAAAGATTGCGGGGGCGGTGGGAAAGGTTGTTGCTAGGGGCGAAGACGAATGAGGAGAAGGCGGAGCGCTTAGCGGCGGGGGCGGTGTATCCTCATATTGCGGATGGGCCATTGATTCGTTCGCTGATGCTGGAGGCGTTGGGGAGTGGAGACAGGGCGTTGGAGGTGGCGGCGGTGAATATTTTTGTGAAGAGCTATGTGGCCGAGCCGACGAATCCGGTGTTGGCGAAGCAGTTTGTTGCGGCTGCTAAGGGCTCTGTGCGGAAGAGGATGGTGGATGCGCTGGACCCGGTGCGCTTCTCGTTGAACTTGTCGGCATTGAATCGCTATAACCCTGGGCGGGATGTGGTTTTGCCGGAGGACGCAAATATGTTTTCAAGCGATGTGGCGCAGACTTTGATAAGGGAGGCGTTGGGAAGCGAGGAAGAGACGCGGAGGGCGGCGGGCGAATTAGTGCGGACGTATCCGGAGTTGGCGGGGTGGCGGGCGCAGTTGGGTGCGGTGGAGAGTGTGGCGCCGGACTTTGAGTATTTCAAGTCGCGGGTGCAACCGTTGCTGGTGAAGCCGGGGGCAGACGGAAGGGCTTGTATGATGTGCCATGCGACGCAGGCGGGCTTTGCGCTGAAGCTAGCGGGGAAGGCGGGATTTACGGAGGCGCAGAGCCGGGCGAATTATGAGAGTGTGCTGCGGCAGGTGAATCGAGAATCGCCGAAGAAGAGTAATGTGTTGTTGAAACCGACGAGGCCGAATGACAATGATGGTGATCCTGCGTTGGAGGATGCAACGCATGGGGGCGGGACGCGCTGGGGCAGGTCCACGGAAGAAGCCAGCGGGAGCGTGGAGTACGAGGTGATTTTGGATTGGATACGCGGGGCGAGGGTACAGCGATAGCTTAGTTGGCTTTGAAGCGTTGGAGGAGGTAGGCCTGCAGGTCCCACATTTTTTCGCTGGGTATGAGGAGGTCCGGGAAGGCGTAGACTTCTTTTCCAGCGGCGTCACGAAGGACGAGTGTACTGCCGATGAGTGGGCGTTTGGGTCCGTCGCCTCGTACGATTTCGACGGCGGCGCTGGCAACATCGCGTAGGAAAAACTTTTTGTCGCGGACCCAACTGCGTTCGTGGATTTCTTCCGGAGTTACGGTGATTTTTCCGCTCAGCCAGTGCGCGGAGGCGATACCTAAGAGAGAGCCGAAGAGGAGCCGGGTTAAGTCCGCAGCCCAATCGAAGCGGCATGAATCCCACCAATCATAAACAACCCAGCCAATTAGGCCGACGGAGACCCAAGTGCCTGCCCAGGCGCGGCCGCGGTCTACTTGCAGGACGACGGGCCAAGACACGGGTTGGGGTACGTAGGTAGCGTATTCGGAGGGCAGGAAGGCAAGTACCGCAACGGCGCCCATGCCGAGGAGGAAACCGTAGAAGATCAAAAGGAGTGGATGCAGGGCGCCGAATTCCGGGACGGCGCGGACTCCGTCGTCATTCACCCAGAGGCCGACCGTGGTGCCTTCACTCCACCATGGCAAAGGAATCCATTGCCGCAGCTTGTACTCGCGCAGACCGACTACGAAGACGATGTCCGGCCAACTTCGTTGGCCGACGCGCGCATCCCGGCGTTTGTAATCGGAGCCGAGTTCGCCTTCGGAGATCAATGCGAAATTGGCGATGCCGAGGCCGATCAGGAAGACTCCCACCATTACGAGAGATCCGAACAATTGACGCATCGCTTCCATTCTCCTTTTTCAGTGTTCCGGCTGGCGCTACACTAGCTTCGTGACCAAGCTCAAAATCGCTCTTATTGTCGGCAGTCTTCGCCAAGATTCCATCAATCGACGTTTGGCCCGAGCCATTTCGAAACTGGCTCCGGCAGATGTTACGTTTAGCGAGGTGAACATCGGCGATCTGCCCCTTTATAGCCAGGATGACGACGCGGCGCCAGCCGCCTCCGTAACGAGGCTAAAGGGCGAGATCAGCGCGGCGGACGGGCTGATCTTCCTTACTCCCGAGTACAACCGCTCGATTCCCGGCGTGCTGAAGAATGCCATCGACCATGCTTCGCGGCCTTATGGACAAAGCGCCTGGGCCGGTAAGCCCGCCGGAGTGTTGGGCGCGTCTATTGGCCCGAACGGCACTGCGATGGCGCAACAACATCTGCGCAACATTCTTGCTTACTTGGATTGCCCTACGCTTGGCCAGCCGGAGGTGTTCCTTAAGTTGGACGATTCCTCATTTGACGCTGCGGGGCAGATTGCGGATGAGCGGACTCTGGGGCTGTTGCAGAAGTGGATGGACCGCTATTGCGATTGGGTGGGTAGAAACAAGGCTTAAAGGCAAGCCCGCCCGCGGCCCCATAAGTCCGCGGGCGGGTGAAGAGAGCTTTTGTGCGCGGCTGGATCTACCACCAGCCCAAGGCGGCGTCCATGTTTTGCCACAAGCCTTTGGCTTCCAGTTGCGCCACGCTGTACCAATCTTTGTAGTATTGGTACACACTTCCGGTGGCGTGGGTCTTGCCTTCGAGTAAGTCTTTCTTGTAGATCTCCAGCAGATACGGGCTCGGGTACTGGATGTTGATTTCCATTACTTGGCGGCCGACGTTGCTATTGGCGAAGGCGTTGTTGTTCGCAGGGAACCAGGCATCGAAGGTGGCCTTGTCGATCAGAAGATCTCCCGCGGGCCGATTGTATTTGAAGAAGCTAGTGTAAGTGTCGTCGGCATGGGAGAGGAACATTCCTTCCGTCAAGAAGCTTACGCTGCGATGGGAGCCAGCGAGGATCGTATCCGCTGGGATGTTGGCGGCCTTCAAGAGGCGGACCAGGAAGTCGGATGTGCCGTAGCAGCCGTGGGTCCAGTTGTATTTATTCACTTTGTATTCGGTCGGGAGGTTGTCGGTAGAATAGGTGCCCTCCAACATTCTCGACATCGGCGGGTCGCCCCAATGTTGGAAGTAGTGATAGAGGTGCGCGCCGCCCAAGGGACCGAAGGTATGCGCCTGGTTCCAGCGCGACCAGTTCAAGACACGCTCGATCGTCTGGCGGGGCGTGTTGCCAAGCAGGTTTTTCTGTTTGAGGAACTTGAAAATCGTGATGGAGTTGGTGGGCGTGATGCTGTCCATATAACCAGTTCCCGCGTCGACAATGGTGCCATTCAACCAATAGCCCTTACCGGCCTGACCGGTGCGAAGGAGCATAGTCATCATGTTGTTGCCGTCGGGCATTGCCTCAAACGTTTTGATGCTCCAAGGCACCCAAGCATTGATTTCCGCAGCCAGGATCAGCGCGACGCGCCCGACATAAAGGGGCCAGAGCACTGTTGCGTCGTCATAGACAGTCACGCCATGCGTGCCCGCAGCGAAGGCCGCCGCTTCTAGATTTGGCGGCGGATCTTGCACTAAGGGACCGGGATAGTTATTCATGCCGGATTCGTACCAGAGGATGGTGCGCTCAAACGCCAAGCCCAAGTCGTTCTTGGCGGACTGACTCCAATCGCGGTAGTTCAAAAATTGTCCGTTGAATCGATAGGAGATTTTGTAGGCTATCGCCGTGTTCGAGCTATCCATCAAGTAGCAACTGACGGCGCTCTGGAATTGACGGATCTGCATAAGGTATCCGCAGCGTCCGGGTGTGCGGTATAGTGATGGCGCGGGAGCAGCTTCCGCCTGCCAGCTCATGGCGCCGATTGCCGCAGTGAAGATAGCGGCTCTTAAAAAGTTGTATTTCATTTCTGAGTTTTCCCTCTCGACTGGGATGGGCGTGAAGGGAGACCGAAATCGATCATTGGGCTCCAGATTTTTGGGGGGCGAAGTAACGCTAAGCTAGGTTCGATGTCTCGTCTCTTTTCATCTGCCCTGTTGGCGTTTTCTCTCTCCGCGTTGGCCCAAGACCCTAAGGCATTTTTGGGCCGTTGGGATTTCACTGCTACTCCCGCTAGTGGCAATCCTTATCCGCAATGGATGGAGCTAGTGGAGAAAGAGGGCCAGATCAGTGGCCGAGTGCAGCCGCGAGGTGGCGGTTGGAGGCATATCCAAAGCGCCAAGTTCGAAGGGGAGAAATTGATTCTCACCTTGGGTGCAGCCAACGCCAAGGCGCCGACGCTTTACTGGGAGCTGAATAGCTCCGGCAAGGACAAGCTGAGTGGGGTGGAGAAGCGCGGCGAGGCGCAAGGCCCGACGTTGGCGGGGGTTCGTGCTCCGAAGCTCGACCGTCCCATGCCCAAGGCCTGGGGGCCGCCGCAGCCCATTTTCAACGGCAAGGACCTTACTGGTTGGGAACCGATCGGCAATGTGGCCAACAACAAGTGGAAGGCCGTGGACGGCGAGTTGGTGAACGACAATCCGGAGATCCCAGGACAGCGTAATTCCGGCGCGGCGAACATTAAAACCACGGGCAAGTTCCAGGACTTCAAGCTGCATATCGAGGTGCTCTGCCCCGATCACGGGAATTCAGGGATTTACTTGCGCGGCCGTTACGAGATTCAAGTGGGGACGGAAGGTGGGGCGGTGCCGGAGAAGGAAATGGGGGCAGTGTACAGCCACTACGCGCCGCCCAAAGATGCGCCGCTGAATCTTGGCAAATGGACGAGTTTCGACATTACGCTGGTGGGCCGGCATGTCACGGTATTGCGGGATGGCAAGGTCTATCACGACAATGTCGAAATACCCGGACCGACTGGTGGCGCACTCGACAGCAACGAAGCCGAACCCGGGCCCTTCTTCCTGCAGGGCGACCACCACGGAATCATTAAATATCGCAACATCACCGTATCCCTTCCGAAGAAATAAACGCCGTACGAAGGAGATCCACTATGTGCGACCAAATTCATTTCGACGAAGATGAACGCGAGTATTCCTCGCGCGGGCTCATCACCCGCACCCAGTTTGGCCAGGTGCTTTCGGCCGGAGCCATGATGTTGCTTCCTCAGGTAGCCAATGCGGTTGCCGTCACGGAGTCCGACGTCACGATCACGACTCCCGATGGCAAGTGCGACGCCTATTTCGTCCACCCCAGTACGGGGACGGCGCCAGGCGTTTTGGTGTGGCCGGATATTTTCGGGCTGCGACCGGCATTTCGGCAAATGGGCAAGCGCCTCGCGGAATCCGGGTATTCGGTATTGGTGGTAAATCCGTTCTATCGCGCTAAGGCAGCGCCCACCGCTTCCAATGGCGGCGCGACGCCGATCCAAGAGGTGATGCCGCTGGCACAGGCGCTGAACGCCGCGACGCACGCCACCGATGCCAAGGCATTCGTTGGCTGGCTCGACCAACAGAAGGCTGTGGCGAAAAACAAGAAAATCGGCACGCAAGGCTACTGCATGGGCGGTCCTATCGCATTCCGGACGGCGGCGGCTGTACCGGATCGAGTGGGCGGAGTGGCCAGCTTCCACGGAGGGGGTTTGGTGCGCGGCGAGGCTGCAGATAGTCCTCACTTGATGGCGGCGAAGACAAAGGCCAGCTTCCTTATAGCGATCGCGGCGAACGACGACCAGCGTGCGCCTAAGGATAAGGAAGTCTTGAAGGAGACTTTCGCGGCGGCGAAGCTGAATGCCGAGATCGAAGTTTATGAGAACTCGGCGCATGGCTGGTGTCCACCCGACTCAAGGGTGTATAACGAAGCGCTTGCGGAGAAGGCTTGGGCGCGATTGCTGACGCTCTATCAGAAGGCACTATAGAACATCTTGCCTTGATAGGATAGGGCAGACGTGCGATATCTATTGCCGCTCTGCCTTATCGCCAGCGGCGCAGCCGGTCCGAGTGGCTTTTCCAATGTCAGCTCGATGGCGGGCATCGATTTCCAGTTCGAAGCCAGCAAGACCTCAGCCAAGTACCTCATTGAATCCATGGGCGGCGGCGTGGCGTTCCTGGACGCGGATAACGACGGGCGCCTGGATCTTTTCTTCACTAATGGCGCGGCTTTGCGACCGGGCATGTCGGCGACGGATGCCGCTTTGAAATCGCATGCCAAGTTTTGGAATCGCCTTTTTCGCAACAAAGGCGACGGGAGTTTTTCTGACATCACGGAGAAGGCTGGGTTGCGCGGCGAAGGCTACTCGCAGGGGGTGGCTACGGGGGATTGCGATAACGATGGAAGGACAGATCTGGTGGTCACCGCGCTTGCTGGCCTGCAACTGTATCGCAATCGCGGCGGCGCGGAGTTTGAGGATTTCACAGCCCGGTCTGGTTTGAAGGCCGAGGGCTGGCTGACAAGCGCGGGCTTTTTCGATTACGACCGCGACGGCAATCTCGATCTCTTCGTCGCGCGCTACCTGCGCTGGGATTTTTCGAAGAACAAACGCTGCGGCGGCGAGGGGCCCGCTCTGCAGGCGTATTGTCATCCCAACGAGTTTGAGGCGGTTCCGCACTTGCTGTTTCGTGGTTTGGGCGGTTGCCGGTTTGAAGATGTATCTCAAAAGGCTGGTATTGCGAAGCATCCTGGCAAGGGACTGGGCGTCGCGTTTACGGACTTCGATGAGGATGGATTCCCGGATGTGCTGGTGGCCAACGATAGTTTCCCGCAGCAGGTTTTTCGCAACAAGGGAGACGGGCGCTTCGGGGAGCAGGCATTGGAGTTGGGCGCGGCTTACGACGAGGATGGCAAGGTCTTCGCTGGGATGGGCATCGATGCGGCGGACTATGACAACGACGGGCACTTCGATTTCTTTGTGAACGCGCTGGCGAATCAAGGCTACGGCTTGTTTCGCAACGGCAAGCCGCTCTTTGAATACGTTTCGGCTTCGTCGGGCATCACGGCCGCCAGTAAGATGCACTCCGGTTGGGGCACGAAGTTCTTCGACTTTGACAACGATGGCTGGAAGGATATCTTCGTGGCCCAAGGCCATGTGATGGACAACATCGAACTCACGCAACCGGGGACGCAGTATCGCGAATCGCCGTTGTTGTTGCGAAATGTAAAGGGGCAGTTTCGGGAGGTGGGCAAAGAGTCCTTCGCGTTGCCGGAGGCGAAATTAGCAGCGCGGGGGGCGGCTTTCGGCGATTGGAATAACGACGGGGCGATCGATGTGGCTGTCGCCGTAGTGGAGGGCAAGGCCCGGTTGTTGCGGAATGATCATGCAGGGAATCATTGGATTCAGATCGATCCCGTTGGCACGAAGAGTAATCGGGACGGCTTAGGGGCGCGGGTGCGCATCGTCACGCCTAAGGGCAAGCAACAGAGCGGCTACGTAAGCACGGCGGGCAGCTATCTCTCCGCGCACGACAAGCGGGTGCACTTCGGATTGGGGGAGGAGAGCTCTATTTCCCTTTTGGAGATCTACTGGCCAAGTGGGGCGAAGCAAATCTGGAAGGACCTGAGGGTCGATCAAGTCTTCCGGGCTATGGAAGGCAAGCCGTGAGAATGATCTTGCTGCTGGCGCTAGCGGCCTCGGCCGCTACGGGGCCTTTTTTCGTTGACGAAGCTCTTAAGGCTGGATTGCGTGATCGCTTTATTTGCGGCGACGACAAGCAGAAGAATTACATCATTGAGACATTGGGCACGGGTGTGGCTTTTTTCGATTACGACAACGATGGGCTGCTCGATATCTTCGCGGTGACGGCGTCCAAACTGGATGGTTTCGGGAGCGAGCCGCAGCCTACGAATCGCTTGTACCGGAACCGGGGGAATCGCAGCTTCGAGGATGTGACGAAGAAGGCTGGTCTCGAGAAGTCCGGCTGGGGGCAGGGTGTTTGCACGGGAGATATCGACAACGACGGGTTTATCGATTTGTTTGTGACTTATTGGGGAAGCGATGTGTTGTATCGCAACCGGGGTAATGGCGCATTTGAGGAGATCAGCCTCAAGAGCACTGGGACGCGATGGGGCACCGGTTGCGCCTTTGTGGATTACGATCGCGATGGCCGGCTCGATTTGATGGTGGCCAATTACGTGGACTTCGACTTGAAGAACACGCCCCGGCCAGACGGACCGAAGCCTTGCCAGTGGAAGAACGAGAAGGTGATGTGTGGGCCGCAAGGGCTGAAGGCTGGATTCAATCGGCTTTGGCACAACGATACGCAGAACGGCGTGGTCCGCTTTAGCGACGTATCGAAACGCGCGGGCATTGAGGAGCCCGGCGCGCGCTTTGGCCTTTCGGTGACTACACTCGACTACGACCGCGACGGCTGGCCCGATATCTATGTCGCGGTCGATTCGCAGGCGAGCTTGCTTTACCGCAACAAACACGATGGGACCTTCGAGGAGACGGCGCTCGAAAGCGGAGTAGCGCTGAGCGAGGATGGCCGTGAGCAGGCGGGGATGGGCACCGCCGTGGCCGACTACGATGGGGACGGCTGGCCGGATCTGGTGAAGACAAACTTCATCGACGATCTGCCGAACCTCTATCGCAATAATCGCGACGGTAGTTTTTCGGAGGTTACCGTGCAAGCGGGTTTGGGTAAGCAAACGCAGTTTCTGGGATGGGGGGCGGCTTTTGTGGATTACGATAGCGACGGCTGGCCAGACATCTTTATGGTGAATGGCCACGTTTATCCAGGTATCCAGTCCGGTGAATACAAGCAGCGGCGTATCTTGTATCAAAATACGCAGGATGGGAAATTTGCGGACGTCTCGGTGGAGGCAGGGCCCGCAGTGATGGAGAAGAGTTCCGCGCGCGGCTTGGCTGTGGGCGATTATGACAACGACGGCCGGCCAGACCTGCTGATCAGCAATATGAACGAGCCGTTGAGCCTGCTGCGGAATGCACTGCGGGGAGGCAATTCGCTGACAGTGCAGTTGAGTGGCCGCAAGATGAATCGAAGCGCAATCGGCGCCGTTGTAAGGGTTAAGGTGAATGGCCGGATGCTCATGCAAGAAGTTCGTTCCGGATCGACCTTTTTGTCACAAAGCGACGTGCGGCTGCATTTTGGCCTGGGCGCCCAGCAAGGGGCGGAAGAGGTTGAGGTTCAGTGGCTGGGTGGAGCCGTGGAGAAGGTTGGCAAACTGGCCGCTGGGCAGTTCGTAACCATCACGGAGGGGCTGGGCGTCACTTCAAAGAAGCCTTACTTGCATGATTGAGCTGCCCCTCATCTTTGCGTTGCTCCAGGAGAAACCCGATTGCGGTAGGGCATTCCGCGCGGGGCTGGACGCTTATGGCAGGAAAGATCTGACGCAAGCGTTGATCGAGTTTCGCGCGGCGGTTGCCTGCGACCCGAAGTTAGCCGCCGCGCACTTGGCTATCGCGGACCTCTATGCCGAGCGTGGGAATGACGCGGAAGCGCTTGCCGCCTTGTTGCGGGCTCTCGAAATCGAGCCCAAGAACCGCTTGGCACTGGGAGCGGCATCGACGCTGTATCTCAAGAACGGTTTGCACAACAAGGCGCTTCCTCTGCTGGAAACGCTGGTTGGGATCGCGCCTCGTACTGCCGCAGCGCATGCGGACCTCGCGGCCGTCTATGCCGCCAGCGGCAATCGCGATGGCGCGGAGAAGCAGTTTCAGATGGCATTGGAGCTTGAGCCCAATCACTTTCCGGCATTGGCAGGACTGGGCAATCTGCTGGCACGCTCCGGCGACCAGGAGCGCGCTTTGCCATTGTTGCGAAAGGCAGTCGCCGCCGAGCCTAAGGCTTATGCGGGGCACTTTCTTTTGGGTTCGGCCCTGAATCGTTTGAATCAGTTCGCCGAGGCGCGCACGGAGTTAGAAGCCGCCGTCGCACTTGGGGGTAACCGCGAAGCTCAGGTCTACTATCAACTGGCCAGGGCTTGCGGGGGCTTGGGCAAGGCCGAAGAGCGACGTGCGGCCTTGGCGAAGTTCTCGGAGCTCACTAAGGAAGAGAAAGCCTCGGAGGAGGCACAACGCCAAGCGAATGCGCGCATCGACGAGGCGCGCGCATTGGTGCAGGAGAACAAGTTGGAGGCGGCAGTGGAGCGGCTGGAGTTGGCGCGGGAAGCAAGGCCAGGTGACGCGACGTTGTTGTTTCGATTGGCAGGCCTACATTTCGATTTGCAGCGTTTCGACACCGCTCGGGAGTACGCGCAGGCGGCTATTTCCATCAGCCCCTCCACTTGGCTGTATCACTACTTGCTGGGGTTGACGGAACGATCGGCGAATCATCTTGCCGACGCCAAGGCGAGTCTAGAAACCGCCGCAAAGCTTGCGCCCACGGAGGCGCCCGTGTTCAATGCGCTAGGCGAGGTGTTGCTGGAGCAAGGTCAGAAGGCAAGAGCGATAGAGAACTTCGCGCAGGCCGTTAAACTGGCGCCAAGCAACCCGACGTACCGGCAAAACCTCGAATTTGCCAAGCGTTAGGAGAGGATCGCTTCGATGGGCCCGTGCCCCTCTTCCACCAACCGGAAGTTGCGGCCAAGCGCGCGGAACTGCATCTTCTTGTGATCCAAGCCTAGCTGCTGCAGGATCGTGGCGTGCAGATCGCTGTAGTAGTGGGGATTCTCCACGGCCTTATAGCCGAACTCGTCGGTGGCGCCGTGAACGGTGCCACCCTTGACGCCTCCGCCTGCCAGCCACGACATGAAGCCTTTCGGATTGTGATCGCGGCCGGTGGTGTTCTGCGACCAGGGGCTGCGCCCGAATTCGCTGGTAAACACAACCAGGGTCTTGTTCAGCATGCCCCGTTGCTTAAGGTCCGTAATCAAGCCGGCGATCGGCTTGTCGACGGCTTTGCACAAGGGCGCATGGGTTTTCATGTCGCCGTGCGCATCCCAACTTCCATTGCCGCCGCCGGCGTGGCAGATTTGGACGAAGCGAACGCCGTTCTCAACGAGCCTGCGCGCCATAAGCAGTTGCTTGCCGAAGTCATCGGTTTCTTTCACGCCGATGCCGTAGAGATCTTGCACATGCTGCGGCTCTTTGGTCAAATCGACGACGCTGGGCGCGGCGAGTTGCATCCGTGCGGCAAGTTCATAAGCGTCGACGCGCGCGGCAATGTCCGTATTCAGTTCGTGACGTTCGCGGAACTCCCGATTCAGGCGCTCCAGGGCCTCCATCTGCTTGGCGCGGTCTTCCGGCTTGGTGCCCGCAGGGGGCTTCAAGTTTGGAATGGGAACGGGCCCGGTTTGGAAGGGAGTCGCCGAATGCGTGGCGCCAAGATAGCCGCCAGTCAATTGGACGGGGGACGAGGGCCGTCCGATATTTACATAGGTCGGAAGGTTCTTATTGCCGGAGCCCAAGGCATATGTTGCCCAGGCGCCAAAGGAAGGATTATCGAAGGCTCTGCCCCGATGGCCGGTCTGGGTTTCGATGACGGCTGGGAAGTGGTTGCCTTCGTGACACCACAAGGAGCGGACTACCGCGATATCGTCGATGACACCTCCGACGTTGGGGAACCAATCGGAGACGGGGATGCCGGATTGCCCATAGTTGGTGAAGGTCCGCAAGCACGGAATCACGGGGCGCTTCATTTCCGCCACGTTATCGCCGAAGCCGATGGCGTCGATCAGTTTGCCGGCATACTTGTTGCCCTTGGGGTCAAAGGTATCGATGTGGCTGACGCCGCCGCACATGAACAAGAAGATCACGGCGTCGGCCTTGCGCTCTCCGGGGAGACGCAGGTCCAGCTTGCCATCTTCAGCCCAAAGCGCGCCGACCGCGCCACCGAGCAGGGCGCCGATGGAGGTGTGCAAGAGATGCCTGCGGGAGAGCGCTCCGCAAGGATAAGGATTGTTCTCGGCCATTTCTACTTCTCAGCTCTCCTATTGCATGTAAATGAACTCATCGAGGTTGAACAAGAGCCAGGCGAGATTTTTCAGTTTCTTGGCGTCATCGCCCACAACGGTCAGTGCGCCATCCTTTTCTGTGGAGGACGGCGGCCGGCTGAGGGCGATGCGATAGCCCAAGTCCACGGCCTTGTTCAAATCGCCGCCAGATTCCTTCTCCAGACGGCCGGCGAACATGCCGCTTGCCTTATCGATCTCAGGACTGTTCATCATGAATAATCCCTGGGGCGCTGTAACCGTTTGTGTGCGAACGGGGCATGGAGCACGCCCATCGTCCACATCGAAGGATTGGAGGAAGTTTGGCACAATATCGCGGCTGGTCGAGAAGCCGCGCACGATGTAGGCGCCGCGCCGGTTCATCTTCGTATCCGCCGGAGGGGGGCCACCGCGGCCACGGGGTGCGCGGCTTTCGATGTCGAAAGAGGGGCCGCCCAAGGTCGTGTCCAGGTTCCCGGCCGCCGACAAGATCGAGTCCCAAACAGGCTCCGCTTCCAAGCGCTTCAAGCGGAAGCTCCAGAGGAAGCGCTGATTCGGATCGGCGTTCAGGTTCTTCTTCATGGTCTCTTTGTCACCGAAGCTCGCCAGGCGATAGGTTTTCGAAGTCATCATCAACTTGTGCATCGCCTTCATGCTGTAGCCTCGATCAATGAACTCGGCAGCAAGCCAATCCAAGAGAGGTTGGCTCGCGGGCCGGCCACCGAGGATGCCAAAGTCGCTGGAAGACTTCTGTAGGCCTTCGCCGAAATGCCACTGCCACAAACGATTCACCGCCACGCGAGCAAAAAGCGGATTTTCCTTGGCCGTCAGCCAATCGGAAAAAGCCTCCACGCGGCCATCGCGAATGTCAACTTCGCCGTCATAGAAGGGCCAGCCTGGCTCTACCGGATGATTTTTTTCGGGGCGCTCGGGATCGCCGCTGGTCAAGATGTAGCTGGGCTCACGCTCCAGGCCGCGGTCCACTTCTACTGTCCAGAAAGCAGGCAGGTCCTTCACCATATTCCGGCGGACTTGGCCGTTGACTTGATTTAGTTTCGCCCGCAGCGTTTGATATTTCTTCTTGTCGTCGGGCGACATGACTTCTTCGATCTTGTCGGTGTCGATGCGCAAGACCGGGAAGTAGTCGTCGGCGATCTTCTGTTCCGCGGCGGTCCGTTGCTTTTCCGGCTTCAGGATCACGGCACGGACATCTTCGGGCAGCATGGCAACGCGATCCGCGTAGAGCTTTTCGCGATAAGGCGCGATCAATTCATTGACAGGCTTTTCGGCGGCAACACGCAGCTTTTCAAAATCGCCGAGTTGCTTACCGTAGACCACCAATTCGGCGGGCGTCGCGAGGGTTTGTTTCTTGATGACCAAGGGATCGAACAACGCCTTCATGGCGTAATAGTCTTTCTGCCGGACGGGATCGAACATATGGTCATGGCACTTGGCACAGGCGACGGTCATACCGAGGAAAGCGCTGGAGACGGTTTCCACGGCGGCAATCTGTAATTCCCCAAGTTCTTTGCTGTCCCGATTCACGGCGCCGCGGGCAAGGAAACCCAGGGCGAAAAGATCATCCGGGCGGCGTTCGAGCGGGCTGCGGCGGCCTACGGCGGCCATCGTTGTGCGTTCGGTGGTGCGGTAGCCCGTTAACTGCGCTCGCACGAATTGGTCGTAAGGCACGTCCGAATTCACAGCGTTGATAACCCAATCGCGCCAGTAGTGGATGCCCGGGGCGGCGTACATGCGCTCTTCGGCGTCGGCGTAACGCAAGACGTCCAACCAGTGCCGGCCGTAGCGCACACCGTATTGTTCGCTGGCCAACAAACGATCCAGCAACTTCTCGTAGGCGTCGGGCGATTTGTCGTTCAGATAGGCATCCTGCTCTTCGGGCGTGGGCGGAATGCCGATTAAGTCCATGTATACGCGGCGCAATAATGTCCGCTGGTCGGCCATGCCGATGGGCGAGACTTTTTTGCTGTCGTAGAGGGCTTGGACGAAAGCGTCGATGGGGTTGGCGGAGTCGGCTGGCTGTGGGGGAACGGCGGGCTTTACCAAGGGCTGCAGGGACCACAACTTCGGACGCTTCGCCATGGAGGGAACGACAGGCATTTTCGGCGCGTTGTCCACCTTAGCGTGAGGGTCCGCAGCCTTGGCCGGCGTTGTGGGTTTCGCGGCAGCCTTAGGCGCCGTCTTTTTGACGTTCGGCTTCTTCACCGCTTGCGTTTGTTGCACTTGGGCGAAGGCGAGAACAGCGCCCAACGCCAGCACGCTCGCGGTGGCCATCCTTAAAAACTGCATCAGTCTTAACTCCAAAACATCTAGTCGATCACCGCCGCAGCGACCATTTCGAGGATGCGGCGGACTCCGTCATCGGTGCCAATCGGACCGTCGCTGAACTGGCTGCGTGCCGCCGGCTTCCAATTGTCCCTGGACCCATCATACGGATAGTCCTGTTTGAGGCCGGTCCGCTTCGGATCGTATTGCCCATCGTCGCCCGCCATCTTGTAGATCACCAGATCGAGCGAAGGGACAACGATGATGCCATGACCACCGCCGCCGGACTTGAAGTAAGCATCCCTCGGGGCGCCCACGACATGGCCATCGGCGTTGTTCTCAAACATCAAGCTCATGGGCGCATGCTTGTTCCATTTTGTTGGTTTCCCACACATTTCAACGTAGTCCGCGGGGATAATTTGCTTCTTCTCCCAGCGGCCTTTCTTGAGCAGCAGATAAGCGGTCCGCAGATGGTCCGTAGCGCGGAGAGCGATGTCGGCGCCGCCGGGCGTGTGTGGTAATTCGAATTCGCCTCGCCGACGGGCCCAGGCCCAGGGGCCCCAGCCGAGGGCTTTGCCCACTTTCGCGTCCAGATATTCGTGTAGCTCCATGCCGCTCAGATGCCGAAGCACGATGGAGGCGGCATGGGGCGAGGCGGAAGCATAGGAGTAACCGTCGCCGGGCTTGGTCCAGAGCGGGGTCCGCAGAGCTTGGAGATCTTGCCCTAAGGGTGTCGCAGGCCGAGGCACCGGCGTCAACTTCACTGCAGGAACTCCGTTCACAAAGCCGGGATTGCTGCCTTCGCCATGCATGCCCGAAGACATCGATAGCAACTGGCCGAGAGTGATCTCCGCCTTGGCGGGATCGTCCAGAGGCATAGCTTCCGGCAAGTACTTCTCATTGAAGACCTTGGTGTCGAGGCCTGCGGGCAGTTCCGCTTTCTTTTCATGGAGCAAAATACCCAGGGCGATGCTGGTGTAAGCCTTGCCGACGCTCGCCGATGCGGGAGCGGCTTCGCGATGCCCACGCCCGTAGTAGCGCTCGTAGACCAGATAGCCATGCCTGGCGACGACTAAGCCGCCGTGCTGACTGCTTCGAGAGGCGTAGTCAAAGGCTTGATCCAATTTTTTCAAGTCCATGCCGGCAGTCTTGCGGATGGCTGCGGCATCCTTAAGCGTTCGCCAGCCACCCGCGGAATCGGGCTTGGGGAAGTAGTCCTCGGCCCGTCCCGCCAGGCAGACGAGAATCAGTGTCGATAGGGTACGCACTTTAAGAACTTACCTCTTAGAAGCTGATGCGCACACTGAATTGCAGGTTGCGCGGCAGATTGGACTGCGGATTGGAGAAGGTTCCGAAGTTGGCCGCGGTGATGCTGGTGTTCAAGCCGCCCATCAAGTGGCGGTTCGCGACATTGAAGGCGGAGGCGCGGATTTCAATGTTGTTCTTGTCGCTCTTGCCGAAGGGAATGTTCTTGCTCGCCGCCACGTCCTCGCTCAACTGATTCGGTTGGTAGAGGTGCGGGATGACGGCGGGAACGTCGCCGTAGGTAAAGTTCGCGGGCTGCACGAAAGCGGCGCGATTCAAGTAAGGGCTGTTGGGGTTGGTCGGGTCGTAGTTCGGATTGTAAAGGGATTGTCCCGGTACATAATTGCAGCGAGCCGAGCCGGCTCCGGCGAGGGTCTGGCTGCAACCGCCCACACTGATCGGAGCGCCACTTTGATAGCGATGGACCGCGGAAACCGTCCAATTTCCTAGGATGACATTGGCGACCGGGTTCATCCCGGAGAGGAAGGCCTTGCCTTTGCCGAAGGGGAGGTCGTAGACATAGCCGGCGGTGAAGACATGGGGCCGGTTTACGTTACTGATCACCTTTTCAGTGAGTTGGTTGTAGATGTTTTGACCGTTCTGGCTGACGAGGGTTTTCGAGAAGGTGTAAGAAGACATCAGCCAGAGGCCCGTGGAATATCGCTTCTGGAAGTTCATCTCCAGGCCGTTGTAGGTGCTGTGTCCGCTTTGCGACGCAACCGAGCCGAAGCCCGTGTATTGCGGGAAGGGGCGCAGGGCCTGCTGCAGTTGCAGATTTTGCGGGAAGCCGGCATAGGGCAGCCTGAAGCCGGCCGCGATGACGGCGGGATTGTTCAGCGCGGCGCTGACGGGAGTGGTCAATGCCGTGCCGTAGGTGGCGAAATAGCGGGGATCGAGTTGGTTGAAATCCAAGCCCGCCTGGTAGATCTTGATGCCGTAGTTGGCGTGGAAGCTGGTGCGGAACAGGGTCGTCGGCGTGAAGCTGTGTTCCACGGTGAAGTTATAGTCGGCGTAGTAGCCGGGTTTGCCGGATTCGCCGGTTTTATAAGTCACGCTGCCGTTGACGCCCAGGCCGGGATCGATGCGGGGAGGACGTTGGCCGTCGACGAAGGACTTGAAATCGTTGATGCCGTTCTTGACGGTGAAGGCGATGCCGTTGGACAGGTTGTTGGCGATTGCGCCGAAGCCGCCGCCGAAACCTTGGATGCCATTATCGGCGTTGCCATCTTCGCGAATGATGTCGTACATGATGGCGCCGCCGCCGCGGACTACTGTCTTGGGCGATAACTGGTAGGCAAAGCCGAAGCGCGGGGCGAAGGCGTTCTTGCGCGTGTCGAGCAGGCGCGGACGGCTTTCGGTGGCGAACTCCAGTGCACCCAAGAGGCCGCCAGCGGCGGGGTTCGGAATGGTCGGGTTGAAGTTGCTGTTTTGCAGGTTCTGCTCGCGGCGCGGTTGGCTTAAGTCGTAACGCAAGCCCATATTCAGCGTGAGCTTATTCGTAACCTTCCAATCGTCCTGGATGTAAGCCGCGTAGTACTTGTAAAGGAAATTGATGTCGGCGCCGAAGTTGAAGCTGCCGCCGCTGGGCAGGCCTAGGAGGAATGAGGCATAAGCGATGCCGTTCTGCCCGCTGACACCGGGGTTGCCAGTTCCGGTGGCGGCAAAGCTCAAGGAGCCGGCGCAGTTGTTGCAGTCGATGCGGCGGTAGCTGACGTCCATGTAGGTGCCGCCGAATTTCAGGGTGTGCTTGCCTTTGACCCAGGAGAGTTGGTCATTGAAGTTAATCGTGCGGCCGGGGGAAATTGTATTGACGTGGCCGCCGTAGTTGCCGAATTCGGTGTTGTACTTCGTGTAGTTGGTGGCCTTTTCGGCGCCCGCGCCGATCAAGCCGGGTAGGAGCGTCGCCTGGCGGTATGCATCGTTTAGCCCGAGAGTCGGGCCTTCGCCGAGGCGGCGCTGATTTATGCCAAAAGTAAAGTGGTTCAGGACATTGGGGGCAAACGTGTAGTCCGCGTTAAAGCGCCAATACTTGACATGCCCGAATTCCTGAAAGGCTTCCGCGAGCGGGCCTGGAATGGGCCCCTGGAGAGGATAGCTATCGAAGTATTGCCGGCTGAACATGCCACTCACATGGAAGCGGTCCGTGAAGTTGTGGTCGCCCTTAAAGGAGTAGACGCCCTGCCAAGCTCCAGGCGTCCGGGAGCCATTGTTGATGGCCCTGGTATTGTTGAAAACTACATCGGGCTGGTCGGGTAGCGGCAACTGGGCCAGAATCGTGCGCGCCACGGGACTGATGCGATCGGGGCAGATGACATTCAAGACCCCATTGCATTGCATTCTTGGGCGGCTGCCCGCATTTTGGATGACGTTGCCAGCGGCGTCCAACGGGTCGTAGAGAGGCACCATTTGTCCCGCGGCATTGGTGTAGCGACGGAAATCGCCATTGCGGAATTCCGCGATCGGCAGGGAAATCAAACTTGTGCTTTGGTAGTTTTTCGCTCGTGAGCGCTCGCCCGCGATGAAGAAGAAGGTCTTGTTGCGGCCATCGTAGACCTTGGGGATGAAGACAGGTCCGCCGATATTAGCGGCTTCGACGTGTTGCCGTTGCACACTCTCTCCTCTGTCGCCCCAGAAGAAGCCTTTCGCGTTCAACTTTTCATGACGGAGTTGCGCCATGAAGGAGCCATGCAACTGGTTGGTGCCCGACTTCGTGGTGAAATTCAGAACGCCGTTTGAGGCGCGGCCGAATTCTGCGGAATACGCAGAAGTCTGCACCTTGAATTCTTCGACCGCTTCGGCGCTGACTACGCGCATCTGAGGATCGTTGCGGCGTTCGCTCATCGATTCGCCGCCATCGACAAGGAGGCTGGCGCCGTTGGCTTGACCGCCCGCGATGCGCGGTGCGCCTCCTGTCGTATCGGGATCGTTTTGCAAGTTCATCGTCACGCCGGGGGACAGGCTAGTAAAGGCCATGTTGCTGCGGAGGCCCCCGTTGATGAAGAGAGGGAGGGCCTGAATCGCTTTGTTATCCACAACGGTGCCAAGATCGCTTTTGTCGGCTTGGAGGAGTGGCGTGGTCGATTCCACCTGAATCGTCTCTTGGACCGCGCCGAGTTGCATCTGGATATCGAGGCGAGACGTTGTGTTCACCTGAACCACGACGTTCGAGGCTTCGGCTTTACGGAAGCCATCTTTTTCAGTCAACACCGAGTAGCGGCCCGGCACCAGCGAGAGGAAACTATAGATGCCTTCCGCGTTCGTCTCTACTACTTGCTTTTGGCCTGTGGCGGGATTGGTCAAGGTCACCTTGGCGTTGGGTACAATCGCGCCCGAAGTGTCCGTGACCGATCCGGTAATCGTCCCCCGGTCCTGAGCGTTTAGCAAAGCGCTCAAAAGCAGCATCAAAAAGACTACAAGGTATCTTTGGCCCACTGAAAAGTTCTCCTGAAATCCGCGTACACTACGGCGCACGTTTGCGGATTGTCGCAATGCTATCGAAGACACGGATTGTGAACAACACTTCACCAGAACCATTGCCGGATAGTTCATTTGTACTAGCCGCTTTTCATTCGCCCGGGTTTAGTCCAACTGAACCATAGGCGATTCGTATATATCTGGATAGAGTTCCAAGTTGATCGAATTCGGAATTCGCCGCTTCTCCATGCGATCCCAGAACGTCAAAATCGCCATTGTGTTTTTGCTTGCCGGACTCCTGGCCGCGGCGGCATGGGGGGCGTATCGCTTGCGTTCGGCCCGCCACGACGACGGCGCTACCATCGCGCTGATTCCTCGTGGTTCCGGCGCATTGCTGTGGGATCTTGCACATGCCGGCGCGACAAGCGAGGCGCAGAATCGTAACCTCCACCTCTACTGGAATTCGCCGACCTCGGAAACGGATATCGCCGGCCAAGCCTCTCTGCTCGACCGCGTTGCACGGGGCAATCATCGGGGACTGATTTTTGCGCCAAACCACTCTTACTTTCCTCTGTCGGCGATGAAGCGCGTCCTGGCCGCCAAGATCCCCGTCGTGGTCATATCCGATCCCCTCGACCTGCCCCCATCCCCGATCTTTACGCAGGTGTTGAACGATAACGTCCGGATGGGCGAAATGGCAGCGGCCGCACTGGCGAGCCATGTCAAGAGTGGCCCAGTGGCCATAATTGGGCTCAGCCGCTATGCTCCAGGTGTGCTCAAGCGCTTGCATGCCGCCGAAGCTTATTTGCGCGACCATCATCCAAAGATCCAGGTGGTTACGCGCATCTCGAGCGCTTATGTGTCAGCTCGCGCGGAAGAATACTTGCGAGCGGAACTCGAGGCTCACCCCACGACGGCCGGGGTGCTTGGGCTGAGCGCTTCGGCATCGAGAGGCGCACTAGCGGCATTGAAGAGCGTAAATTCGAAAATTCCGTTGATCGCTTGTGAGCAGGACGGCGATCTATTGACTGCACTCGCGCAGGGCGATTTGGCCGCCATCGTTGCCGCGGACACGCGAGAGATGGGACGGAAAGCGGTTCAATTCATTTCGGCTCATGCGGCTGGAGAGCCCATGCCGCCGCCCTCTCGGGTGGCGCCCGTTCTTTTGACCCGGGACAACGCCGGTCAAGCCAGCACGAAACCATTTGTGAGTCCCACGCCATGAAGCCTACTCTGTTTCGCCGACTGCAGCGACCGTTGGCTATAGCTCTACTGATGGGCGGGGCGGGACTTGGGATGCGCTACTTGTATACGCGAGCTCCCTCCTATGGCCTCCCCTTTCGAGCCAGTTGGAAGCTGGACGCGGAAGATCCATGGACCGCGTACGGCGGCAATTGGCAAATCGCGAACGAGCAAATGCGCAACGGCTCCAATGATCGCGGCGCAAAGCTCCTAACCGGTTCTCCCCATTGGCGTGACTATGAGGTACATGCCGACTTTCAAATGCTCGGTTCCGGCAGCGTCGGTATCTTGGCCCGCGTAAGCGAACCTGAAGTAGGAGAGGACTCGTTCAGAGGTTACTTCGCGGCAGTTCGCACCGTCGACAACGCCCTGATCTTGGGCGGGTACGATTATTTTTACCACGTGGCCGCGAAGGTCACGCTTCCGGATCCGGTCCGCCCTTTCCGCTGGTATCGCATCCGGCTCCGCGTGGAGGGATGTCACATTTCCGTATCCGCCACGGCTCACGGGATGGCAGAGGTACATACCGCGCCACTTCATGATCCAGACTGCTTCCGGGCCGGCTTGGCGGGAATGCGCTCCAACGGCACAGGCGCCCAATGGCGGAACTTCGAAGTCCGTCCGCTCTCGCACGCCTCTCCTTTACTCCAGACCGGACTGGAATCCAGTAGCGAAGACAATCGCCTCGCCGCCGCGCTGGCTGCGGCAAAGGCCGAGACTCCCGCCCCTTTAACGCAATCGGTAAACTCGCTGCAGTATCTACCCAGCGTTGGGGCCCCTCGAGCCGCCATTCGAGGCGCAGTGATTCTGACAACGCCCTTCCTTGCCGTACAGGACCCGGCGAACTTCGCGGTCAAGGTGCTAGCTTCCAGTGAAATCCCACTCAAGATCGGCGATGAAGTGGAAGTCGGGGGAGAAGTGAAGCTCGATCAGTACAATCCTTATCTCTGCGACGCTCGGGTCCGCTTGCTGCGCGAGGCAATTCCAGTCTCGCCATTAAACGTTACGGCGCACCAGATCGCCACGGGCACCTACGATAGCCGATATGTGCAAGTGGAGGCCTATCTTCGAGGCGTTTCCCGCAGCGATAGCGGACAAATCGTCTACGACCTCGACGCCGGAAATCAAACCTTCCAAGCGATCCTGCCGCGTGGCCGCTTCCGCAGCGAACTTGCCTCGCTTGCGCCGGAAAGCCGGCTGCGCTTGAAGGGGATTTCCCTGGCTGACCCGGCTTACAACAAGGCGCGGGATCCATTTGTCCTCCTGTTGCGGAGCGTGGATGATATCGACGTGGTGGCCGGGCCTCCCTGGTGGAACCTGTCCACGCTCATTCTTGCGAGCCTCGCAGTTCTAGCACTGGGATTCCTTTGCATCCACTTCTATCTGGTTGCCCAGCACTGGCGGCTTCGGGCAGTCTCCGAAGAACGCGAAATGCTTGCGCACGAGATTCACGATACGCTTGCGCAAAGCTTCGCAGGACTCGGCTTCCAACTACAGGCCATTCGCAACAGTCTGCCCGCGGGAGCGGATCAACTGCGAGCCCAAGTCGATCTGGCCTTGTCCATGGCGCGCACCAGCCATGGCGAAGCTCGCCACAGCATCGCTAGTTTGCGGCCCAACGGTATAGACGAATCGAGCTTGTTAGCAACCCTGCGCGACAGTGCCACCCGACTCACACGGAATGGGGCAGTTCGGATTGAGGTTGCCGGCGACGATTTCAAATCGCCTCTCCCCCCTCGCATCAAGGATGCGCTGTACCGGATCGGGCAGGAGGCCATAGCAAACTCGATCCGGCATGGCCAGCCCAATCGTATTCAAATCGCGTTCCAGCGAACGCGCACCCATGTAGTCCTGAGCGTCACCGACGACGGCAGAGGTTATGAAACGATGACGAATTCGGTGGAGGAAGCGAGCGGCTTCGGGCTCCTAGGGATGCGCAAGCGGGCGGAAAGCGTGAATGCGCATCTCAGAATAGAAAGCAAGCCCGGCAGTGGCACGCGGGTCGAAGTGGAGGCTCCCATAGGAGCCCGGCTCTGGCCCTTTTCCAGAAGATAGTAAAGGAATTCATGAAGACTACCCTTGCTTGCATCCGGCTGCTCATCGTGGACGACCACCCGGTGGTTCGCGCCGGCTTGCGCAGCATGCTCACCACTCAACCCGAGATAGAAGTGATCGGCGCGGCGGCCAGCGGGGGAGAAGCCTTGCGACTTTTGAAGAACGTCGAAGCCGACGTGATTCTGCTCGATCTCCGGATGTCTGGGATGTCTGGTTTGGAGACGATCCACCAAGTGCACGGCATGACGGACCCGCCACGAATTCTGGTGCTTACCAGTTTCGACACGGACGAGGATATCTATCAGGCCGTGGCCGCCGGCGCACAGGGTTATGTATTGAAGGACGCGCCGCAAGAGCAATTGCTGGAGGCGATCCACGCCGTCCATCTCGGCAGGCGTTACTTTCCGGCCGATATTGCAGCCCGTCTGACGGAACGCATGGGCCGCGATCAACTCACGCCGCGCGAGCTAGAAGTGCTGCAATTGGTGGCCAAGGGACTGACCAACAAGGAAATTGGCCGAACGCTGGGGATCAGCGATAACACGGCGCGCAATCACGTCAACAGCATCATCGAGAAGTTGCAGGTCTCCGACCGCACGGAGGCCGCTACGATCGCGATGCGCCAAGGTTTGCTGTCGATCAGCGACTAGCGGGCGGTAGCTTAGCGCGCAAGGCGTAAAATTTCCGAGGCAATTTGCGCAAAGGCCCGCGACAATTGCGTGGCGTCCGGAGCATACGCGTACATTCCGACTTGCTTCGTGGAATCGTGAATCGAGCTGGCTGGATCGTTCGCCATGCGGCGAAGAAGAACGGCGTCCACGCTTCCGAGGCCGATGGTGTATATCACCGGCCCTAAAGTCGTGTCCAACCTGACGCGCGCCGCCAAGTTATCTGCGGCGTTGCCCGCTGCATCTTGAATGGCGCGAGGTCGGTCCGGACGAATGAAGCCGGAGTAGGCTCCGCTCGTGAAAGTCGCCGGGCTTGTATAGCAGCAGCGCAGGTTGTTTCCAAACGCGTCCGTGTCGGGGATGTAGGCGATGTCCCTGCGATAACGGTTGTTCACCGAAGAGGCAAATTGGCAACCATTGTTGTCACTCAAAGTGGCGTCGTTTGAAGTAATCATTGGTAAGGTTGGAGCGTAAAGGCCCCATGAGGTGCCGGTATTACCTGTGTCTCCAACCATGACGCCATATTTGTTGGAGGGATTCCAAGAGGCGTTCGGGTAACTGCGGCCTGCGCCATCCCGGCAAGTACTCGGCGGCATGGAGTAGAGAGTGCCCGTATTGGAATAGGAAGACTCGCCGTTACCGTAACGGGTGTCAGTTTGGCGCTTGACAGGATAACTGGCATGGACGCCGTTGGCCACACCGTCGGTGAACAAAACAATCATGTTCAATACTCCAGGCTCGTTGATGGCCCGCAGGCGTTCGTACGCCTCTGAAGCCGCGCCGGCCGCGCCAGTACCGCCGTTGCAAGTGATCTGATTGATCTTGGTCTCCATCGAGGAGTAGAAGTCCATGGTCGGCGCCAGCGCAACGTGGTACGAGGAGGAAAAAGTGATCAGCCCCAAGCGATCGCGGCCGTTGGCAAAATACTCCAAGAAGTCTTTCGCCGCCTCCTTCATGGGAGTACAGGAACCGGAGCTTTGCATAGATCCCGAACGGTCCAAGACGATGATCAGGTTGACATCGCGGCGGTTGGCCTTGCCCGAGGCGCTCACGGTAACCTGCTCATAGCCGAGTGCTCGCATGAAATAAACGGGTTGCGTGGAAGTTCCCGAGACCGTGACGGTTCGCAGACGGTAGGCGGTTTCGGCGACCTCGACCGACCTCGTCCGCGCTTTGCTATTCAGAAATCCATTGGGATAATTGGCGTCAAAGAAGGCCAGCGCGCGAGCGCGAGCGTTCGCTTCCTGCTCCCCTAGAGTCAAACCGCGATTTAAGGTACGGGCCGCCGCCAAGGCAGCGGCGTCACAGGCCGAGGCGAGTTTTGCCTTCGCCAGATAGAGCAAGCCGGTATCGATGCCCAATCCGACTACGGGAATAAGAACTACCAGAGTGATAGCGGTCATGATCACGGCGACACCGCGCTCGCGGCTTCGTCGCGCCGGGATTCTCGCAACCGCACCGGTCGAATTAGAACATAGCTCGCGCATAAATCTTTCCTCCATTTGCCGCGCCGGTCAGATTCGCGCTCCGGAACCATGCCTCCACCAGATAAGTCTCATCTCCCTCAAGCATGGGCAACAACGTCGTCAACCCCTGTGTCACAACGGATAAATTCTTCAAGTAATCGTCCGGATCTATGTCCCCGTTCGAATCCATCAAACGGGATTCGGGAGTCACAAATGCACTTGTTCCATAGTTGGCGCTGCCAATGGTGATGCGTTGCACCGCTACCGCCTTCCCAAGATTTGAACAGGAGGCGACGGGTACACCACCGGCCAGGCATTGACTGCTCCCGACCATTAGGACTTTTGAGAGGATCACAACCCCGTCGCCGCCTGTTGCGCTCATGCCGAGACTTCGGCTCAGGTGCGCAACCAGAGCCTTAGACCCCGCCAAGGAGAAATCCGTGGACCGGGCATACATATGACCCGTATCGCGGACCACTTGCGAAACTTGCAGACTGCGTCCCAAGTTAATACCGACCGACATCGAGCCAAATAACATTGGTAACAGCAAAGCCATACAGAGGCAGAATTCAATCATCGTACTGCCCTCGCGGGACTTGCGTCTTTGCACCGATTTCATCGCCGTTCTCATCGCGGTGGCGCGATGCCTCCCGTCGGCAGCGACTCCATGCGATCTCCCGCCGAGACGTAGATGCTCGCGGATTGGCCAAGGGCAAACCATTGCGACATCCAGGGCCAGCGATAGTCGTTGACGCCGACTTCGATCATGTTTCCCGGGAGATTGCCCGAGACTTCCGTTAGATCCGATTGGCGGTAGTACTTGATACTCACCTTCGATAGATTCGAAGTACCCCGCAGCAGACCCATCGCATTGTTCTGCACCACCTGTTTAATCGAAGCATCATGGCCCATGCCGGGGGCAACCTGATAGGTGACCGCGAAACGCACTCCCTCGCGAACGGCATGCTGCAAGGTGTTCCGCACGAACATGTAAACGTTGAAATCGATGATGGCGAAGAGGACCGTCAGAAATGGAATGAGGATGAGCCCGGTCTCGACCGTCGCGTTGCCGCGCCGATTTCCCAAGCGGAAGACCTTGGAGTTTTTCATCTGAAGCATAGACCGCACGCGGCAATTTTTCCTGTCAGGGGATAACCCTTAGTACGCGGCCAGCAAAAACCTTAGATTAAAAGTCCTAGATATGTTGTTCGCCCGTCACGATATGTTATGCATACTAGATTTGATGGATTCTAAAGATGCGGCCATCCCCCAAAACGCGCAAGCTGCCTCCTCTGCATCGACTGACCGCGTGGATTTGCACCCTCAGGGAGTCGCATCGCGGGAAATACTGGAAGCCGAACTGCATCAGTTGCATGAGGAGCACTCTGCTTCGCTCTACGCTTTCGCCCGCATGTTTTCCGGCGACGCGGAAATGGCGGAAGAAGCGCTGCAAGAGGCCTACCATCGATATCTTCTCTATCGCACGCAAGACCGTCCGGTTCTGAACAAACGGGCTTGGATGATTCGCGTCATCCATAACGTCATCGTGGATTGGAAGAAGGCAAGAGCCCGTTGCCAAGAACTGAATTCGGAACTACCTGCCCCGGAGTTGGTGGAGACCGAGGAATCTTCCTTGGATCGGCTGCTCGAACAATCAAACGTGTCGCTTTCCACGAGGGAAAGACAAATTCTCGATTTGCGCCTTCAGGGACTGCGATACAGTGAAGTCGCTGGAATACTCGGCATTGGGGAAGGTTCGGTTTCCCGATACCTGAATCGCGCATTCAGTAAATTGCGCCGACTGCGAAAGGCCTAGATTAATGACGCCGACGGAAATGGCGGGTCCTCACTTGACCATGACGGATATAGCCCAGATCGCGCAAGGTGAATTGGGGCTGAGCATCGATCCAGGCAAGGCCACTCACCTTGAGAGTTGTGACGAGTGCTTGATGCGACTCGCGGATCGCGTTAACGAACTTGCATCCGAGGAAGCTTTGCGCGAAGGCGCCGCTCACAGCTTGCGCGCCGTAAATCTTGCCGCTGCCCGCTGGCGCGCGGACATGGCTAAAAGGACTAGCGACGAAGCGGCTGAGTCGGCACTGGTGAGTCCGGAAGCGCGTATGGAAGTGCTGCTAGGTCCCGCGGCCGGACCCGCTCAAACCCAATCGCCGCTGCTCGCACTATTTGTTGGGAAGAGACAAGCCCGCTCTTGAATTCTTTGTGCAGATTCTTGGATAGAATCTCAAGGATTTGCCTGGTGAACGGCTATTGGCTACAGAAGGTGCGGCGAGTGCTAATTGTGGGCACATGGCTGCTGCTTGCCGTTGGTTCGCTTGCAATCCTGGACTACACGACAACGGGGGAAACCCAATTCCTTAGAAGCTTCTTCGCCTACTGCGCCGGGCCGTTCTACCTCTTTGCGGCAATCGTAGAAGCGTTTTTCGCTTTCGCCGCCGCAAAAGGCTTTGAATCAAAGGAACCGCTGCGCCGACCTTGGATTCTGCTATCCGTGTCGGCCATCCTCCATTGCGTTTCGCAACTGCTTGCAAACCTTCTAAATCTGACGACCTACATAAATCCTCTTTATTGGATCGCCCCAGATTTTGTAAGGCAACATGGGGAGGAAGTCCGGGTGTTTGGACTTCATTACTTTGGGGATCCCCGCTTTATTCTTTTGGGGATTGCGTTTTGGCTGATCTTGCGGGCCGAAAAGAAGGCCGGTCTGGGGGTGAAGCTGAACAATTTAGAAATTATCCTGCTCTGCGCCACAGGCGTATGGGTGATGGTCCATACGATTACCGCAGTCGAATGGTTCATTACGACAACCCAAGACTCTTCGTTGACCAAGCAGATGAGCTGGATTTTCGATTTTGCATTGGGTGGAGTCACGGTGCTGGCAATCCTACTGCGCAACTCCGTGAAGGCTTTGGAACCTGGCATTATCGCCGAGCCTTGGAAATGCTATTCGTGGGCAGTTTTCATTACTTGCATGGGCGACGCCGGCATCTGGGCGATATCCTACTCAATTCTCCCGCCTTTCCTTTTAAACCTGTCGTGGCTGATCTGGTTCCCGCAGGTGACCATGTTTGCCCTGGGTCCTTGGTGGCAGTATCAAGCAATGAAAACCGCCGCCAGCGAAGTGCACGTCGACCAAAGCAAGAACATACGGTAAGCTTCACATTCTCCGTCTAGAATGGGGAATTGCGTTTATTTTTCGCACTTGTGTTGATTGGCCGCCTCCTGGGGGTGGCACAGGCTCCACTGGCAAGCCTCTCTTCGCCGCTGCACCTGGCCTACCGGGTGGAGTGGCGGATGGTCGACGCGGGAGCGGCGATACTGCAATGGAGCCCGGCCGCCCAGAGAGGCGGGCAAGCAAACGTTCATATCCAGAGCGCGGGCCTGGTGAGCAAGCTCTATAAGGTAAACGACAACTATTCGAGCAACCTGGACGAGAAAGGCTGCACGATTTCAACGTCCTTGCTAGCGGAGGAAGGCTCGAGGCGGAAGCAGACTTTGGTCACCTACGACCGCGTGAAGAAAAAGGTCTTCTACAACGATAAAGACCTAGTGAAGAACACCATCGATACGCGGGAAGTGGCAATTCCCGGTTGTTCCTTCGACGTGATTGGAGCTCTGGTCGAATTGCGGCGGCAGCCGCGCCTGGAGCCGGGGATGGCCTTTAGCATGCCGGTGAGCGATGGGAAGAAGTTCGTCGATGCCCGGGTGGAGGTGCAAGCCAAGGAGAAGGTAAAAACGCCCTTGGGTGAGTTCAACGCGATCCGGACGGAGGCGTTCTTGTTCGATGGAGCGCTCTTTGCGCGAAAGGCGCGATTGCACATTTGGTTCACGGACGATGCGGAGAGGCTACCGGTGCAGATCCGAATTGCGATGCGGCTGCATATTGGCACCGTGACCCTGCAGGCCGAAAAGCGCCTGTAGGAAACCAGCCAAGCCTGAGCGCCGTATCCTATAGATATGCGGTTCATCCTCGCGGCGTTCGTCTTCGCTCTCACGCTGGCCGCGCAAATGAAGCTGAGCTCCGATCAGGTGGTGTCGTTCATCAAGAGCTCGATTCGCCTGAAGCACCCGGATAACCAGGTGGCGACTTATCTCAAGAAGGTGACGTTGACCGATCAGTTGACCCCGGCGCGTGTGGAAGATCTGCTGGCGGATGGGATCGGGCCGAAGGCCTACGATCAACTGATGGCGATGGCGAAAGCTTCCGTGGTGCTGCCGTTGCCGGCCTCCTCCACCGTGGCGCCCAAAGCCGTGGCGCCGAGTATTCCGCCGCCTAGCGAGGCCGAGCAACGGCAGTTGATCGAAGAACTGCGTGAGTATGCGATGAACTACGACAAGCGGCTGCCGGACTTCCTTTGCACACAGGTGACGCGCCGCTTCTACGATCCCTCGGGCCTGGAATACTGGGTGAACGCCGATACAATCACCGCGAAATTGAGCTACTTCCAGAACAAGGAAGAGAAGAAAGTTCTCTTCGTCAATAACCAGTACAAGGACATCGACTGGGATAAGTTGGGCGGCGCCACCTCAACAGGCGAGTTTGGCAGCCTCATGCGAGAGGTCTTTGAGAAGGAATCACAAGCTGTCTTTCAATGGGAGCGTTGGGGGACATTGCGCGGCAAGCGCAATCACGTGATCCGCTACCGGGTGCCGCAGCGTGGCTCGAAGTGGAGCATCGTCTATGAAAAGTCGATGTCGATTACGCCGGGCTACGCGGGCTATATTTATGCGGACGCGCAAACCGGGATGGTGACTCGTGTGACTTTGGATGCGCAGGAGATTCCTAGCTACTTTCCGATTCAGATGGCCAAGACGCAATTGGACTACGACTATACGGAGATCAGCGGCAATACCTTCCTGCTGCCGCTGCGCGCGGAGATCAAGATGCGCGAAGGGAAGTTCCTGGTGCGGAACGATATTGAATTCCGGAACTATCGCAAGTTCGGCGCGGATACGTCCATTACCTTCGACACGCCGGAGCCGCTCAGTTCCGATATCGTGAACGAAACGCCCGTAAGTCCCGCCGCACCCGCTACTCCCGCCCAAGCAGCGCCCCAGCCGAATAACACGGTAAGGGATATTCCTAAAGAAGTTGTTCCCGCGAAAAAGAAACAGTAAATTAGATCCACTGCAAGACGGCGCGCATCTTTGAACGTGTGCTGAAATACTGCGCACTCGCTATCCTCCCTACCTATTTGACCTTTGCCCAGGACACGACGGCTATTGGCGCTCTGTCCGGCTCACTTCGCAATGCAGATGGCTCCGTTGCGCCGGGTCTCAAAATCTGCGCTTCCGAGGCCAATCGCTGTGAGACTACCAGCGCCGAAGGAAACTTTCGATTCTCGGAACTGCGCGCCGCAAACTACACGCTCATAGTAACCACCGCTAACAAGCAAGAGCTCAAAGCGGCTCAGATTGAGGTTCGCGCCGGTGTGGAAAACAACGTGGCCGTGATGCTACCCAAGCTTGATGCGGTGGAACAATCGATCACGGTTACGGATTCGGTATTCTTGCCGCCGGAGGAAGTGAAGACCTCCGGCTACTTGATTGGGCAGCGGGAGATCTATAAGTCGGCTGGCTCGCTGCAGGATGTTTCGCGGTATGTACAGACTTTGCCGGGCATAGCGATTGGGAGCGACGACTTCCGGAACGACATCATCGTGCGCGGAGGTTCACCGCTCGAGAACCTTTTCATCGTCGACAACATCGAGATTCCCAACATCAATGCGTTTGCCAACTTCGCGTCGGCCGGTGGCACGGTGAGTTTGCTGGACGCCGCCTTAATACAGGACGCGACCTTCCTGACCGGCGGCTATCCCGCGCCTTTCATTAATCGCACGAGCGGCGTGCTGCAGATTGCGCAACGAGAAGGCGACCGGGAGCGCTTCCGCGGGCGGGCCACGCTCGGTTTCGCTGGCGCGGGCACGATCCTGGAAGGCCCGATCAAGAAGGACAAGGGATCTTGGGTGGTGAGCGTGCGGCGCAGCTTCCTGGATCTCTTTACGGACAATATCGGCATTGGCGGAGTGCCGGTGGCCTACACCTATAACGCGAAGGCGCTATACGATTTGAGCCCCAAGGATCGCATCTGGGTGGCGAACATCTCCGGTAACGACCGCATCCGTTTGGGCGCGGCGGAGAACAACGAAGATCCCGACGAGGAGATCAACAACCTGGACATCCGCTACAACGGATGGCGCAGCGCCACGGGCTTCAACTGGCAGCGCTTGTTTGGAGAGCGTGGGGTGGGCTTGTTGGGCGTGACGCATTCCGAGGCGCGCATCAACTCCACGGTTCGCGATCTGGTGCGCTTCCGCGTGCCGCCGCCCAACCAATCCGTTGACGAGCAAATCGCCAATGCGCCGACGGTCTTCAGCGAAGCGTCGGCCGAGGGCGAGTCTACGTTGAAATACGACCTGACTTCCTACTTGCCGATGATCGATAAGCTCCAAGTGGGCGGCAGCTTCAAGATTTTTCGGCTACGTTACAACACGGCATCACCGCTAGGTGAGGACACGCCCTTCTCTCCCGTTCCGGGGGTGAATCAATTTGCGATCAACACCCGCTTCAACGCCTATCAGAGCGGGTTGTATGCGCAAAGCACGCGCAACTTCGGAACTCGATTGAATCTTACCTGGGGCGGCCGTTTCGACAACTATCAGTACCTGGGCAGTTCGCGCTTCAGCCCGCGGGCGGGCTTGAGCTATCGCATCTCGAATCGTCTCAGTTGGCGCGCGAGCTATGGGCAGTACTTTCAGCAGCCCTTCTTTCAGTTCCTCGCGGTGTTTCCGCAGAACAAAGCTCTGATCCCCTGGCGGGCGGATCACTACGTAACGGGCTTCACGTATGTAGCTAGCCCGACGGTGCGGATGACGCTGGAGTTCTATCAAAAGAACTACAAAGACTATCCGGTTTCGAGCCAGTTCCCTACTCTGAGCTTGGCGAACGTCGGGGACACTTTCGATGTTTCGAGCATTTTGTTCCCGCTGACGAGCGCGGGGCGCGGGCGGGTACGCGGCGTGGAATTCTTTGTGGAGAAGCGTTTCAGCGAAAAGTGGTTCGGGCAATTGAATGTGGCGCGGCAGCAGGCGCGGCAGGGGGGCTTGGATGGAATCCGGCGCCCAGCGAGCTTTGAGTATCCGTACATCTTTAATGTGGTCGGTGGCTACCGTTTGACGAAGAAGTGGGAATTGAGCTTGCGTAGCAGCTATCTGACGGGGCGGCCATTTACGCCCTATGACGTAGTGGAAAGTACGCGGCAGCGGAGGCCGATCTTCGACTTGACGCGCGTGAGTGGGGAGAGACTGCCCGACTATTTCCGCGTCGATGTGCGCGTAGACAGGACCTTGACGGTTTGGGGCAAGCCATTGCTGTTGTTCCTTGGGGCCAACAACATAACCAATCGCAAGAACGTGGCGGGCTATACCTGGAATCGCCGCTTGAACCGGCAGCAGGAAAACGAACAACTGGGCATCTTTCCGAATATCGGCTTAGACTGGCGCTTCTAGGTGCTAGTCTGACCGTGTGCGGTTTTTGTCGCTTCTGTTGGCGTCCCTTGCCATCCCGCAAGAGATAACCATTCGCCCGCAGTGGAAGGCGGGGGACAAGTTCGAGTTCGAGCATCTACAGACACATGAAGAGGTGCGGCGTCCGCAATCGAAGATCGCGAGCAGCACGCCTCTTTTTCTGGAAGTAGCGGAGACTTCCGCGCAGGGACACACGGTGCGCTGGCGCTATGGGAAGACAAAATTGCCAGTGGAACGTGAGGCGCCACCGGCTTTGGCGAAGGCGGAGGAAATGCTCTTAGACCTTTCTATCGAAGCGCGGCTCGGGCCGAATGGCGAGTTCCAGAAGGTATCGAACGAGGCGGCGGTGGCCGCGAAGTTCAACGAGGTGTTGAAGGCGGTGGCGGCGACCCTGCCGCCGGACGCCCCCGAGATCCCGCTGTTGAAGCAGATGCTGAATCCGCAGATGCTGCTGGCTTCAGCGACGGGCGACATGAGGGCTTTCTTCGCGCCGTATGGCGTGAAGCTGCGAGAAGGAGAAAAGACCCGGGTGACGGTGATTCAGCCCTTCCCTTTGCAGCCGGGGCGTTCTTTGACGGTGCAGTTGTACTTCGGGATCAGCGGGGCGAATGAGGAGAAGACAGAATTCCAAAGCGTCGCCGAGTACGACATTCAGCAGTTGGGAGACCGCGTGCTGGAGTGGCTGACGACGAATGGGATGCGCGTGCAGGACCGTTCGCAGATGCCGCAGTTGTTCCTATCGGAGTCGGGAGAATTCCGCTTCGACAAGGGCCGGGGTTTATTGAGCCGGGCCGTGGTGACGAGGCGAAGCACGATGGAGCCGGGCTATGACCGCTTGGAGCGGCGGGAGTTCGTACTGAAGTAAGCGATAAGATCGAGGGCAACCCACATGATGCTGCCTCTTCTTTTTCTTCTAGCCGCCGATTTCAAGTTGGAACCTACGACGCTCGCCGATGACTTGAAGAGCGGCTATCAAGTGCTGGCCGTGGACATGAACAAAGACGGGCATGTAGATTTGATCGCATTGGCGCAGGGCCTGGATCATCTGGACTGGTTTGAGAATCCCAGCAAAGCGGGCGCGGCGTGGAAGCGGCATGTGCTGACTATGGGGTTGCGGCAGCCAATTAATGTGGCCGCGATGGATTCCGACGGGGACGGGATTCCGGAGTTACTTCTGGCGCATGAATTTTCCAATGTGCCGTCGCGCTCCAAGGGAACGGTGTCTTTGTTCCGAAGCTCAGGCGATCCGCGGCAGCCGTGGATGCGGCAGGATATTGAGGACCGGCCCACTTCGCACCGCTTACGGGTAGCCAATGGCCGCTTTGTGAACGCGCCGCTTTCGCATGCGACGACGACACCGCCGGAGTATAAAGGCGCGGTGCCCGTGGTGGAATACGCGCCACCAAAGTTTGAGCCGAAGGTGATTTCCGAGAGCGAGTCCGGCGTGATGCATGGCTTGTCGGTCTTCGACTATAACCGTGACGGGCGGGACGATATCTTTACGGCGGCCTTTTCGGGCCTGGCCGTGCATTTGAGCGAGAAGGCCGGTAGCTACCGGCGGGTTTTCTTGCACGCGGGCAGTCCGGCGGCGTGGCCGAAGTCTGGGTCAAGCGAGATTGCTTTAGTGAAGACGAACCGGAAGGGCGATTTCGATCTCGCCTCCATCGATCCCTGGCACGGCAATGAGTTTGCGGTGTACACGAAGAAGGGCAAAGAGTGGAGGCGCGAAGTGCTGGACGATAAGTTTGAAGAGGGGCATACGCTGTTGCCGATTGATCTCGATGGCGATGGATGCGAGGAGATTGTCTACGGCTCGCGCAAGCAGGGTGGGACGTTGCGGGTGGCGGAGTTGGACAAGCCGAGCAAGGCTTGGAAGGTGCGCTCGCTGTATGACGGGAAGATCGGGACGGCTTCTTGCGCGGCGCTCGATTTCGACCACGACGGGAGGCCGGACTTCGCTTGCATTGGCGGGGTGTCTCAGAATTTGATTTTGTTCCGGAACGCGAAGCCTTAGGCTACTGTGATTCCGAAGTGTCGAGCCATGTGCTTCGAAGGCTGGAAAGCAGTTCAGTCCTGGACGAGAAGAAATCAATGAAGCCGTCATGGCTGAAGAAAAGGTTCATTTCGTTCGCGTGGGATAGCACGTAGCCGCCCCATCCATTTAAGAGCGCAATCTGTAAGAAGGTCGCGAGTTCCGCTGTCTCGTATCCCTGGAATAAATGCCCGGGCTTGTCATGCAGAAGCTGTTGGTCTTTGTAGCCCTGCCGCAGCCGATAGTAGAGGTGCAAGTTCTCCGATGCGCTCCATATGCTGTGTTCGGTGATCCACAGTAGCACTGGAGATTGCAGCATGACAGTGTTCGCAATCCACCTGCTTAGCGCAAACGGGCGTGCGATGCTTTGTCCGACAAAGGCTCGTTCGTACGCGAGTCCAGGTTACTCGTCGGGGCGCAAGCGGCCACGACTATGAAGCCAAGTTTCGCATTCGGCCGCGCTCAGGAAGTGCATACCCAGATGATCACTGCTGCTGTTGCTGCTGTTGGTGGCGGACGCGGTCGCGGGTTTGTAGGGGGCGTTCGCCGAATACAGGCGGCGCGGCGTTGAACTGGAGTTCTTGGGTGTGGTCGGCCAGCATGGGGGCTTCGCCGCGGCGGACGTGGACCAGGACGTTGAGTTCGTTTTGGGCGTTGCCACGGTAGACGCCTTTGGTGGGCGGAACGTCGTTGTAGTCGCGGCCGATGGACATGCGGATGTGGCGTTCGCCGGCCAAGAGCCGGTTGGTGGGGTCGAAGCCGATCCAGCCGAGGTCTGGCAAAAGCGCTTCCACCCAGGCGTGCGAAGCGCCGGCGACCGAGCGGATGCGGTCGTCTTCCTGGCGGTAGAGATAGCCGCTGACATAACGGCAAGGAATGCCCATGCGGCGCACCAGGGCCAGCATGATGTGGGAGAGATCCTGGCAGCCACCCTTGCGTTCTTCGAGAACCGTCTCCACCGGCGCGCTGACTTGGACGACCTTCGGCACGTAGTCGAATGTTTCGAAGATGGCGGCGTTCAGTTCGTGCAGGACGGTGAGCGGGTCGTCGCGGCGGAAGGCGTCGAGTTCCTCGGCCATTTTCTCGAGGAGCGGCGTGGGCTTGGCGATATCGCTGGGCATGAGGAATTCCCAGAAGTCCATGCGGGCGACCATGTCGTCGAGCGTCTTCCAGGTCTTCGCGTCGAGGCGCTGCGGCAGGTCGTTGGCTTCAAAGGTCTCGACCATGCTCTCGGTAACGATAAGCAACTCAGTATGTTTGGCGGCGACGTTGAAGTGATGAATGTGGTTGCCCAAGTGGTCGCGGTAGCTCATGACGCGGGCCTTGGGACTGACTTTGACAAGGAAGCTGTGGCAACGCTGTGAGGCCTCGGTGCGGGGTTGCATGCGCAACTCCATCAGGCTTTCGCTTACCGGAGAATCGTAACGGAAGCGGGTTTGGTGCTGGATTCCGAAGTACATTAGCTTGGCAGTGACCCCTCAATCGGATAGTCGATGTAGGTTTCGTGCAGCGCGTTGTGCAATTCAACGCAATGCTCGTTGACGCCTTTCAGGGCGTTCGCTAAGTCCGCACTGACGATTTCGTCGACGCTGGCGAACTCCAGTGAGGCGGCGAAGCGGCCCACCACGCGCTCAACCTGCAGGCGTTTGCGGCGCAAACCGCCCTCCGGCAAGGTAGCTACATCCTGGGCGAGGCGCTTGGCCGAATAGAGCACAGAGTAGGGATGCTCTGGATTCAAAACCAGGAATTCGATAATCTTCCCGCTCTCGATGGCGGCTGTGTACTTCTTGAGGTACGCCTCGAAGGCGTTCGCGCTGCGCAGTAGCGCGAGCAGTTCCAGGTCGTCGATTTCCGCCTTGCCGCAGAGTTCGCCACAGTGCGCTCGAAGCATGGACGACATGGCCTCGGCGCGTTCGAGGTGGCGGCCGATTTGCAGAAAACGCCACTCCTCACCATGCGACATGGTGGAATCCATTTCGCCCTTGAAGAGGCTGATCTTCTTACGGACTTCGCTCAAGAAATCAAGCGGCAGTTCCTGGTCCAGGTCATCGTGGTCATATTGCTTCACGAAGTGATAAAGGCCATTGAGGCCACTCCACATTTCGCTCGATATCTGCTCACGCACCTGGCGGGCGTTCTCGCGCGCCTGCATGATGCTGTTAATGATCGAGGCGGGCGTACTGGCATCGAAGATCAGGGCGGCTTCGAGTTCCGGCACGGTGATGCCGCCGGAAACATCTAAAGGGCCGCCAAGGCTTTCGTTGACGCGGCGCAGTTGGCGTTCGACGGCCTGGGGCTTGAGTTCCAAAAGGATCTGAACATTCGCGTCGATCATTCGCGTGGTGTTTTCGGCGCGTTCGAGATAGCGCGCCATCCAATAAAGACTATCCGCTACACGGCTCAACATCGCTTTCGCTATTCCTCCAACACCCAGGTATCTTTACTGCCGCCGCCCTGTGAGCTATTCACAACCAGCGAGCCCTTGCGCAAAGCTACGCGCGTCAGGCCGCCCGGCACGATCGTGATCTTGTCGCCGTAAAGAATATATGGACGCAAGTCGACGTGGCGCGAATCGAAACCGTTGTCGACAAAGCAGGGAGCGCGAGAGAGCATCAAGGTGGGCTGCGCAATGTAATTGCGCGGATCCGCGAGGATCTTGCCGCGGAATTCCTCAATCTCTTGCTTGGAGGCATGGGGCCCGATCAACATGCCGTAGCCACCTGACTCGCCGACGGCCTTGACGACCATTTGCGGGAGATTCTCGAGGACGTACTTGCGGCTGGGTTCTTCCGCGAGGATATGGGTATCGACATTCTCCAGGATCGGCTCTTCACCCAGGTAGTACTTGATGATACGGGGGACGTAGGCGTAGAGCGCCTTGTCGTCGGCGATGCCGGTGCCGATGGCGTTGGCGAGAGTTACGTTGCCGGCGCGGTAGGCGTTGAAGAGGCCAGGAACGCCCAGAATGGAATCGCGGCGGAAAGCGATGGGATCGACGAAGTCGTCGTCCACGCGGCGGTAGATGACGTCCACGCGGCGCAGGCCAGCGGTGGTGCGCATGTAGACGATATTGTCGTGAACGGTGAGGTCGCGGCCTTCAACGAGTTCGATGCCCATTTGCCGGGCGAGATAGGTGTGCTCGAAGTAGGCGCTATTGTAAACGCCCGGCGTTAAGAGAACCACGGTGGGTTCGTCCTTGCCGTCGGGCGCGAGGGCGCGGAGTGAAGAGAGGAGTTCCTGCGGGTAGTCCTCAATGGGCAATACACCGCTTTGGCGGAAGACGCGCGGGAATATGCGCTTGATCACCTGGCGGCCGGTGAGCATGTAGCTGACGCCGGAGGGAACGCGCAGGTTGTCTTCGAGAACGAGCCAGCGGCCATCGATGTCGCGGATGAGATCCGTGCCGGTGACGCAGATATAGACGCCCTTGGGGACGCGCATTTCTTTCATCTGGCGACGGAAGTATTTGCAGGTGTAGACGAGTTCGCGGGGAACGACGCCTTCATTCAGGATGCGGCCGTCGTGGTAGATGTCTTCGAGAAATAGATTGAGCGCCGTGATGCGTTGCTTCAGGCCTTTCTCGATGTGGTTCCATTCCTTGCGCGTGACGATGCGGGGGAGCAAGTCGTGGGGAAAGATGCGCTCAGTGCCTTCTTCGCGACCGTAGACGGTGAAGGTAATGCCCTGGTTGAGGAAGCTCGAATCGCTCTCGTGTTTCAGGCGATGTAGCTCTTCGCTGGGCATCTCCAGCAGTAGTTCATAGAGGTGCCGGTACTCGGGCTTGACTTCGCCGGAGGCATGGAACATCTCGTCGAAAGCGCCGGCGAGTTCGTAATTTTGGAAGGGTGCCGTTAGCGTCAAATCGGGTCCTTATCGATTACAGGGAAATAATGTCATGGTAAAACAAGCAAAAAGCCTGCCGGCACGAGGCGGGCAGGCTTTCTGCGTTTTTAGTTGCTTTGCGTTTCCCGCATAGCATTTACCAGGTGAGCTTGAGTGCCAACTGTACGTTGCGCGGCTCGCCCTGACCGAGGCCGGGGGCGCCGCTGCCGTTGCGAGTGTTGGTGATCAAGCCGAACGAGGTGGCAGCGTTGAAGCTGGTGCCGGGGTTGGCGAAGTTCGCGCGGTTGAAGAGGTTGAAGATTTCCACGCGGAACTCTGTGCCGATGCGTTCGGTGATCTTCGTTCGCTTGAAGACGCTGAAGTCGAAGGCGCCGAAGCCGGGGCCGCGAAGAGCGTTGCGACCAATGTTGCCGAAGGTGCCTATCGCGGGGAGTGCGAAGGCGCCGGATTCGAAGTAGCGGCGGCTGCCACCTGGAGTGGTGGGTTCACGCACGCCAAGGCTAGCGTTGCCGATCACATCAACACGGTCTTTGTTGTCGAGTGAGTTGGAACGGTTGGTGCCCGCCGTCAAGTCCATCACCGTACCGGTGGTGACTTGCCAAAGTCCGCCCAGTTGCCAGCCCTGCGTGAGCACTTTCGCCGTATCGGTGAAGTGGGGAAGATCGTAGGCGACATATCCGGTGAAAATATGAGCCAAGTCGATAGCGCCCGGGCCGTATTCCCGGCGCAGGTCGTAGCTGTTGGCGGGGAGCGTGTTGCGAACGTCAGTGCCGTTGTCCATCTGGCGGCCCCAAGTGTGGTTCGCGTTGATCATCAGGCCCTTGAAACGGGTGACGCGCAGCGAGGTTTGCAGGGAGTGGTATTGGCTGTTGCCAATGGTTTCGAGCATGTTGATAGCGGCAATTTCCGGGTATTGCGTATTGTAGGGACGACGCGACTGCACGGTGCCGGTGGAGCCGGGAATGGGAGCGTTGATGTTCCGCATCAAGCTGAGCTTGCGGCCTGTGGAACCGACGTAGCCAGTTTGGAAGATAGTGCCGTTGCCAAGCTGCTGCTGAATATTCAGGTTGTAGTTCTGGACATAGGGCATACGGAAGTCCTGGCTGATGCCATAGCTGCCGAAGGGAGGCGTCGGGTTGGCCGTACCGAAGATGGGCTGGCCAGCAACGAGTTGCGTACCGCCTGACGTGCCACCGAGGGTAACGTTGAAGACGGGTTGGGGACCGCCAGGATTCGCGTGCACGCCAGCGGCGCCGCCGTTGCCCGCGCCGGTGTTGGCGACGATGAAGTTGAGGGGGGGAGCGTCGTAGAACATGCCCCAGCTACCGCGAACAACGGTCTTGCCGGAACCGAAGGGTTGGTAAGCGAAACCGAAACGGGGAGCGAAGTTGTTCCAATCGTTCGGGTAGAGCGGGCCATAGTTCACGTTCGGAACGATGAAGCCGCGGCCGGGAACGAAGTTCGTAATACTGTCCTTGGTGTCGCGTAGGACACCGTGGAAGGTGTAGCGGACGCCAAAATTCAGGTTGAGCTTTTGGTTGACCTGCCAGTTGTCGTGAATCCACCAGTCGATACTTTCCTGGCGATAATCGCGTTGGAGTTGGCCGCGAGTAATAGTGGCGCCGTTATTGGCGGTGACGCGCATGGCGAGAAAATCGGCAATCGCTCGTTCCGCCAAGGGGATGCTGGTGTCGCTCGCCCAGGGGCCGGCGGTACCGTCCCAGGTAAAGCTGCCGCGCTTGTTGGTGTCATAGAAGACGTCCAAGTGGGCGCGGCGGTATTCGCCGCCGAACTTGAATTGATGACGGCCGACGTTGTAGCTGAGGTTCTCCGTGATGTGGCCGGTGGTATCGATTCGGCCCAGTGGCTGCGTGTAACCGGCGCCGGCGAAGCCGGAGATGCGAAGGGTGGGTGTGCCGATCAGGCTGGGCTCGGTGACGCCGGTGTTCAAGCCGAGGGCGACCGGGTTGAAGCTGGTGTCGGTGTCGTTGAAGACCTGGAGGAAGTAGTTCCCACCGAGGATCAGGTTATTGAAGAGGCGCGGGGACAAGGAGCTGTTCAGCACAACGCTGACGTTGTGCATACGGCTGGGAGCGACCTGGAAGTATTCCTGGTAGACGCCGCCGGAGCTGGCCGCTTGCTTGCCGGTACCGCCGTAATAGCGGAGAGCGAGGCTGTGCTTGTCGTTTATATTGTAGTCGGTCTTGATAATGCCGTTGTAGCTGTCATAGACGTTGATGTCGCCGGCGACGAGGTTGTTCGCCGTGGCGGGTAGGTTGTTGTAACGGGTCGGCCAAGCTGTGAGCACGCGCGAGGCAAGCGGGCTTTCGGCAACGCCGAAGCGGTTCAAAATGGCGCGGCCGCGATTGATCCAGTCCGTGGAGGGATGCGTATCGCGGAGGCTGATGGCGGCGATGGCGTCTTGCGATTCGCCGGTCATGAAGTAGAAGAGTTTGTTCTTGATGATCGGGCCGCCCAGGGAGAAGCCGTATTGGTCATTGCGAACGACGCGGGGCTTCGAGCCAGGAGCTTGGAAGGGACTGATGGCGGCGAGCTTCTCGCGGCGGTTAAAGTAGTAGGCACTGCCGTGGAGTTCGTTGGTTCCGCTCTTGATGACGAGGTTAACGTTGGAACCACCGTTGCGGCCTTGTTCGGCACTTGCATTGGTGGAGACGGCGAACTGGTCGATAGCTTCGACGGGTAGCAAGGTGCCGGCAATGCCGGCGACTCCGCCCTGGTTGACGGCGGAGGTGTTGTGGAAAGCGTCGTTGTTGTCGGCGCCATCGATTTGATAGTTGTTGCCGGAGGCGCGCATACCGTTGACGCTATTTGTAAGCGGGTTCACGCCGGGGGCCATCTTCAGCATTTGGCGGAAATCGCGGCCGTTCATCGGCATGTCCTGGACCATCTGCGGGCCAACGACGTTGGACAGCGTCGTGGAGGAGGTTTCAACGGTGGCAGCGGCGGCGCTAATTTCCACCGTAGTGGCTTGCGATGCGACGGCGAGACGGACAGGGAGGTTTGTTGTGCGGCTAACGGCGACTTCCACTTGGTCGACCTTGGTGGTCTGGAAGCCGGACTTGGTAACAGTTACCGAATACATGCCGAGGGGCAAATCGGGCAGCGAATAGTCGCCTGTTGCGCTGGTGAGGGTTTCACGGCTGAAGCCGGTGGATGCGTTCAAAACCTTAATGGCGGCCTCGGGCACGGCCGCGCCGGTTGCGTCGGTTACCGAACCAGAGATGGAGCCTCGAAATGTTTGGGCAAAGAGACTTGCCCCAACCAACAGAAAAGCGGATAGATAGACCAACCACTTTTGATTACTCATAGATAGACCTTCCTGAAACTGGATGCACGGTTGCGACAGACGCAGTCGTAACCGAATTGTGACGGGGTGTGTCCGGTAGGTTAGCATCCGCTAAAAACTGCGGCAATTCAGGATTTTTATGAGCCCGATGGCTTCCGGCGTGGGTCCTTGGGCGCGGCCTCGTGGACGCGATCTCGAAAGCGGCCTTCCAAGGCGCCGCCGAGATGGAGCTTTCCGGCGCCGTATTTGTCCTTTAACTTGTCGACAGCCTGGAGAGTCTTGCGCCACTTCGCGTCTTCTTCGCCAGCGAGGAGGCTTTGTTGGGGGGCATGGTCTACGAAGTTGGAGACTTGGACGCCCAAGAGTCGAATGGGGGTGCCGGGCCGCCAATTTTCGCGGAAGAGGCGCAAGATGGATTCGAGGACGTGTTTGTCGATGTCGGTAGGGTCGGCGAGATGTTGCGCGCGGGTGATGGTTTGAAAGTCGGTGGTGCGGAGTTTGAGTTGCGTTCCGCGCGCGTAGAGACGATGCTCGCGCAGCCGCTTCATGACTTTCTCGGTGAGGTGGACAAGAGTGGATTCGAGGATGCGGCCGTCGCGGGTGTCTTCGCTGAAGGTGTGTTCGTGGCTGATGGACTTGGGGGCTCCCTCCGCGCCGATGGCGGAATCGAACCAGCCGCCCGCATCGGCGCCCTTGGCTTTGCCGGCTAGGGCAAGGCCCCACTTGCCGAAGCGCTTTTCGAGGAAAGCTTCGTCGAGGGCGGCGAGATCGCGAATGCGGCGGATGCCGATGGCGTGCAAGTCCTTCTCGGTGACCTTGCCCACGCCTGGAATGCGTTTGACCTCCAGCGGGGCGAGCCAGTTCGCTTCCGTGCCGGGAAGAATCCAGAGGATGCCGTTCCGCTTCGCCTGATCGGAGGCGATCTTGGAAACGAGCCGGGAGCGCGAAATGCCAATCGATGCGTTGAGGCCCGTTTGGACGCTGATGCGTGCGTGGAGCTTGTGCGCGGCCTCTAGCGGCGGCCCCCAGAGGCGTTCACAACCCGTCATATCAAGGTAAGCTTCATCGATCGAGGCCATTTCGACTAGCGGAGAGAAGGAACGCAACACCTCTTCGACCTTGTCCGAGTACTCGCGGTAGAGATGCATGTGTCCGTCGAGAAAGATCGCGTGCGGGCAGAGTTGTGCGGCGGTGCGCAATGGCATGGCGGAGTGGACGCCGTACTTACGCGCTTCATAGCTGGCGGCGCTGACGACGCCCCGCTCGGTCGCCTTGCCGCCCACCACGACGGCTTTGCCCTTTAGCGAAGGATTGAGTAGTTCTTCCACGCTGACAAAGAACGCATCCATGTCGACATGAAAGATCGTGGCCACGGGCTAGCCTGCGACGGGGCCGGGGTCGGCGGGTGGGCTGAGGTGCTTGGCGTGGCTTTCACGAGCAGCGGCGAGTACGAGTTCTTCGCTTTCCTCGCCCAGGTAGCGGTCGATGGCGGCGTGGGCGGCGTAGATAAGAGGCGTCAGGCAAACTGCGATGACGAACTTGTAGGTGTAGTTCGTAAAGGCGAGATTTAGGAAGTCCTTGGTTTCGATCTTGCCGGGGAGCCAGAAGGCGATGCTCAAGATCACGAAGGTGTCGACAAGTTGACTAACAGCAGTCGAACCAGTGGCGCGAAGCCAAAGTTTCTTGCCACCGGTGGCGTCACGAAACATCCAGAAAACGAAGACATCGATCAATTGACTGACGAGAAACGCCGTGACGCTTCCGGCAATGATCCATTGAGACTGGCCGAGGACGGAGTTGAAGGCGTCGTCCTTCACCGGCGAGACGGGCGAAGCCGGGATGCCCATGGAGATAAAGATGACGGCGAAGGAATAAAGGATGAGAGCGACAGTAAGAAAGGTAAGGCGGCGGACGCCTGGTTTTCCGAAGTACTCATTGATAAGGTCCGTGGTGATGAAGACGACGGGCCAAGGGATGACACCGAGGCTCATGATGTAAGGCCCGGCTTGGATCAATTTGCCGCCTAGGATTTCGCCCAGCAAGGCGTTGGCGACGAAAAGGCCCGCGAGAATCAGATAGATAAGGTCTTTGCGCTTTTTGAGGTCCACTGAGTTGTACGATGCGTCCCTATAGGATACTGGTTCAAGGATCTCATTATGTCTGGCCACTCCAAATGGCACACAATTAAGCACAAAAAGGCCGCGATCGACGCCAAGCGCGGCAAGATGTTCACTCGATTGATCAAGGAAATCGTGATCGCCGCGCGTTCCGGCGGCGACCCGGAAATGAATCCGCGCTTGCGGACGGCGGTAACGGCGGCCAAGGCCGTTTCGATGCCTTCGGACAATATCAAGCGCGCGATCATGCGCGGTACGGGAGAACTGGAAGGCGCGACGATCGAGGAAGTCACCTACGAAGGCTATGGGCCCGGCGGCGCGGCAATTATCGTGGAGTGCGCCACCGACAACCGGACGCGCACAGTGAGCGAAGTGCGCCACTTGTTTTCGAAGAACGGCGGCAACATGGGCGAACCGAATTCAGTCGCCTGGATGTTTGAGCGCAAAAGCCAGGTGATCATCGAAGGCGACAAGGCAACTGAAGAGAAATTAACGGACATCGCGCTGGAGGCCGGCGGCGACGACGTGGTGAACAACGGCGATAGCTGGACGCTCTTGAGCGCTCCGGAAGCGCACAACGCGATCGTCGAAGCGTTGGCCAAGGCCGGCATTCCGACGATGAGCGCGGAAATCGCGTTGGTTCCCAAGAACACGATGGCCGTGGACCCGAAGAACGCAGCAGGCATGATGCGTCTGCTGGAACTGATGGAAGACCACGACGACGTGCAGAACGTCTACACGAACTACGAGCCCGACGAAAGCACCGTCGCCGCGATGGCTTAGTGCGCCGTGCGCATACTAGGCATCGACTGCGGCACGGAACGAACCGGCTACGGAATCATTGAAAGCGACGGAAAGCGGCACGCTCCCGTCGCTTTCGGCGTTATTAAGACAAATACGAAGGAACCAATGGCGGACCGTTTGACGCTGATCGCGCGCGGCTTGCGGGAGATCATCGAGACGCACCGGCCGATGGCCGCGGTGATCGAGGAAGCCTTCGCGGCCAAGAATCAGCAAAGCGCCCTGAAACTGGCGCAGGTGCGTGGGGTGGCGATGGTTGTGGCGCGTGAGGGGCTCGTAGAAGTGAATGAGTACAGCCCACGAGAAATCAAAATGTCCGTGGTTGGATATGGCAACGCGGAAAAGGCGCAAGTACAGTTGATGGTGAAGGCGCTGTTGGGATTGGAGAGCTCGCCGCCCGCCGACGCGGCGGATGCGTTGGCCGCGGCAATTTGTCACGCCACGCACGTACGCATGCAAAGAGTGTGAAAGACTCATAGCTCATGTCTGCCGTGCCTATGCGCTTCCGGGTAGTCGGGATGACCGTGCTGCTCGCCGCCATTACCTATTTGGATCGAGTTTGCATTGGAGTGCTCGCGCCCGATATTCGCAAGGATCTTGGTCTGTCGCTGGAGGAGATGAGTTGGGTCTTTAGCGCGTTCACGATCGCCTATGGCGTGTTCGAAATCCCCACTGCGGCTTGGGCCGACCGTATCGGGGCGCGCGGCGTGGTGACGCGAATCGTTACGTGGTGGAGCACCTTTACGATTGCGACGTCGGTGGCCTGGAATTATGTATCGCTATTGGTCATCCGCTTCTTGTTTGGCGCCGGAGAAGCGGGCGCTTGGCCATGCGTAGGACGGGTTTTTTCGCGCTGGGTGCCGGCGAACGAACGGGGCAAGGTGCAAGGCTTTTTCTTCGCGGGCGCGCATTTGTCCGGCGCGGCGACGCCTCTATTGGTGGTGTGGCTGGCGGGGATGATGCATTGGCGCTATGTCTTTGTCGTCTTCGGCATCGTGGGATTGTTATGGGCGGCGCTTTGGTATTGGTGGTTTCGCGATGAGCCGCGCGAGAAGGCGGGGACCAGCGAGGAAGAAGTGGAGTACATCGAAAGGCGGCGCGGCTTGGCCGTGGGGCATAGCAGCCACGATTGGAAGGCCGTCTTCAAGATCCCCAGCGTTTGGCCGCTTTGTGTGAGTCATTTTGCGAATACGTGGGGGACGTATTTCGTTATCAGTTGGCTGCCGACCTACCTGAAGGAAGTGCGGGGGATGACCACAGATCAGATGGTGCTCTTCGCGGGCTTGCCCATGATCATCGCCGCAGTGGCGGATCTGACGGGCGGATTGACCACCGATGTTTTGACGAAACGCTTTGGCATGGCCGTGGGACGTGCGGGCGTGGCCGGCGGCAGCTACGTGCTTTGCGCGATCGCCATGGTAGGCGCGGCGCAAGCGGAAGACCCCAAGATGGCAGCGACCTTGATCGCCGTGGCGTTTGGGCTGAGCATGTTTACAATTGGGGCTTCCTTCAGTATTTGTATCGATCTGGGCAAGGCGAATTCCGCCGTGATGACGGCCACCAAGAACACGGCGGGGCAAGTGGGCGGGACGCTTTCGCCGCTGGTTTTGGCTTATCTGGTGAAGTGGTATTCCGACTGGGCGCTGCCGCTGTATGTGCAGGCGGCCCTGTATGGCGCAGCTGTCGTTGCGTGGGCGCTGATTGGCTGGCAAGTACGTAATACTAAGCTCGATGGCCAACATTGAA
>VFQP010000498.1_pt1 | contig 74206 bp, 74 predicted proteins | sample 3512351 | NCBI WGS metagenome assembly VFQP01 (sample SAMN10412372, study PRJNA504923) | tailings metagenome | isolation source: Relicate 1 Philex TSF1 revegetated site | place: Philippines: Tuba, Benguet | collected 2017-08-29
CCCACCGCTCAAAACTCAGTCCCGAGCAGCGAAGCCTTGCAGTGTAGCAAGAAAATGGGACAGCGCACAAGTCGCCCACCAAAAAGTTTGAAGGCTGGTGCCGGGAGCCCGGAGCCAGCCTTCTATCGCGCCATGCCAGCAGCGCTGGGCCTGCCCGACGCTAGGCCTCCGCAATCTCTTTACTTGACGTAGTCCTGCACCACCACCCAGCGACCGTTCTGGATCTGAGACAGACGCGTGGCGTTGCTGCCCAAGCGCTTCGTGGCGGTGAAGCTGAACTCCGGCGACCCAAAGATGTCCGGCGGAATGACCATGGTGTCCATCGCCTTGACGAAGCTGTCGGTGGTCAGATTGGGCCCGGCCTTGCCGGCGGCGCGGATGAAGGCGTCGATGATCAGGTAGCCGTAGGCGGAGAACACCGTCGGATCCTCGTTGAACTTGGTCTTGTACTTGGTGGCCCAGAAGCGGACCGGCTGGGATTGCTCGTCCGGATACGGGTGCACGGTCGCCATGCCGGCATACAAGCCATCGGTGAACTTGGGGCCCAACCGGTGGATGAGATCGGTGTAAGCGCCGTTCGACGCGAGGAACACCGGGTTGAAGCCGGTCTTGCGTGCCTCGCCCATGCTGCCGATGGTTTCGCGGACCAGCGTGCCCATCACCACCAGATCGCAGCCGCTGCTCTTGAGTTTGGCGACCTGCGAACTGAACTCGGTCGCGCCGCGCTTGAAGCTGGTCTTCTCGTGAATGCTGAGGTTGGTGCCCTTCAGCCCGTCCTCAGCCCCTTTCAGAATTTCCATGCCGAAATCGTCATCCTGATAGTGGACGCAGATCTTCTGCGCGTTCTTCTCCTTGATCAGACGCGGCAGCATCACGCGGATCTGCTCGTAGTAAGGCACCGCGAACGAGTACTTGAGCCGGTGGTAGGGCTCGTACATCTCGCGCGCAGCGGTCAGCGGCATGAAGTTGATGACGTTCTTGGCGAACTGGATCGGCATCGCCGCCAGGTTGTGCGCGGTGCCGACATGCCCGGCCATGATGAAGATCTTGTCCTGGTTGACCAGCTTCTGCGCGGCCAGCACTGCGCGGCGCGGGTCGTAGCCCGAGTCCTCGAACTTCAGCACGATCCGACGGCCATGGATGCCGCCCTGCTCGTTCAACTCGTCGGCCCGCAGTTGCATGCCGTTGCGGGCCTGCTTGCCATAGCCCGACAACGGACCGGAAAAATCCTGGATCGATCCGATGACGATCTCGGTCTTCGTGACGCCCTGGTTGGCCTGCGCGCTCAGCGCGACCGTGGCCAGGGCAATCAGGCTCAGCATCTTCTTCATGGCGGTCTCCTCGGGGTGAAAGAACGGGGTCAGGGGGCGCTGCGGTACATGCTCTCGATCAATTCGGCGTACTTCTTCTGCACGAAGCTGCGCTTGAGCTTCATGGTCGGGGTCAGTTCCTCGTCCTCCGCGCCGAGCTGGGTCTCCAGCAGACGGAAGCGCTTGATCTGCTCGACGCGGGCGAACTCCGCGTTCACGCGGTCAACTTCGGTCTGGATCAGGCGCACGATCTCCGGCGCCCGCGCCAGACTGGCATAGCTGGAGAACGGGATGTCGTGCTCCTGCGCGTAGCGCTCCACGTTCTCCTGGTCGATCATCACCAGCGCCGTCAGATAGGCCCTGCGGTCGCCGATGACCACCGCATCGGTGATGTAGGGCGAGAACTTCAGCTGGTTCTCGATCTCGCTGGGCGTCACGTTCTTGCCGCCCGCGGTGATGATGATGTCCTTCATCCGGTCGGTGATGCGGTAATTCCCTTCGGCATCCACCACGCCGACATCACCAGTGTGGAACCAGCCCTCGGCGTCCATCACCTCGGCGGTCTTGTCCGGCAGGTTCAGATAGCCCTTGAACAGATGCGGGCCGCGCGTCAGCAACTCGCCGGTCTGCGCGTCGATCTTCATCTCCACGCCAGCCGCGGCCGGGCCGATGTAGCCAGGCTGGATGCGCTCCGGCTGCGTCAAGGTGCCGTAGGCGCAGGTCTCGGTCATGCCCCAGCCCTCCAGCATCGGCACGCCCAGGCTCAGGTACCAGCGGATCAGCTCAGGCGAGATCGGCGCCGCGCCGCTGAGCAAGGTGCGGGCGCGCTGGATGCCCAGCAGGCGGCGCACATTGCCCAGGACCAGCAGGTCCGCCATCGCGTAGCGCAGCTTCAGTCCCAGGTCGACCGGTTCGCGTGCCAGCACGCGGTCGGCCACCTGGCGGCCGGTGGCGAGCGCCCAGGCATAGACCAGTTGCTGCAGCTTGCCGGCCTCGCGCACGGCGATGTGCACGCCGCTGTAGAACTTCTCCCAGACCCGCGGCACCGCGAACAGGATGTGCGGCGACACCTCGCGCACGTTCTCCGCGAAGGTCTCCGGGCTCTCGACAAAGTTCAGCGTCGCGCCCGACAGCACCGAGGAGTAGGCGCCGATGATGCGTTCGGCAATATGGCAGAGCGGCAGGAAGGCGATGCGCTCGTCGTCCTCGCTCTGCGGCAGATTGCTCACCGCCATGCGCGTCGCATAGACCAGCCCGCCCTGGCTGTGCATGGCCCCCTTGGGCTTGCCGGTGGTGCCGGACGTGTAGACCAGGATCGCCAGGTCCTCGGGCCTGAGCTCGGGCCAGCGCATCGCAGCGCCGGCGGCCTTCGCGCCGCGACCGCGCTCGCGCAGCGCCGCCAGGCTCATCACCATCGGATCGCTGAAACCCTCCAGCCCCTTCATCTCGATGACGAAGACCCAGCGCAGCAGCGGCAGGCGGTCACGGACCTCCAGCACCTTGTCCAGTTGCTCGTCATCCTCCACCACCAGGGCCTGGGTCTGAGAATCGGCACACAGGTACTCGACCTGCGAGGGCGCATCGGTCGGGTAGATGCCATTGGCCACGCAGGCGGCGCTCTGGATGCCGAGATCGGCCAGCAGCCAGTCCAGCCGCGTGTTGCCCAGGATGCCCACCACCGCGCCGGTCGGCAGATCCAGCGCCTGCAGGCCCAGCGCGATCTCCTCCACCGCGACGCCCACCTGGCGCCAGTTCCAGCTGTTCCAGATGCCGAGTTGCTTCTCGCGCAGATAGACACGCTCGCCGCGTGCCGCCACGCCAGCCCAGAACATCGCCGGGATGGTCTCGCCCGGCAACTGAGTGGCCGTACCCCGGGGCGGCGATGGCGGATTCCAGAGCGTCTTGATCCTCATTGCCAGCTCTTCTTCTTTTTCCAGCGTCGCTCGCCGCGCGCGCCCGCGGTGGCCAGGCCCAGGTAGAACTCCTGGATGTCGGCGCGCTCGCGCAGCTCAGCGCAAGGCCCTTCGGCCACGATGCGCCCGTTCTCCAGGATGAAGCCCTGGTCCGCCAGGCCCAGCGCCAGATGGGCGTTCTGTTCCACGATCAGCAGGGTGGTGCCGCGCTCGCGGTTGATGCGCTGCACGATCGCGAAGATCTCCTGCGTCAGCTTCGGGGAAAGGCCCAGGCTGGGCTCGTCGAGCAGGATCATGCGTGGCGCCGCCATGATCGCGCGCGCAATGGCCAGCATCTGCTGCTGGCCGCCGGAGAGCAGGCCGGCGTCCTGCGCCGCGCGCTCGCGCAGGATCGGGAAATAGCCCAGCACCGCCTCGAGGTCGCGGGCCACGCCGGCGCTGTCCTTGCGCAGGTAGGCGCCCATCCGCAGGTTGTCCTGCACCGACAGCAGCGGGAACACCTCGCGCCCCTCGGGCACCTGGACCAGGCCCAGGCGCACGATGTCCGAAGGATCCCAGCCGGTGATGTCGGTGCCGGCAAAGCGCACCACGCCCCGCTTCGGGTCGTTGATGCCGGAGAGCGTTTTCAGCAAGGTGGTCTTGCCGGCCCCGTTGGGGCCGAGCACGGTGGCGATGCGCCCCTGCTCCACCGCCAGGCTGACGCCGCGCACCGCCTTCACCGGCCCGTAGGCCGACTCCAGGTTCTGCACTTCCAGCAGCGCCGTCATGGGACGACCCTCCGCGCAGAGCGCTGCGGGATTCGCGCTTGGGAGCGGCCCGACGCCCTCATGCACTGGCTCCGAGATAGGCCTCGATCACCCGCGCGTCCGCCTGCACCTCGGCCGCCGTGCCCAGAGCCAGCAACTCGCCCTGGTTCATCGCCAGCACGCGATCCGAGACCCGGCTGACCAGGCTCATGTCGTGCTCGACCATCAGCACCGTCACGCCGAGCAGCTTGCGGATGTCCTGGATCCAGTAGGCCAAGTCCGTGGTCTCCTCGACGTTCAGGCCGCTGGACGGCTCGTCGAGCAGCAGCAGTTGCGGCTCGCAGGCCAACGCGCGGGCCAGCTCGACGACCTTGCGCACCCCGTAGGGCAGGCCGGCGACCAGGGTGTCGCGGTAATGCTGAAGCCTCAGGAAGTCGATCACCTCCTCGACCTTGCGCCGCGCCACCCGCTCCTGCTCGCGCACCGAGGGCAGGAACAGGGCCTCGCGCCAGGCCGAGCGCCTCAGGTGCGTATGCCGGCCGATCAGCAGGTTCTGCAGCACCGAGGCGTACTCGAAGAGCTCGATGTTCTGGAAGGTGCGCGCGATGCCCAGTCCGGCCATCGCATGCGGCGCCAGGGTGTCGATGCGCGCCCCCTTGAGCCAGATCTCGCCGCCGCTGGGCGGGTAGAGCCGGCTGATCAGATTGAACACCGTGGTCTTGCCGGCACCGTTCGGGCCGATCAAGGTGAACACCTCGCCGGCCCGCACCTGGAAGCTGACGCCGTTGACCGCCTTCACGCCGCCGAAATGGCGGCTCAGATTCCTCACCTCCAGCAGGGCGTCCATCAGCGCAGCCTCTCCGACTTCTGGTAGCTCTTCTGCCGCGCGAACAGGCCGCGGCGGTAGAAGGGGAAGAGCTGCAGCCAGGTGCGGATCTTCAGCCAGCGGCCGTAGATGCCGCGCGGTTCGAAGATCACGAAGCCGATCAGCACCAGACCGTAGACCGCCGCCTTCAGACCGGGCGCCTGGCCGATGTGATCGGGCAGGAAGTCCTTCATGTTCGAGATCAGCTGCGGCGCGGCGATCAGGAAGATCGCGCCCAGAAAGGCGCCGTGGATGCTGCCCAGACCGCCGATGGTGACCAGCAGCAGCAGGTCGATCGACTGCATGATGCCGAAGTCGCCCGGCGTCAGGTAGGTGATGAAGTGGGCGTATAGCGCGCCGCCGATGCCGGTCAGCAGCGCCGAGATCGCAAAGGCCAGGGTCTTGGTGCGCGCCAGATGGATGCCCATGCACTGCGCGCTGATCTCCGAATCGCGCACCGCCACGAAGGCGCGTCCGGTCGGCGAGCGCAGCAGGTTCAACACGGCTAGCGTGCACAGCACCGTCACCGCCAGGCAAAGGAAGTAGAACGAGGTCTCGTCCTCCAGGGTCCAGCCCAAGGCCTGCGGCTTTTCGACCAGCTTGCCGGAATTACCGCCGGTCACCGACTCCCAGCGCGCCAACACCTCCTCGATGATGAAGCCGATCGACAAGGTGGCGATCGCCAGGTAGATGCCTTTCACGCGCAGCGCCGGCAGCGCGAACAGCACGCCCACGGCCGCCGCCAGCAGACCGGCCGCCGGAATGCTGAGAAAGAAGGGCCAGCCCTGCGCATTGAGCACCGCCTGCGCATAGGCGCCGATGCCCAGCAGGCCGCCATGGCCCATCGAGAACTGGCCGGTGAAGCCGGCCAGCACCATCAGCCCGAGGCCGACGATGCCGTAGATCAGCATCAGGCTGAGCTGGGCCAGGCCATAGCTCTCCAGCCACCAGGGCGCCGCCAGCAGCGCGAGCAGCAGCAGGCCGTACCAGAAGGCCTGGCCGCCGTGCTTGACCAGGTCGATGTCCTGATCGTAGGAAGTCTTGAACAGGAAGCGCATCAGACCTTCTTCGCCAGACGTTCACCGAACAGGCCATGCGGCATCACCGCCAGCATGACGAGCACCAGCACATAGGCGCTGACGTCCTTGAAACCCTCGGGCAGGTAGAAGCCGGCCAGGGCCTCGACGACGCCGATCACCACACCGCCGACGATGGCCCCGGGCAGCGAACCGAAGCCGCCGACCACCGCGGCCGGAAACGCCTTCAGTCCGATCAGGCCCATGTTCGCGTGCACGAAGGTGATCGGCGCCAGCAGCACCGCGGCCAGGCCGGCCACGCCGGCGGCCAGTGCCCACACGTAGCCGTTCAGCCGGCGCACCGGAATGCCCATGTAATAGGCGGCCAGCTGGTTCTGCGAGGCCGCCTGCATGGCAATGCCGACCCGCGTGTAACGGAACAGCGCGAACAGCAGCAGGCAGAGCAGCAGGGTCGCGGAGATGACAATTATCTGTTCAAACGCCAAAACGACCCCGCCGAGCTGCAGCGACTGGCCCGCGTAGGGCAGCTGCAGCGCATGCGTGTCGGTGCCCACGCCGGGCAGCATGGTGACCAGGCCGCGGGCCAGATAGCCCAGGCCCAGGGTCAGCATGACGATGGAGAACGCCGGCTGGCCGAGCACCGGCCGGATCGTCACCCGCTCCAGCAGCCAGCCCACGGCGCCCAGGGTCAGCACCGTCAGCGGCAGCGCGACCCACAGCGGCAGCGACCAACTGTTGAGCAGCAGCAGCGCGACGAAGCCGCCGACCATCATCAGATCGCCCTGCGCGAAGCTGACCGTCTCGGTGGCCTTGTAGATGAGCACGAAGCCCAGCGCGATCAGGCCGTAGATGCAGCCGGCGGCAACGCCCGAGACGAGAACCTGGAGCAGCGCGTCCATCACCGAGCGCCAAGCCGCCTCAAGGCCGGGAAAGTCGCCCCAGGGGGCGGCGAACGCAGCGAGCGTGGGAGCCGACGCATCACTCCTCCTCCTTGAAGGTCTCTTCGCGCTTCTTGCGCACCGTGGGCAGCATCACGATGACCAGCAGCATCGCCGCGGCGATCAGCAGGCCGGCGGCCAGCGGGCGCTCCATGAAGCTGCTCCAGTCGCCGCGCGCGATGCGCAGCGCCCGTCGCAGGTTCTCTTCCATCATTGGCCCGAGGATGAAGCCCAGCAGCAGTGGCGCCGGCTCGCAATGCAGTTTGTGGAACAGATAGCCCAACGCCGCGAAGCCGGCCGTCAGGTAGACGTCGAAGACGTTGTTGTTGATCGAGTAGGCGCCGATGCAGCAGAAGGCAACGATGGCCGGGAACAGCAGCCGGTAGGGCACGGTGAGCAGCTTGACCCAGATGCCGATCAGCGGCAGGTTGAGGATCACCAGCATCAGATTGCCGATCCACATCGAGGCGATCAGGCCCCAGAACAACTCGGGGTTGCTGGTCATCACCTGCGGCCCGGGCTGGATGCCCTTGAGCGTCATCGCCCCCACCATCAGCGCCATCACCGCGTTGGGCGGGATGCCCAGCACCAGCATGGGGATGAAGCTGGTCTGTGCGCCGGCGTTGTTCGCGCTCTCCGGACCGGCCACGCCCTCGATCGCGCCCTGGCCAAAGCGTTCCGGCGTTCGCGAAACCTTCTTCTCCAGCGTGTAAGCGGCGAACGACGCGAGCAGCGCACCGCCGCCGGGCAGCACGCCGAGGATAGAGCCCAGCGCAGTGCCGCGCAGCACCGCCGGCAGCGCCTGCCGGAGGTCCTGCTTGCTCGGCATCAGGCCGTGCACCGCCTTCGTGAAGACCTCGCGCTGCTCGGCCGGCTTGGCCAAGTTGGCGATGATCTCGCCGAAGCCGAACAGACCCATGGCGATGACCACGAAGCTGATGCCTTCGGACAGCTCGATCCGATCGAAATTGAAACGCGGTACGCCGCTCATCACGTCGGAGTTGATCTGGCCCAGCAGCACGCCCAGCACGATCATCGCCAGCGCCTTGATCAGCGAACCCGAGGCCAGCACCACAGCGCCGATGAGGCCCAGCACCATCAGCGCGAAGTACTCGTGGGCGCCGAACTTGAAGGCCAGCTCGACCAGCGGCGGCGCAAAGGCCGCAATGATCAAGGTGCCCACGCAGCCGGCGAAGAAGCTGCCCAGCGCGGCCGTCGCCAGCGCAGTGCCGGCCTTGCCCTTGCGCGCCATCTGGTAGCCGTCGATCGCGGTGACCACCGAGCTCGATTCGCCCGGCACATTGAGCAGGATGGCGGTCGTCGAGCCGCCGTACTGCGCGCCGTAGTAGATGCCGGCCAGCATGATCAGCGCCGGCAGCGCATCCAGGCCGTAGATGGAGGGCAGCAGCATGGCGATCGTCGCCACCGGCCCGAGGCCCGGCAGCACGCCGATCAAGGTGCCGATCAGCGCGCCGCCCAGCGCATAGCCGAGGTTCTGCAGCGTCAGCGCGGCGGTGAAGCCGAGGATCAGGTTCTCGATCATCCTGCGAACCCCCAGGTGCTCAACGGCGCCGGCATCAATGGCAGGTTCAGGCCCAATGCGCTCACGAAGACCAGGGCCGAGAACAGCGCCAGCACCCCCGCCAGCACCGCCGCCTCCCAGATCCGGATCTCCTCCATCGCGAAGGCGACGCCGAAGCAGCTCAGCGCGACCGCCAACGGCAGGCCCAGCCGCGGCAGGCCGACGGCGAACAGCAGGATGCTGCCGACCACCACCAGCAGCGGCCGCCAGCCGATAGAGCCGATCGGCTCGCCGTCCTGGGTCTCGATGGTCATCGCCTTGAACAGCAGCAGCGCGCCGAGCAAGGCCAGGATCACCCCGAGGCCGAAGGGGAAGTAGCCCGGCCCGGGCGCGGCGCCGCGGCCGAAGTCGTAATTCGTCGACCCCCAGGCAAAGGCCACGCCGGTGACCACGAACAGCAGCCCGGCGACCAGATCGCGTTGGCTCTTGGCTCTCATCAGCTTCCTCCAGATTCCCAGACCGGCGTACTGCGCAGCACCTCTTCCAGCGTGGTCAGGCCCTCGGCGACCTTGCGCACGCCGCCCAGACGCAGCGAGCGCAGACCCTCCTGGGCGGCGGCGCGGCGCAATTGCGTCAGGCTGGCACTCCCCTGCAGCAGCGCGCGAGCCGGCTCGTTGAAGACCATCAGCTCGTACAGGCCGGCTCGGCCGCGGTAACCGGTGTGTCGGCAGTCCAGGCAGCCGACCGCCTTGTAGGCGCCCTTCACCGCTGCGATGCGCCAGGGCTTGACCAGCTCGCTGAGCATTTCCGCATTCACCGAAGGGTCGGGCGCCTTGCAAGTCGGGCACAGGGTGCGCACCAGGCGCTGCGCGAGCACGCCGATCACCGTCGCGCCGATCAGATAGGGCGGCACGCCGATGTCGGTGAGCCGGGTGATCGCACTGACCGCGTCATTGGTGTGCAGGGTGCTGAACACCAGGTGACCGGTCAGTGCCGCCTGGATCGCCATCTCGGCGGTCTCCAGATCGCGGATCTCGCCGACCATGATGATGTCCGGGTCCTGACGCATCAGTGCGCGCAGGCCCTCGGCGAAGCCGAAGTCGAGTTGGTTCTGCACCTGGGTCTGGTTGAAGGCCGGCTCGATCATCTCGATCGGGTCTTCGATGGTGCAGACGTTGACCTCGTCGGTGGCCAGGCGCTTGAGCGTGCTGTACAGCGTGGTCGTCTTGCCCGAACCGGTCGGGCCGGTGACCAGGATGATGCCGTGCGGCTGCGCGGTCAGCTGGTTCCAGCGCTCCGCCTCGTGGCGCCCGAAGCCCAACTGGCCCAGGTCCTTGGTCGCGTTGTCCGGGTCGAAGATGCGCATCACCATCTTCTCGCCGAAGGCGGTCGGCAGCGTCGACAGGCGCATCTCGACCTCCTCGCCGGCCGGGTTGCGCGTCTTGATGCGGCCGTCCAGCGGCCGGCGGCGCTCGACCACATCCATGCGGCCCAGCAGCTTGATGCGCGAGACCATCGCGCCCATCACCGACACCGGCAACTGGTAGACGGTGTGCAGCACGCCGTCGATGCGGAAGCGGATCACGCCCATCTCGCGGCGCGGCTCCAGGTGGATGTCGGAGGCGCGCTGGTCGAACGCGTACTGCCAGAGCCAGTCGACCACCTGCACCACGCCCTGGTCGTTGGCGTCGAGCTGCTTGTTGCTCTTGCCCAGCTCGACCAGCTGCTCGAAGGAGGCGATCTGCGAGCTCTCGCCGGTCTTGGTGGCCGCGCGCACCGACTTGGCCAGCGTGAAGAACTCGGTCGTGTAGCGCGCAATCTCCAGCGGGCTGCTGAGCACGCGCCGCACCGTCTTGCGCGAATGCGCCTCGATCTGCTCGACCCAGCCCAGGTCCCAGGGCTCGGAGGTCGCCACGGTGACCTCGTTCAGCCCCACCGCGACCGGCAGGCAGCGGTTCTTCTCGGCATAGGCCGCGCTCATCACGTCGGACACGCGACCGACATCGACCTTCAGCGGATCGATGCGCAGATAGCCCAGGCCGGAGCGGCCGGCCAGCCACTCGGTGAGCAACTCGATGTCCAGCGGCTTGCGATCGCTGCTGCGCAGCAGGCCGGCGCGGCCCAGGCGCACCAGCGGGTGCTGGGCCGAGTCGCCGGCGGCGGCAAAGCGGGTCAGCGTGGCCTGCAGCTGCGCCGCATCGATCAGCCCGTCTTCGGCCAGCGCGTGCAGCAACGCGCGCCAGTCAAGGCGGCGGTCGGCTCCGGTCAACGGCTTGGACGGGGTCTTGGTGTTCATCCATTCACGGGGTCACGGGCTTCAGGCCGCGCAACCAACGCGACGCATCCAGGCCCAGGGCGAGCTTCATATTAGTGGCGCGCCGCTGCAGTTCCGCCTTGTCGGGCAGCGCGTTTTCCCGGGTGGCAACGACCACGGTATTGCCCTCCTTGGTCGCCGCCAGGCGCCAGACTGCGCCCTCGCCAAAGGCGCTGAGCAAGCGTGCGCAGCTGCCGTCGAAGCTGGCGCGGCGGCCAAACAGATTGACCGCCATCGCGCCCCCGGGGGCGAGCAGCGCGCGGCAGTCGGCGTAGAAGGCCTCGCTGTCCAGCACCGGGGCCGCCGCCTCGTGGTCGTAGAGGTCGACATGCAGCAGTTGGACCCGGCCCTGATGGGCCGGCTCGCGCACCCAGCTGGCGGCGTCCTGCAGCACGACCTGCAGGCGCTCGTCGTTTGGTGGCAGCGCGAACCACTGCCGGCAGGCGGCCAGCACGCCGGGATGCAATTCGACCGCGGTGGTCTGCGGCCGCTGCAGCACCTGATGGCAGAACTTGGTCAGCGCCGCGGCGCCCAGGCCCAGCTGCAGCGCCCAGCCCTCGCGCCAGGCCTCGGGCGGCAGCCAGAGCAACGGCGCCATCATGCGTTGAACATACTCGAGTTCGAGCTGCAACGGTTTGCTGATGCGCATCGCGCCTTGCACCCAGATCGAGTCCAGGTGCAGCGAGCGCACGCCAGCGTATTCGGAAACGGTGACGTCTGAAAGTTCGGGGGGAGGCATGGGCGGCGCATTCTCTACAGTGGCCGCATTGAAGCACCCCCGGGGAGTCCCCTGTGAACACCGAAGCCATCTGGACCTTCATCGTCACCCAAGGCAGCGAGTTCGGCCTGAAGATCCTGGCTGCGCTGGCCGCCTGGATCGTCGGCCGCTGGCTGATCAATCTCGCGCTGAATCTCTTCAGCCGCGCGCTGGTCGCCGGCAAGAAGGTCGACCAGACGCTCAGCAACTACCTGCGCTCCATCCTCAGCGTGCTGCTGAACCTGGTGCTGATCCTCGCCATCCTGGACATCTTCGGGGTGAAGACCACCAGCTTCGCCGCGCTGCTGGCCGGCGCCGGCGTGGCCATCGGCATGGCCTGGAGCGGCCTGCTCGGCCATTTCGCAGCCGGTGTCTTCATGCAGGTGCTGCGCCCCTTCAAGGTCGGCGACTTCGTGCAGGCCGGCGGCGTCACCGGCACGGTCAGCGAGATCGGCCTCTTCGGCACCACCATCACCACGCCGGACAACGTGCTGACCATCGTCGGCAACAACACGGTGTTCAGCGGACAGATCCAGAACTACAGCAGCCTGCCGCACCGCCGCGTCGACTGCGTCGCCAAGATCGCCAACAGCGTGGACCCGGTGGACGCCATCGAGCGACTGCGCCCGACCGTCGCCGCCATCGCCAATGTGAAGGCCGAACCGGCGCCGGACATCGAGATCCTGCAGTTCACCCCCGAGGGTCCGCTGTTGGCGGTGCGCCCCTACTGCCATACCGATCACTACTGGCAGGTGTACTTCGACACCCACAAGGCCATCGTCGCGACCTTCGGCGCGGCCGGCTACCCGGTGCCGGAGACGCCGATCAGCCCGCGCAGCCGCTGAGCGCCGGCGCCAGCGCGCTGCGCCAGGCGTCCCGCTTGGTCGAAAAGTCCAGTCCGGCATGCGCCGGGCTGGTCGACGGCAGCTTCAGCAAGGGCCAAGGCGCGCCCGGCAGCAGGCGCGCGGTCTCGCGGTGCGCGGTGGCGCCATTGCAGGCGATCAGGCGCAACTGCGGCAAGCGGGCGACGAGCGCCCGCAGGTCGCTGGGCTGGGCGTCGCGGATCGCCGTGTCCAGGCTGCCCTCGCGCTCGCAGCTGGCCACCGCGTCCCAGAGCGCAATGCCGCCGTCAACGAGACAGCGCAGGCGCTCGGCATAGGGACGCGCCGGCAACTCGGCATCGTTCAGCAGCGCCGCCATCAGCGGCCAGAAGGCATTGCGCGGATGCGCGTAGTACTGCAGAGCACCGAGCGACGCGGCGCCGGGGAAACTGCCCAGCACCAGCACGCGGGCGTCGACGCGCCAGACCGGGGCCAGGCCGGCCAGCCTCATGCGGACAGGCGGGGCAGCACGCGCCGCGCGTTCGCAGCGGTGGTGGCGGCCGTCTGCGCAAGGCCCCAGCCGCGCAGCGCGGCGAGGGTCTCGGCAATGCGCGGCAGTTCGGCCGGTTCGTTGCGGGCGCTGCCCTGCCCCGCCGCACGCTCGGCCGCCCTGCGGTACAGCCAGTGCGGCGGGATGTCCGGTGCGTCGGTCTCCAGCACGATCGCCGACTCCGGCAGTTCGGCCGCCAGGCGGCGGATCTGCAGCGCGCGCTCGTAGGTCATGGCGCCACCGAAGCCCAGCGCGAAGCCCTGCTCGACGAAAGCATCGGCCTGCTGGCGGCTGCCGTTGAACGCATGCGCAATGCCGCCCACGACCGGAACGCGGCGCAGGCCGGCGAGCAACTGATCGGCCGACTTGCGCACATGCAGGATCACCGGCAGCGCATGGCGGCGCGCCAGCCTCAGCTGCTCCCAGTAGAAGAACTGCTGGCGTTCGGCATCGAGCCCGGGCACGAAGAAATCCAGCCCGATCTCGCCGACCGCAACCAGCAGCGGGTCGGCGGCCGACTCGGTCAGCAGCGCGTCGAGCGCCTGCAGATCGCCGTCGCCCGCCTTCGGCGTGAACAGCGGATGGAGGCCCAGCGCATACGGCTGGCTGGCGGCGCGACAGATCGCCTGCGTGCCCCGCCAGTCGGCGGCCTGCACGGTCGGCACGACGATGCGCTCGACGCCGGCCGCCTGCGCGCGCGCCAGCACCGCCTCACGATCGGTCGCGAACTCCGGCGCGTCCCAGTGGCAGTGGGTGTCGATCCACATGCCCGGCCTCAGCGCCTAGAGCTCAGACCGCCTGGCCCAGCCAGATCCGGCAATGCGGGCACAGCAGCACCCTCGATCCAACGCCAGCGAACAGCACCGACGACCGGACCTCGGTCGCCTTCTCCCATACGTAGTCCAGCTCCTTCTTGCAAGCCGGACACACCGGCTTCACGTCATCGGGTGCGGGCCTAGTGGCCATGCTGGATGCCATCTCAATTCCTTATCTGAAAACAACCGTCCGCTTGCCATTCAGCAGCACCCGGTGCTCCGCATGCCACTGGATCGCCCGTGCCAGCGCCAGGCATTCGGTGTCGCGACCCACGGCGGCGAGCTGCTCGGGGCTGTAGGCATGGTCGATGCGGCTGACCTCCTGCTCGACGATCGGCCCCTCGTCGAGGTCGCTGGTCACATAGTGCGCGGTCGCACCGATCAGCTTCACGCCCCGCTCGAAGGCCTGGTGGTAGGGCCGCGCGCCCTTGAAGCTGGGCAGGAAGCTGTGGTGGATGTTGATCGCCCGGCCGGCGAGCTTGTCGCACAGCGCGGGCGACAGCACCTGCATGTAGCGGGCCAGCACCACCAGATCGACCTGCTGCTCGTCGATCAGCTCGACCAGCTTGCGCTCCTGCGCCGCCTTCTGCTCCGGCGTGGCATTGAGCAGCGGGAAATGGTGGAAGGGAATGTCGTGGCTGGCCGCGAGCTGGTAGAAGTCGCGGTGGTTGCTGGCAATCGCCGTCACCTCGATCGGCAGATGCTGCGTGGCGACGCGGAACAGGATGTCGTTCAGGCAATGGCCATGCTTGCTGACCAGGATCAGCACCCGCGCCTTGCGGCTGGCGTCCACCAGTTGCCAATCCATCTGGCGCTGCTCGGCCAGCGGTGCAAAGGCCTGGCGCAGCGGCTCCAGCGCCGTCGGGCTCTCGAAAGCGATCCGCATGAAGAAGCGGCGGTGGTCAGGGTCCCCGTACTGGGCGCTGGAAACGATATTGCTGCCGGTGGCGACCAGCACGCCGGTGACGGCATGCACGATGCCGGGCGCATCGGCACAGCTCAGTTTGAGGATGTAGGAGGCGGAATTCATTGCAGGCGACCGTTCTTCAGCAACAACTGGCGCTGGCAGCGCGCCGCCAGCTCGGTGTCATGGGTGACGAGCACGAAGGCGGTGCCCTGCTCCCGCGCCGCCTCCAGCATCAGCGCGAACACCGTGTCCGCCGTGCCGCGGTCGAGGTTACCGGTGGGCTCATCGGCCAGCACACAGGCCGGCTTCGTGACCAGCGCACGCGCGACGGCCACACGCTGGCGCTCGCCGCCACTGAGCTCGGCCGGCCGATGCTGCACGCGATCGGCCAGGCCGACGCGGGCCAGCATGGCCTGCGCAGCGGCTCGCGCGGCCTCGGGGCTCTCGCGGCGAATGCGCAGCGGCATGGCCACGTTGTCCAGCGCGCTGAACTCGGGCAGCAGGTGGTGGAACTGGTAGACAAAGCCGAGCTGGCGGTTGCGCCAGGCGCCCAGCTCGGTCTGGCCCATCTGGCCGAGATCCTGGCCGGCCAACAGCACGCGGCCGCTGCTGGGCTTCTCCAGCCCGCCGAGCAGGTGCAGCAGGGTGCTCTTGCCGGAGCCGCTGGCGCCGACGATGGCGACGGTCTCGCCCGGCATCACCTGCAGGTCCAGCCCTTGCAGCACGGTCACGTCGAGCGCGCCTTCCTGGAAGCGCTGGGTCAGGCCCAGCGCGGACAGCACCGGCTCAGTCATAGCGCAGCGCCTGGGCCGGTTGCACGCGGGCCGCGCGCCAGCTCGGGTAGATCGTCATCGTCAAGGCCAGCAGCAAGGAGACGCAAGCGATCGGGATCACGTCGCCGCGTTGCGGATCGCTGGGCATGTGGTTGATCAGATAGATGTTCGCAGGCAGGAACTTCGCGCCGAGCAGCGATTCGATCGCCGGCACGATGACGTCGACGTTGTAGGCCAGCAGCAGTCCGAGACCGACGCCGAGCGCCGTACCGATGACGCCGGCAAACGCACCCTGCAGCATGAAGATGGCCTGGATGCTGCGCGGCGTCGCGCCGAGGGTGCGCAGGATCGCGATGTCGCTCTGCTTGTCGGTCACCACCATGACCAGGGTCGAGACCAGATTGAAGGCGGCGACCGCGACGATCAAGGTCAGGATGATGCCCATCATGCGCTTCTCGACCTGCACCGCGGCGAACCAGGTCGGGTTGGCGCGGGTCCAGTCCTGCAGGCGCCAATCGGGCCCGAGCCTGGGGCCGAGCTGATCGGCCAAGGCCCGCGCCTGGTGCAGGTCCTGCAGGCGAAGCTGCAGGCCGCTGGCGCCGCCGGTGCGGAAGAAGATCGCCGCGTCCTCCAGATGCATCAGCACCAGGCCGGCGTCGTACTCGTGATGACCGGCGGCGAAGATGCCGGCGACCGTGAAGCTGCGGCTGCGCGGGATCACGCCGGCCGGCGTCACCGAGCCGCCGGGTGCCAGCAGGGTGACCGGATCGCCGACGCGCAAGCCCAGCTGGCGCGCCAGCTCCTGGCCGATCAGCACCTTCCACTCGCGCGGCGCCAACTGCTGCAGACCCTCAGCCTTGGCCGCCATCGGCGTCACGCCGGGCTCCAGCTGCGGGTCCACACCGCGCACCATCACGCCGCGCATCGCTTCGCCACGCGCCAGCAGCGCCTGGCTGCCGACGAAGGGCGCGGCGGCGACCACGCGCGGGTCCTGCCGCGCCCGTGCGGCCAGCGCCGGCCAGTCCTCGGCCGGGGCGCCGTCCCAGCGGGTGATCTCGATATGGGCGATCGCGCTGAGCATGGCGTCGCGCACATCGCGCTGGAAACCGTTCATCACCGACAGCACCACGATCAGCGCCGCCACGCCCAAGGCGATGCCCACCATGGACACACCGGAGATGAAGGAGATAAAGGCGTTGCGCCGGCCACCGCGACCGGCGCGGAGGTAGCGCCAGCCAATCTGCAGTTCGTAAGGGATGGGCATGAGGGCGCGGATGCTAAGGCTTGGCCGTGCCATCCGCTGCAAGCGGGGTCGCGGCTTTGGCCCGGCCGTCGGCCGACCAGCGCTTGAGCCGCGGCTCGGCCGCCGCCCAGACCGCCGCCGTGTAGCCCTCGCGGTGCATGCCCAGCAGCGCCTCCTCCAGCCGCGGCCGCAATGCCGCCTGGCCGGGCGTCAGCGCATGGAACAGATCCAGACTGAGCAGCGGCAGCTGGTAGTGGCAAAGATCGGCAAACGCCGTCCGCGCCGCTTCCAGCATGCCCGGCGTCATCGGCATCACCGCATGCTCGGCACGGCCCTGACGGGCCAAGCCCAGCACATCCCAGGTCTGCGCCACCGGCAGGCGCGCGTTGGCCGGCAGTTGGCTCTCGATCACCACGGCACCCATCTGGTAGGCGACCCGGCCCTCGGCCAGCCGCCTGAAATCGACCTGCCGGCCGCAGGGTGGGCGGCGCCAGACCCAGAAGGTCAGGTGCCGGACCGGCACGCCGACCTTGATCAGCTCGGGGTTCGCATCGAAGAAGGCTTGCGTGCGGATGAAGTCGCCGGCGATCCGGCCCTCCTTCAGCAGCAGCGCTGCACGGCGCAGCGGCAGCGGCATGAACTCGACCTCATGCCCGATGCGCCGGTAGGCTTCGCGGATCACCCTGTTGGTCGGCGCCGCCAGCTCCGCGTCCTCCAGCGTGCCGACGCGCAGCGACGGCCTCTCCTGCGCACCGGCGGTGGCGGGCAGCAAGAGCAGCGCGGCGAGCGGCAGCAATCCGGACATGGGCCGGCATGCTAGGGCCTGCCCGCCCCCGGCGACCGCGCTGCGCCGGGGACGCCGCCGCAAGCTCAGTGCCCGCCGCCGTGACCGCCATGGCCGGCCTTGGCGCCCAGCGCGCGCACCGGCGCCTGCAGTTGCAGGGTCTCAGCCGGCTTGCCGGCACGTTCCACGGTCAGCGTCAGCGGCACGGTCTCGCCGTCTTTGAGCTGCTGCTTGAGCTCCATCAGCATCAGGTGGTAGCCGCCGGGCTTGAGTTCCACCGTCTTGCCGGCCGGCAGCTCCAGCGCAGGGATCTGGCGCATCTTCATCACGCCATCGGCCATGGCCATCTCGTGGATTTCGACGCGGCCGGCGACCGGCGAGCTGGCCGAGACCAGCCGCGCCGCGTCCGGCGAGCGCAGCTGCACGAAGGCACCGCTGGCCTTCTGCGCCGCGACGGTGCCACGGGTCCAGGGCTCGGTGGCGATGGTCTGTGCCTGCGCGGCAGCGGCCAGCAGGGCCAAGGACAGGGACAGGGACAGGGACAGGGACAGGGACAGGGACAGGGACTTCTTCATCTACATCTCCAGCAGTGGAAATTCATCAAGGATCGAACGCTTGCCCAGGCCCCGGCCGGCATCCACGCGGCCGCACGGCCCCACGGAGGGGACAGGGCGAAGCTGACAACCCGGCCTCGAAGGCCAGGAGGCTCAGCGGATCAGGAGAGGGAAAGCGGCGGCCCGCGCGACAGCGCATGGCGCCAGACGGCCAGCAGGCGCGGCGCCTGCAGAAAAGCCGGGGGAACTTCGTCAAAGGCCTGCGGCAGCTGCCAGCTCGGCAGTTGCAGCGGCGGCGCCAGCGGCTGGACCGCCTGCAGACAGGCGGCGCAAGGATCGGCCATCGGCTTGATCTTGTCGCCGAGCTCCAGTTGCACCCAGCGGGAGCCTTGGACCGAGCAGATCTCGACCCAGTCGCCGCCCTGGCCCATCGCCCACGCACGCGACAGGCCCGGCAGCAAGGCCATGGCCAGCATGAGCGCCATCAGCAGGCAGCCCAGCAGCGTGGAGGATCGGGGACTCAGGGTTGTCACGGCGGCGGCAGTGTAGGTCGCCCGCCTTCAGACAGGGGACAGCCCTCATCTGAGGGCTTGAGCCTGCGCATCGTCCCGCCGATAAGCGCCTGGGAGGCCAAGACATGGGAATCTGGTTGGACGAGTTGGAGCGCGAGGTGCGCGCCGAGGCCCTGCAGGCCTTGCGGGGTCGTAGCGAACTGCGTCAGGCGCTCAGCCAGCACCACGGTGCCGCACGCGACGGCGACGGGCAAGACAGCACCCTGCTGCTGCTTGACGCGCTGCCACGCCCCGGCGTGGTGGCCAGCCCGCAGGAGGCGCAGGAACTGCTGCGCACCGGGCTCGCGCAGGACAGCCGCGAGGTCTTCGCGTTGCGCCGCGGCCAGGCCGGCCTGCTGCTGCCCGGACCGGTGCAGGCCGATGCGGTCAAGCGCCTGCTGCGACAGATCAACCGCCGCCTGCAGCAGGCCAGCGGCGGTCGCCATCGTCTGGTGTTCGGCGCCGCACGCGCCACCGAGGCCCGGCTGGGCGCCGCCGCCTGGCTGGCCCTGGCCGATCTTCGCCTGCAGATGCGCCTCGGGCAGTTGGGCCTGCCGGCCGAGCCGCGGGCCGCGATCGAACGGCGGCGCACCGGGCGGCGCTGAAGACTCAGTGCGCCGTTTCCCAGCTGAGGCCGAAGCCGACCTCGGCCAGCAACGGCACCTTGAGCGCGGCCACGCCGGCCATCAGGCGCGGCACCTCGTCGCGCACCCAGGCCACTTCGTCGTCCGGCACCTCGAAGACGAGTTCGTCGTGCACCTGCATGACGATGCGCGTGGCCAGGCCTTGGGCATCCAGCTCGCGCTGCACGGCCAGCATGGCCAGCTTGATGAGGTCGGCGGCCGTGCCCTGCATGGGCGCGTTGATGGCCTGGCGCTCGGCACCGGCGCGGCGCGGCCCGTTGCCGCTGTTGATCTCGGGCAGCCAGAGGCGGCGGCCGAACACCGTCTCCACATAGCCCTTGGCCTTGGCGCCGGCCCGCGTCTCGTCCATGTAGCGGCGCACGCCCTGGAAGCGCGCGAAGTACTTGTCGATGTAGTCCTTGGCGGCCTTGGGGTCGATGCCGAGCTGGCTGGCCAGCCCATAGGCGCCCATGCCGTAGATGAGGCCGAAGTTGATCGCCTTGGCCGCGCGGCGCTGCTCGCCGGCCACTTCGTCCAGCGGCAGGCCGAAGACCTCGGCGGCGGTGGCCTTGTGGATGTCGGCGCCGCTGGCGAAGGCGGCCAGCATGGCCTCGTCTTCGCTCAGGTGGGCCATGATCCTCAGCTCGATCTGCGAGTAGTCGGCCGACGCGATCTGGTGCCCTGCGGGCGCGATGAAGGCCTCGCGGATGCGCCGCCCCTCGGCCGTGCGCACGGGGATGTTCTGCAGATTTGGGTCGTTGCTGGCCAGGCGACCGGTCACCGCCACCGCCTGCGCGTAATGCGTGTGCACACGGCCGGTGTGCGGGTTGACCATCAAGGGCAGCTTGTCGGTGTAGGTGCTCTTGAGCTTGGCGAGGCTGCGGTGCTCGAGGATCTTGGCCGGCAGCGGGAAGTCGGCGGCCAGCTCGGTCAGCACTTCCTCGTCGGTCGACGGTGCACCGGTCGCCGTCTTCTTCTTGATCGGCAGGCCGAGCTTGCCAAACAGGATCTCGCCGATCTGCTTGGGGCTGCCGATGTTGAAGGGCTGGCCGGCCAGTTCGGCCAGCTCGGCTTCGAGCAACACCAAGCGCTGGCCCAGCTCATGGCTCTGGCGCTGCAGCATCTCGGCGTCGATGAGCACGCCGTTGCGCTCCACGCGCATCAAAAGGGCCGAAGTCGGCATCTCGATCTGCTCGTAGACATAGCGCAGCTTCTCGTCTTCCAACAGGCGGGGCAGCAGGCGTTCGTGCACGCCCAAGGTCATCTCGCTGTCTTCGCAGCTGTACTCGGCCGCGCGGGCCACGTCCACCTGGGCAAAGGGGATCTGCTTGGCACCCTTGCCGCAGAGGTCTTCGTAGCTCAGGCCCTTGCGGCCCAGCTCGCGGTCGGCCAGGGCTTCGAGGCCGTGGCTCTTGTGCGCTTCCAGCACATAGCTTTCCAGCATGGTGTCGTGCACATAGCCCTGGATGGCGATGCCGTGGTTCGCGAACACATGGGCGTCGTACTTCACGTGCTGGCCGAGCTTGGGTTTGGCGGGGTCTTCCAGCCAGGGCTTGAGCCGGTCCAGCACCTCGTCCAGCGGCAGCTGCTCGGGCGCGTCCAGGCCGGCGTGGCGCAACGGGATGTAGGCGGCTTCCCAGGCTTGCACGGAGAAGCTGATGCCAACGATGCGCGCCTCCATGTTCACCAGCGAGTCGGTCTCGGTGTCCAGGGCCGTCAGCTCGGCGGCGTTGATCTTGCTCAGCCAGTGCTCGAAGCGATCCCAGCTCGTGATGGTTTCGTAGTGCTTTTCCTGGGCCGGCGGTGGAGGCGGCGGCGCGGCCTCGCCGGCGAACAGATCGCCGGAGGCTGGGGCCGCCGCATCCGCCACCTTGCTCTCCAGCTCGCGCTTCCAGGTCTTGAAGCCGTGGCGGGTGAAGAAGTCCAGCAGTGCCGCCTGGTCCACAGGCTGGAAGGCCAGGCCTTCGACCGAGGGCCAGGGCTGCAGATGCCCGCCCAGATCGCAGTCCAGCTTCACGGTCACCAGCTTGCGCCCGGTGGGCAGCCAGTCCAGGGCCTTGCGCAGGTTCTCGCCGGCGACACCCTTGATGCTGCCGGCCGCGGCCACCACGCCGTCCAGCGAGCCGTGCTCGGCAATCCACTTGGCGGCGGTCTTGGGCCCGACCTTCTCCACGCCGGGCACGTTGTCGACCGCGTCGCCCATCAGGGTCAGGTAGTCGACGATGCGATCCGGCGGCACGCCGAACTTGGCCTCGACGCCGGCCACGTCCAGCTTCTCGTTGCTCATGGTGTTGATCAGCGTGGTCTGCGCCGTCACCAATTGCGCCAAGTCCTTGTCGCCGGTGCTGATGACGACCGAATGCCCGCTCTGCTCGGCCACCTTGGCCAGGGTGCCGATGGCGTCGTCGGCCTCGATACCAGGCACGGTGAGCACCGGCCAGCCGAGCAGCTTGACGACCTCATGGATCAGCGGGATCTGCTCGCGCAAGGCATCGGGCATGGGCGCGCGCTGGGCCTTGTACTCGGGGTACCAGTCGTCGCGGAAGGTCGGGCCGGAGGCGTCGAACACGCAGGCGGCATGGGCGCTGGGGTAGCGGTCGCGCAGTTGCTTGAGCATGGCCACCATGCCGTGCACGGCGCCGGTGGCCTGGCCCTCGGGGCCGCGCAGGTCGGGCATCGCGTGGAAGGCACGGTAGAGGTAGCTGCTGCCGTCGACGAGCAGCAGCAACGGGGATTGGGCGTCGGTCATGACGGCATTCTCGGGCGGCAGCCGGATCGCCGTGCCGCTCTTAAACTCCGGCCCATGCGTTTCCTGGTCCTGTCGCTGCTCGTCAGCCTTCCCGCCCTGGCACTGGCCCAGCCGGCCCCGCCCGACCTTCGCGAGTTGCCCCCGGCCCCGCAGGCGGCCTCGGCACCGGCGTCGGCCGCCTCCGAGCCGCTGAAGCGCCGCTGCGTGGCCGGCTGCGACGGCCGCTCGGCCCGCGTCGGCTGGAGCGAGGACGCGCTGAACCGCTTCGAGGAGCACCGCAACGAGCGCGGCGAGCTGGTCAAGCTCTTCGTGCACCCGAAGAACGGCGCGCCGAAGTACGAGGTGCTGATCGGCGAAGGCCGCACGCGCGAGTCGCCGTCGCGCCTGATCGCCGTCAACCCGGACAACAACCGCCCGCGCGAAGGCCAGGCGGTCTGGCGCGTCAAGGAATTCTGAGCCGATGGCCGTGTTCACCGCCGTCTCCGACGCGGAGGCGCAGGCCCTGCTCGACCGCCTGGGTCTGGGAACGCTGCAGGCCCTGACCGGCATCAAGGCCGGCATCGAGAACAGCAATTTCTTCGTCGACACCGATTCCGGCAGCTATGTGCTGACGGTGTTCGAGCGCCTCAGCCACGAGCAGTTGCCCTTCTACCTGGGGCTGATGCAGCATCTGGCGGCCAAGGGCCTGCCAGTGCCGGCGCCGCAGGCCAATGGCGATGGCCAGACCCTGTTCACGCTCTCCGGCAAGCCGGCGGCGCTGGTCAGCCGGCTGCGCGGCGGCCACCAGCTGGCGCCCGACATCTTCCACTGCGAGCAACTCGGCCAGACCCTGGCGCGCATGCATCTGGCCGTGGCCGATTTCCCGCTGCAGCAACCGAATCTGCGCGGCCTGACCTGGTGGCAGCCAGCGAGCGAACAGGTGTTGCCCCACCTCGACGCCGACCGCGCCGCGCTGCTGCGCGACGAGCTGGCCTTCCAGCAGCAGCTTGCAGCGCGCGCCGCAGAACTGCCACGCGGCGCCGTGCATGCCGATCTGTTCCGCGACAACGCGATGTTCGAGGGCCTGCCGGGCCGCGAGCGACTCAGCGGCGTGTTCGACTTCTATTTCGCCGGCGTCGACAGCTTTTTGTTCGACCTCGCGGTCTGCCTGAACGACTGGTGCATCGCCTTGGACAGCGGTCAGCTCATCGAGGCGCGCGCCGCCGCCCTGGTGGCCGCCTACGAGCGCGAGCGCCCCCTGAGCGGCGCCGAACACCGCCTGCTGCCGGCGCTGCTGCGCGCGGCGGCGCTGCGCTTCTGGCTGAGCCGCCTGCACGACTGGCATCTGCCGCGCGAAGCCAGCCTGCTCAAGCCCCATGATCCGGCGCATTTCGAGCGCGTACTGCGCCTGCGCCGCGAGCAGGCCTGGCACGCGCTGCAGGACTGAACGAGAAGCCCATGCGATTGCTTTTGCACAAAGTCCCGGCCCGTCAGGGTCTGCAATGGCTGCGCCAGGGCTGGCAGGTGTTCCGCCGCGCGCCGCTGCCGCTGGCCGCGCTGCTCGCCAGCTACCTGCTGGCCTCGCTGCTGATGAGCCTGCTCGGCCTGTTCGGCGCGGTGCTGATGCTGGGCAGCCTGCCGCTGCTGTCGCTGGTCCACATGATCGCCACCCACCAGTTGCTGCAACAGCGGCCGCTGAGCTTCGCGATCTGGGCCCAGCCCTTCAAGCTGACGCGGCCGCGCCTGCACGCGCAGCTGCAGTTGGGCCTGCTCTATGTGATCGCCACCGCCGGTCTGATGCTGCTGGCCCATGCGGTCGACGGCGGCGCCCTGACCCGGCTGCAGGAGGCCATGGCCGAGGCCGGCCAGGACGAGGCCGGCGCGAAGGCCGCCGAGGAGGCGTTCGCGACGGCGATGGCCAGCCCAGGCTTTCTGTGGGGCCTGCTGCTGCGCGTGGCCGGGGCGGCGCTGATCTCGGTGCCCTTCTGGCATGCGCCGGCCCTGGTGCATTGGGGTGGCCATGGCGCACTGAAGGCCCTGTTCTCCAGTTGCCTCGGGGTGTGGACCAATCGCGCCGCCTTCCTGGTCAACGGCCTGGCCTGGTTCGGGCTGACGATGTTCGGCTCGCTGCTGCTGTCCCTGGTGTTTGGCCTGCTCGGCGTGCCGGCCATGGCCACTGCAGCGGTCTTTCCGCTGCTGCTGCTGGCCATCACGATCTTCTACTGCAGCCTGTACTTCATCTTCGTGGACTGCTTCCGTTTCGCCGCCGACGAGGCGGCCGCGCCGGAACCCGCATGATGGCGCCCGCTCCGTCCCCAAGGCGAATCGCACAGCGCGCTGCGCGGAGGGACGCCCCGTGCGCCTGAACGCGCTCACCAACGCCGACCTCCACAGCCACTCCACCGTCAGCGACGGCGGGCTGGCACCGGCGGCTCTGGCCGAACGGGCCAAGGCCGGCGGCGTCGAGCTCTGGGCGCTGACCGACCACGACGAGATCGGCGGTATCGCCGAGGCGCGCGCCACGGCCCAGCGCCTCGGCCTGCCCTTTCTGAGCGGCGTGGAGGTGTCGGTGAGCTTTGCCGACCAGGTGGTGCACATCGTCGGCCTGGGCTTCGACGAGACCGACGCGGCGCTGCGCGAAGGCCTGCGCGCCACCCGCGGCGGCCGCGAGCCCCGGGCCCGCGAGATGGCGGCGGGCCTCGCGCGAGCCGGCATCGCCGGCGCTTACGAGGGGGCGCTGCAGTTCGTCGGCAACCCGCAGCTGATCTCGCGCACGCATTTCGCGCGCTGGCTGGTCGACAGCGGCCATTGCCGCGACGTGTCCGAGGTGTTCCGCCGCTTCCTCACCGAGGGCAAGCCGGGCTATGTGCCGCACCGCTGGGCGGCGCTGGGCGACACCGTGCGCTGGATCCGCGAGGCCGGCGGCATCGCGGTGATCGCGCATCCGGCGCGCTACCGCTTCACGCCGAACGAGGAGTACGCGCTGTTCTCCGAGTTCAAGCAGCATGGTGGGCTGGCGGTCGAGGTCGTCACCGGCAGCCATTCGGCCCAGGAGGCCGAGCGCTACGCCGACATGGCGCTGGAGTTCGATCTGCTCGCGTCGCGCGGCTCGGACTTCCACGCGCCGGGCGAGAGCCGCACCGAGCTGGGCAGCCTGCCGCCACTGCCCGCGCGGCTGCAGCCGGTCTGGCTGGCGCTGCAGGCGCGCGTTCAGTAGCCGACCTACTCCCGGTGGTAGGGGTGGCCGGCCTGGATCGACCAGGCGCGGTACAAGCCCTCGACGAGCAGCAGCCGCGCCATCGCGTGCGGCAGCGTGAGGTCGGAAAGGCGCAGCTTTTCCTCGGCCTCCTGCTTGAGCGCTGCGTCCAGGCCATCGGGCCCGCCGAGGTAGAGCACCACGTCGCGGCCGTCGAGCTGCCAACGCTGCAGGCGCTCGGCGAGTTGCACCGAGGTCTGGCGCTCGCCGCGCTCGTCCAGCACCACGCGGCGGGCGCCACGCGGCGTGGCGTCGCGCAGACGCTGGGCTTCGGCGGCCATCATCTGCGCGGCGGTCTTGCCGGTCGTGCGCGCTTCGGCCTTGACGGTCTTCAAGACCAGCGGCAGATCGGGCGGGAAACGCTTGACGAAATCGGCCGTGGCCTCGTCGGCCCAGGCCGGCAGGCGCTGGCCGACGGCCAGCAGCAGCAACTGCATCAGGCCTTCTTCTTGGGCGCCGCTTTCCTGGCCGGAGCGAGCTTCTTGGCCGGAGCGGCTTTCTTGGTGGGTGCCGCCTTCTTGGCCGGGGCCGCCTTCTTCGCCGGCGACACCTTGGGCGCGCGCTTGCTGGTCTCGACGACCACCTTCTTCACCGGCGCCTTGGACACCGCGGCCTTCTTGGCCGGGGCCGCCTTCTTGGCGGGAGCCGTCTTCTTGGCCGGGGCGGCCGCAGCCGCTGCGCTCTTCGCCGCCTTCGCCGCCTTCGCCGGACTGGCCGAACTGACCCGCTTGGCCGGCGCGCGGCGCGGCGCCAGCGCCACCTCGGCAGCGGCACGCCGCTCCGCCTTGGTCGGGCGCGGCGCCACCGGCTCGTTCTTCAGCGCCTCGGCGGCACTGCCGCTGCGGCGCGAGGTCGAGGCCCGGCTCGTCTTCTTGGCCGGCGCCGCGCTGGCATCCTCGCTGGCCTTGACCAGGCCCTTGGCGGCACGCGCAGCCATCTTCACCGGCTTCTCGCCCCAGATCTCTTCGAGGTGGTAGTAGTCGCGGATCGCCGGCTGCATCACGTGCACGACGGCGGCGCCGCAGTCCACGATGATCCACTCGCCGTTGTCCTCGCCTTCCATGCGCAGCACTTCGTGGCCGGACTTCTTCACCGCCTCACGCACGCTGGAGGCCAGCGCGCGGGTCTGCCGGTTGCTGTTGCCGCTGGCCACGATGACGCGCTCGAACAGGGGGCTCAGGTGCTCGGTGTTGAAGACCTGGATGTTCAGGGCCTTGACGTCTTCCAGACCGTCGACGATGGCGCGTTGCAGCTTGCGGATGTCCATGCGGGTATTTCTTGGGCCGATCAGACCCGATAGAGATGATGGTCGGCAATGTAGCCGGCGACTTGCGCGCCGACCAGGGGCGTGATCTCAATGCCACGGGCGACGGCGGCGCGGACTTGACTGGCGCTGACCGGATCGGCAGGCAGTTCGAGGATCTGCCGGCGATGCGGCGGCAGTTGCGGATCGGCGACGACCGCGTCCCCAGCCCGCGCGGCAACCGCCAGCTCGCAGGCCTGCAGCAGCTCGTCCACACGATGCCAGCTGGACAGGCGCGCGTACTGGTCCTGGCCGATGACCAGGAACCAGTGCTCGCCGGGCTGGCGCAACGCGGCCAGGGTGTCGACGCTGTAGCTCGGCCCATCGCGCTCGATCTCCCAGCGCGACACCGTGCAGCGCGGCAGGCCGGCCAGTTGCAGGCGCAGCATGGCCTCGCGCTGCTCGGCCGGCGCCAGTTCGGCGGCGGCCTTCTGCCAGGGCCGGCCGGCCGGCATGGCGACCAGTTCGTCCAGCCGCAGTTGATCCAGCGCCGCCTCCACGAGCGCGCGGTGCGCGCGATGCGGCGGGTTGAAACTGCCGCCGAACAAGGCCTTGCGGATCAGAGCCACAGATGGGTGGGCGTTTCGGCGAGCCAGTCGCGCGGGCGCAGGAAATTGCTGTAAAGCCGCGCCTCGGGACTGCCGGGCTCGGGCGCCCACTGGTAGCGCCACTTCACTTCGGGCGGCATGGACAGCAGGATGGACTCGGTGCGCCCGCCGCTCTGAAGACCGAACAGCGTGCCGCGGTCCCAGACCAGGTTGAATTCGACGTAGCGACCGCGGCGGTAGGCCTGGAAGTCGCGCTCGCGCTCGCCATAGGCATAGCCCTGGCGGCGCTCGACGATGGGTGCGTAGGCGGCCAGGAACGCGTCGCCGAGCGACTGCATCAGCGCAAAGCCGCCGTCGAAGCCGCCCTCCTCGTAGTCGTCCCAGAACACGCCGCCGATGCCGCGCGGCTCGCTGCGGTGTTTCAGGAAGAAATAGTCGTCGCAGGCGCTCTTGAAATACGGGTAGCGCTCCGGCCCAACGGCCTGCGCGCAGACCTGATGGAAATGCTGGGCGTCGCGCTCGTAGCCGTAGTACGGCGTGAGGTCCATGCCGCCGCCCCACCAACTGACCGGTGCCGCGCCTTCAGGCTGGGCCGACAGCATGCGCACGTTCAGGTGCACGGTCGGCACGAAGGGGTTGTGCGGGTGGATGACCAGGCTGACGCCGAGTGCCTCGAACGGTGCGCCGGCCAGATGCGGCCGTGCCGCGGTCGCCGAAGGCGGCAGCACCCGGCCCTTCACATGGCTGAACAGCACGGCGGCGCGCTCGAACACCGCGCCGCCTTCGAGCATACGGCTCAGGCCATCGCCCTCCAGCCGGCCGCCGGGCTCGCGCTGCCAAGGGTCGCTGGCGAAGGCCTGGCCGTCGAGGCGCTCCAGGCCGCTGACGATGCGTTGCTGCAGGTCCAGCAGGTAGGCACGGACGAGGTCGGTCTGAAGGTTCATGGCTTGAGTTGGATGGGGCTGGCGAGTTCTGGACGGTAACCACGCACGTCCCGGAACACGGCGGCAAAGCAGGCGAAGTCGCGCGCCACGTCGCCGCTGGGCAGCACGAAGTCACGCACGCGCACGGTGCGCATGCCGAAGTCGAAGGCGACCAGCGCGATCGGCGCCTGTGCCTGCACCGCCACCTGGTAGGCGCCGCTGCGCCAGCCGCCGGCCAGGCTGCGCGTGCCCTCGGGCGCGGCGGCCAGCCAGAAGTCGTCGCCGCGGGCCGTGGCCTCACGCAACTGCGCCGCAGTGCTGGCGACGATGCCATGGCGGCTGTGGCGATTGACCGGAATGCCGCCGATCCAGCGCATCCAGCGGTTCAGCAGCGGAATGCGGAACAGGCTGTCCTTGCCCCACCAACGCGGCTGCAGGCCGGTCGCCCACTTGACGAGCACGCCCAGCACGAAGTCCCAGTTCGAGGTGTGCGGGTAGACCAGCACCACGCCCTGGCGGGCCGGGAAGCCTTCGAAATCCAGATGCCAACCGGCCAGGCGCAACAGCGCCCGGGCCAGCCCGCTGCCGCGCGGCGAGAGTTCCGGCCGAGCGGGAAGCCGCGGCAGGCCCGGCAGCGGCGCGTTCACATCCGCCCCCGGGTCGCGGCGCCCCCGTCCCCGAGGGGCTTGCGCGCCTTTCGGAACGGCCGCAATGCGCTCACCGCTTGACAGCCCGGTGTCCGATGTCCTTGCGGTACTGCAGGCCGTCGAAGGCGATCGGCGCGAGCAGTTCGTAGGCGCGCTGCTGGGCGACGCGCACCGACTCGCCCAGCGCGGTCGCGCAGAGCACGCGGCCACCGCTGGTCAGCCAGGGGCCTTCGGCATCCTGGGCCTGCGTGCCGGCGTGGAAGACCATCGCATCCTCGCTGTCCTCCGGCAGGCCGGTGACGGCGTCGCCCTTGCGCGGGTTCAACGGATAGCCGGCGGCGGCCAGCACCACGCCCAGCGCGGCGCGGCGGTCCCAGTGCAGCTCGTGGTCCTTCAGCTTGCCCGTGTCGGTCGCCGCCATGAAGAGCTCGAACAGATCGCTCTTCAGGCGCATCAGGATGGGTTGGGTCTCGGGGTCGCCGAGGCGGGCGTTGAACTCGATCGTGTAGGGCTGACCCTGCTCGTCGATCATCAGCCCGGCATAGAGGAAACCGGTGAACGGGATGCCATCGGCAGCCATGCCGGCGATGGTCGGCAGGATGATGTCCTGCATGACCCGCGCATGCACGTTCGGCGTGACGACGGGCGCCGGCGAATAGGCGCCCATGCCGCCGGTGTTCGGGCCTTCGTCGCCGTCGAGCAAGCGCTTGTGGTCCTGGCTGGTTGCCAGGGCCTGCACATGGACGCCGTCGCTGACGACGATGAAGCTGGCTTCCTCGCCCTGCAGGAACTGCTCGATGACGACGCGCGCGCCCTCCTGGTTGTGGCTGACGCCCAGGGTGTTGTCGCGCAGGATCATGTCGATCGCCGCATGCGCCTCTTCCAGGCTCATCGCCACCACCACGCCCTTGCCGGCGGCCAGGCCGTCGGCCTTGATGACGATGGGGGCGCCTTGAGCATCCACATGGGCGTGCGCCGCGTCGATGTCGCTGAAGACCTCGTAGCGCGCGGTCGGGATCTCGTGGCGGGCCATGAAATCCTTCGCGAAGGCCTTGCTGCTTTCCAGCTGCGCCGCCGCCTTGCTGGGGCCGAAGATGCGCAGGCCGCGGCCGCGGAACACGTCGACGATGCCGGCCGCCAGCGGCGCCTCGGGGCCGACCACTGTCAGCGCGACCTTGTTCTCGGTCGCCCAGTCGGCGAGCTGATGGATATCACCGATCGCCAGGTTCTTCAAGCGCGGGTCGCGCAAGGTGCCGCCGTTGCCCGGCGCCACGAAGACCTGGCTGACCCGTTCGCTCTGCGCGAGCTTCCAGGCGATGGCGTGCTCACGGCCGCCCGATCCGACGACGAGAACCTTCAAGTGAGCTCCAGTTCGGCGTTGTGGAACACGTTCTGCACGTCGTCCAGGTCCTCGATCATGTCGAGCAGCTTCTGCATGCGCGCCGCGTCGTCGCCGCTGAGCGCGACCGTGTTTTCGGCGCGCATCGTGACCTCGGCGATCTCCGGCTTCAGGCCCTTGGCCTCCAGCGCGTTCTTCACCGCCTCGAAGTCGGCCGGCGCGGTCAGCACCTCGATGGCCCCTTCGTCGTCGCTGATGACGTCCTCGGCGCCGGCCTCCAGCGCCGCCTCCATCACCGCGTCCTCGCTGGTGCCGGGCGCAAAGACCAGTTGGCCGCAATGCTTGAACTGGAAGGCCACCGAGCCCTCGGTGCCCAGATTGCCGCCGTACTTGCTGAACGCATGGCGAACCTCGGCGACCGTGCGCACGCGGTTGTCGGTCATGGTGTCGACGATGATCGCCGCGCCGGCGATGCCATAGCCCTCGTAGCGGATTTCCTCGTAGGTGACCCCTTCGAGGTTGCCGGTGGCCTTGTCGACATTGCGCTTGATGTTGTCGGCCGGCATGTTGGCCGCCTTGGCATTGAGGATGGCCAGACGCAGGCGCGGGTTCATCGCGATGTCGCCGCCGCCATTGCGCGCCGCGACGATGATTTCGCGGGTCAGGCGCGTCCAGATCCTGCCGCGCTTCTCATCCTGGCGCCCCTTGCGGTGCTGGATGTTGGCCCATTTGGAATGCCCTGCCATGGTCTTGCTGCCGTCTGCTTGAAGGGGGGCGCATTCTACGGACCCGGCTTGGGTGCACGCCCTAGCGGTCGAGTGTGCCCGGCAAAGCCCGTTCCACGGCGGTCGCTTGACGGGCGCGGGCTCAGCCCGGGCAACGCAGCGGCTCCTGGATCCAGCGCGCATTGCCCCAGATCGGCTGGCGCGGCGGCTGGCCCGCTTCGGTCAGGCAGGCGCTGAGCTGGGCCTGCTGGCGCAGCAGCGCGCGGCAGACCGGCACCTTGGCCTGGACCAGGGCGCAGCTGTCCAGGGTGTCGCGCAGCAGGCATTGGCCGATCACGCTGCGCCGGAACTGCAGCGCGGCGCCGTCGGGACTGGGTCGGCAGTGCAGATCCGCCTGCAGCAGCAGCGCACTGGCCAGCTCGCCGGCCCGTGCCTCGCTGCGCTCGTTGCCGCTGGCGACGCGGCCATAGGCCGGCGCCAGCGCATTGAGCAGCGGCGCCGGCTTCTCCACCGGCGCCGGCGGCTGCAGCAGCTCGGTCAGGGTCCACAGCGAGACGCCCGCGGTCAGCAGCGCGCCGGCGCCGACACCGGCGGCCACCGCCGGCTTGGTCAGGGCAGGCCCGAAGCGCTGGCGCGGGCTGCCCAGCTTGGCTGGGTCCTCGCCACCCTCGTGGACCGCGCGGCCGTCGTCGGGCACCAGGCAGGCGGCCCAGGGTCTCGCGGGATCGAGCAGGCCCGTCTCCAGCAGCATGCGGCCGAAGATTTCGCCGAGCTTGTGATAGCTCTCCCACTGCGCCTCGGAAAAGCTCTGGTCGGTGCTGGCCTGCTGCGGAAAGTCCTCGTTCTTGCGGCGAAAGTTCACCAGATCGATGGGTAGACCCTGGAACAGATTCGGCTTCACCAGCACCAGCAGGCCTTCGCGGCCGGAGCGCAGGTAATGCACCTGGGCGACGGCGATGCAGGCCTCGCTCTCGTTGCCGGCCAGTTCGTCGAGCGAGCCGACATGGCGCGGCGCCGGCCGACCCGGGCAGGGCTTGAGGAACTGGATCTCGGCCTGCAGGTCGATGCGCGCCAGACGCACCAGGTTCTCCAGGTCGCTGAACTGGTAGCCGGGATCGGCGCCGCAATCGGCCAGCACGATGAAGCCGCATTCCTGCGCCAGCAGCGCGTAGGCGCCGGTGTTCTCGAAATGGCCGCCATCGCTGAGGAACCAGGCCGGCTGGCGGCGATCGAAGCGGCCAAGCAGTTCGCGCAGCAGCAGCTCGCGCCGCGTCAGGCGGCGCGCCAGGCCACCGCTCCAGCGCGCCGCCCCCTGCCACCAAAGCCCCAGGCGCGCGCCCATCAGGGTCAGCAGCGCGGAGATACCGGGTTGCGTCCGGGGGCCCAGGCCCGAGGCCAGCGCGGCGCCGCTGACCGCCATCCAGGTGCCCAGGGTGTGGTCCTGGCCGCGCGGCAGCGGTCGCCAGCCGCCCAGGCCCAGGCGCGCCAGCCCGCGCGGCGCCAGGGTCAGCAACTGACCGCGGCGGTCGACGTTGGACAGGCCGCCGCGCAGGTTCTCGGTTTCGTTGACGCAGACATTGAGCAGATGCACCGGCCCGCCATGGCGCTGCGGCGCGTAGTCGGCCAGGCTGACGTCGTCGCGCGCATCGGCCTCGATGAAACGCGTCGCCGTACCGCGGCTGCGCACCGGCTTGAGCATGGCCAGATTGCCGTCGTCGCCGGCCTGGGCGAAACGCGCCGGGTTGGCGGCACCGAGGAAGCTGCGCGTCAGCCGCGCCCGGTAGAAGGCGTGCAGCGAGGAGTGGTTGAGCATCTGCACCCGCCCCTGGGCCAGGCCCTGCAGCGCCGCCAGCATCAGCAGACCGAGCGCGGCAAACCACAGGCTGGGCACGACGGCGATCTGCGTGCCGTCCGGCGTCAGACCGATCGCCAGCCGGTAGGCCAGCGCCATCCACAGTGCGACCAGGGCCGCCAGCAGCAGCAGGCCAAGGCCGTTGACGATGTGCAGCGTGGCGCCACGCAGCAGCCGGGGCACGCCGGGCAGCAGCGCCACCAGGCGCGGCCAGACCGCCCGCGCCACGCCGAGCAGCGCCGCCACCCCGCCCAGCCAGCCCAGGCCCAGCGGCGCGCCGAAGGCCAACTGCCAGGCCAGCCAGTCGAGCAGGCCGAGCAGCAGCAGCGCGACCCCCGCCTCCAGCGCCCGCGCCATCAGCGTGCCGATGTCGTTGCGCAGTTGGAGGCGCAGATTGCGCGCGGCCTGCGCGCCATCGTTGCCGCGCACCAGACGGGCCGCCTGGCGACGCAGGCGCAGCCGGATGCCCAGGCGCGCCGAGCCCACCGCCAGCGCCATCAGCAGCAGTACCGTGGCTGCATGGCCACGCAGCAAGGCCCCCTCGGCGGCCAGCCCGGTGTCGCCCATCCACAGCCGGTGGCTGGCCATGGCCAGCAGCACGACCAAGGCCAGGCCACCCCAGCGCCAGCGCTGACGACCTTCCGCGCGGCCGGGCGGCGGCATGCTGTTCCAGTAGGCGATCGCCAGCCACAGCGCCAGCAGCGCCGGCAGCACCGCGAGCAGCCAGGCCACCGACAGCGGGCTGCCCGGCCAGGCCCACCAGAGCAATAGATTGCCGCTCATCAGCATCAGGCCGAGGGCGATGGCCAGCTGAGCGATCTCCAGGTGGATGGCCATCAGGTTGCGCAGAAAGGTGCCGAGCAGCTCGGCCAACTCCAGCTTGCCGCCGCGCTGCAGGAAGCGCGCGCCGTCGCGCAGCCAGTAGCCGAACCAGCGCTCGTCCGAGGCGCCCAGCTGGGCCTCGATCTCGCGCACCTGCTGCGGGCTTTCGGCGCGGTCGAACAGCCGGCCCAGTGCCGAACCGAGGTAGCCGCCGCCGGAGACCGTGGAGATCAGGTCGAAGCGCAGCAGTTCGCCGCGCCGCGCCAGCGCCTGGACCAGACCCCAGCAAAAAGTCGCGCTGCGGATGCCGCCCCCCGACAGCGCCAGGCCCCACCAGGCGTTGCCATGCGGCGGCACCTGCCGGCCGTAGAGCGCGCGGCGGCGCTCGGCGATCAGGCTCTTGAGATCCTGCGGCATCTGCGACATGGGCGGCTCGGCCATGAGCCCCAAGTGTGGCGAGCCCGGCCTGCGCCTAGACTGGCGCAAACCCTTTACCCATCCCCCTAGACCATGGCCGACCCGCTCCTGATCGCCCAGAACGCCCACACCGCCTGCGAGCTGCTGCCAGCGCTCGCCAACCGGCACGGCCTGATCACCGGCGCCACCGGCACCGGCAAGACCATCACCCTGCAGAAGATGGCCGAGAGCTTCAGCCGCATCGGCGTGCCCGTCTTCATGGCCGATGTGAAGGGCGACCTGACCGGCATCAGTCAGGTCGGGGCACCCAGCGAGAAGCTGCTCGCCGTGCTGAAGGAGCGCGGCATCGAGGCCCCGGCGCTGACGAAATGCCCGACCACGCTCTGGGACGTGTTCGGCAAGAGCGGCCACCCGGTGCGCGCCACCATCTCCGACATGGGCCCGCTGCTGCTGGCCCGCATGCTGGCCCTGAACGAGACCCAGGCCGGCGTGCTGCAGATGGTCTTCAAGATCGCCGACGACAACGGCCTGCTGCTGCTGGACCTGAAGGACCTGCGGGCCATGCTGCAGCATGTGGGCGACAACGCCAGCACCTTCACCACCGAGTACGGCAATGTCAGCGCCGCCTCGGTGGGGGCCATCCAGCGCGGCCTGCTGCAGATCGAGGCCCAGGGCGGCGACCGTTTCTTCGGCGAACCGATGCTGAACATCGCCGACTTCATGCAGACTGTAGATGTTGCCCCCACGTCGCCTGGGGCTCCTGCCCCCCAAGGGGGCTCGCCGGCTTGGGCCGGCCCGGCACCGGCGGCGGCCATGGGCGTCATCAACATCCTGGCCGCCGACCAGCTGATGGCCGCGCCGCGCCTGTACGCGACCTTTCTGCTGTGGATGCTCAGCGAACTGTTCGAGACCCTGCCCGAGGTCGGCGACCTGGAGAAGCCGAAGCTGGTGTTCTTCTTCGACGAGGCGCACCTGCTCTTCAAGGACGCGCCAACGGCACTGGTCGAGCGCATCGAACTCGTCGTGCGCCTGGTGCGCTCCAAGGGCGTGGGCGTGTACTTCGTGACGCAGAACCCGCTGGACATCCCCGACACCGTGCTCGGCCAGCTCGGCAACCGCGTGCAGCACGCGCTGCGCGCCTTCACGCCGCGCGACCAGAAGGCGGTGAAGTCGGCCGCCGAGACCATGCGGCCCAAAGCCGGGCTGGACATCCAGGCCGCCATCACCGAACTGGGCGTCGGCGAGGCCCTGGTCAGCCTGCTGGACAGCAAGGGCCGGCCCAGCGAGACGGAGCGCGTCTTCGTCGTGCCGCCGGGTTCGCGCATCGGTCCGGTCAGCGAGGCCGAGCGGGCGGCGCTCATCCAGGGCTCGCTGGTCGCCGGTGTGTACGAGAAGCAGCTGGACCGGCAATCGGCCTACGAGGTACTGAAAGGACAACAAGCCGCACCGGGCGCGCCGGGTGGCGGTTCGCTGGCCGGCGAAGGCGGTGCCGTGTTCAAGCAGGCCCCGCAGCAGCCCGCGCCGAGCGAGGGCGGCGGCATGCTGGACGGCCTGAAGGACGTGCTCTTCGGCTCCACCGGCCCGCGCGGCGGCCGCCGCGAGGGCCTGGCCGAGACAGCCGCCAAGTCGGCCATCCGCACCATCGGCTCGTCGGTGGGCCGCGAGCTGGTGCGCGGCGTGCTCGGCAGCCTGCTGGGCGGCGGCGCCAAGCGTCGCCGCTGAGGCGCCAGCGGCGCCCGTCCGCGCCGGCCAGCCTCCGTTCATCGCGGCGTGCTGGCGAGCACGCCCCGCCTGCAGCATCCTGCCCGCCATGCTCCCCTTCAAGATCCGCTCCAACGGCACGCGCCGCCCGTGGTACTCCGACCTGCTGGCCATCCTGGGGGTCGGCCTGTTGGTCGGCCTGCTGCTCTTCGTCATGCGCGGCGGACGCTTCTGGATCACGATGCTGTACTCGATGTCGATCGCGACCTGCATCGGCTACAGCATCGGCCTGCTTCAGCACGGCGTGGCGCGCTGGCTGCTGCGCAGCGACCCGGACAACCCCAAGCTCTGCGCCGGCTGGCCGGGTTGGCCCTGGATGCTGGGCTGCATCGCCGTCGGCACCCTGATCGGCCATGAGCTGGGCACGCTGCTGGCGGCCGGCCTGCTCGGCCACAAACCGTATCTGCTGGTCACCGCCTCGCAGCGCCAGCTGCTGCTGGGCGGGGGCTTCACCCTGCTGATCTCGCTGGTCGCCACCGCCTACTTCTACAACCGCGAGCGCATGCGCGACCTGGAGCTGGAGCGCACCGCCGTGCAGCGCCTCGCTGCCGAAGCCCAGCTGCGCGCGCTGCAGAGCCAGCTCGAACCGCACATGCTGTTCAACACTCTGGCGCATCTGCGCGTGCTGATCAAGCTGCGCCCCGACGATGCACAGGCGATGCTGGACGAGCTGATCGCCTACCTGCGCGCCACGCTGCAGGGCTCGCGCCAGCAGCTGCACCCGCTGGGCCGGGAATTCGAGCGCGTCGACGACTACCTGAAGCTGATGCAGCGCCGCATGGGCGCCAGGCTGCGCGTCGAGCTCTCGCTGCCACCGGAGCTGGCGCAGGCCGCGGTGCCGCCGCTGCTGCTGCAGCCCCTGGTCGAGAACGCCATCCAGCACGGCCTGGAGCCGCATGTGGACGGCGGTCTGCTGCGGGTTTCGGCATCGCGCGACGGCGATCGGTTGCTGCTGCAGGTGGACGACGATGGCAGCGGCCTGACGCAGGCGCCGCCGTCCACCGGCACCGGCTTCGGCACCCAGCAGGTGCGCGAGCGCCTGTTCACCCAATACGGCAAGACCGCCGGCTTCGAGCTGCTGCCGGGCACACCGCGCGGCACCCGCGCCCGGCTCTGGCTGCCCCTGGAGATTCCCGCATGAGCCCCCCCATCCGCGCCCTGATCGCCGAAGACGAACCCTTGCTCGCCGAGCACCTGGCGGTGGAGCTGCAGCAGGCCTGGCCCGAGCTGGCGCTGATCGGCATCGCCCCGCATGGCGAGGCCGCGCTGCAGCGCGCGCTGGCCGAACGCCCCGAGCTGCTGTTCCTCGACATCCGCATGCCGGGCATGACGGGCCTGGAAGCCGCCACCGCCCTGGCCGAGGACTGGCCGGAAGACGCCGGCCCCCTGCCGCTGATCGTCTTCGTGACCGCCTACGACGAGTACGCGCTGCAGGCCTTCGAGGCCAGCGCGGTCGACTACCTGCTCAAGCCGGTGCAGCCGCAGCGCCTGGCGCAGACCGTGGCCCGGCTGCAGGCCCAGCTGAGCCAGCGCGAGCCGGCCAGCGAGCCGGCCAGTGACCCCTTGGCCGGCCTGCAACGCCTGCTGGCGCAAGGCGGACTGGGGGCCCTGAGCGCTGCGCCGCAGCCGAAGCTGCGCCATCTGCAGGCGGCAGTCGGCGATGCCATCGAGCTGGTGCCCGTCGAGCAGCTGGTGTACCTGGAAGCGGCCGACAAATACGTGCGCGCCGTCACCGCCCAGCAGGAGTACTGGGTACGGGTCAGCTTGCGCGAACTGCTTCCCCAGCTCGACCCGGAGCGCTTCTGGCAGGTCCACCGCAGCACCGTGGTGCACATCGACGCGGTCGCCCGTGCCCAGCGCCTGGAGAACGGCACGGTGCAGCTGAGCCTGCGCGAGCGGCCGGAGAAGTTGTCGGTCAGCCGCGTGCATGCCAGCCGCTTCAAGGCGCTCTGAGACAATCGCCCTCCCTCAAAAACGCTGGTCCGACCGCGATGAACGCCCCGACGACGCCCGCCCCGAATTTCTTGCGCACCCAGATCGAACGCGACCTGGAGCAGGCGGGGCAGCAGCCGGAGCGTCGCTTCGCCGGCGTCCCGGGCGACGCCGCGCTGCATGCGCAGGCGCCGCTGGACGCGGCCGCGATCCGCACCCGCTTCCCGCCCGAGCCGAACGGCTACCTGCACATCGGCCACGCCAAGAGCATCTGCCTGAACTTCGGCCTGGCGCGCGACTACGGCGGCGCCTGCCATCTGCGCTTCGACGACACCAATCCGGAGAAGGAAGAGCAGGAGTACGTCGACGCCATCAAGGAGATGGTGCAGTGGCTGGGCTGGCGCTGGGAGTTCGGCGAGCAGGTCAATCTGTACGAAGCCAGCAGCTACTTCGACTTCATGTACCGGGCGGCCGAGGCCCTGGTGGAGGCGGGTCTGGCCTATGTCGACGAGCAGAGCGCCGACGCCATGCGCGCCAGCCGCGGCGACTTCAGCACGCCCGGAACGAACAGCCCCTTCCGCGACCGCACGCCGGCCGAGAACCTGGCGCGCCTGCGCGAGATGCGCGACGGCAAGCACCCGGATGGGGCCATGGTCTTGCGCGCCAAGATCGACATGGCGTCGCCGAACATCAATCTGCGCGACCCGACGCTCTACCGCATCAAGCATGCGGAACACCATGCGACCGGCAGCAAGTGGTGCATCTACCCGATGTACACCTATGCGCACCCGATCGAGGACGCGCTGGAACGCGTCACGCACTCCATTTGCACGCTGGAGTTCGAGGACCAGCGGCCCTTCTACGACTGGCTGCTGGACCACCTGGCCACGCTCGGCCTGTTGGCCCGGCCGCTGCCGCGTCAGTTCGAATTCGGCCGCCTCAACCTCAGCTATGTGGTGACGAGCAAGCGCAAGCTGCGCCAGCTCGTCGAGGAGGCCCATGTGAAGGGCTGGGACGACCCGCGCATGCCCACGCTGATTGGCATGCGACGCCGCGGCTACACGCCGGAGAGCATCCGCGCGATGGTCGAGGGCACGGGCACGACGAAGACCAATTCGTGGATCGACTATGGCGTGCTGGAAGGCTGTTTGCGGGCCGACCTGGAAGGCCGTGCGCCCCGCGCCATGGCGGTGCTGGAGCCCTTGAAGCTCGAGATCACCAATTACGCCGAGGTCTTTGGCAGCCGCAGTGACGGTGGAATCGCGTTTGACCCCTGCAGCGCGCCGGCGCATCCGCACCGGCCCGAACTGGGCGAACGCCGCTTCAGCTTCGGCCCGCAGCTGTGGATCGAGAAGGACGATTTCGCCGAACTGCCGCCCAAGGGCTACCACCGCCTGTATCCGGGGAACAAGGTGCGCCTGAAGGCCGGCCATGTGGTCGAGTGCACGGGCTGCACGAAGAACGAGGCGGGCGAGGTGATCGCGGTGCAGGCCCAGGTCGTGCCCGACACCAAGAGCGGCACGCCGGGCGCCGATGCGATCAAGGTCAAGGGCGTGATCACCTGGGTGGGCGCGCACGAGGCCGTGGCCGCCGAGATCCGTCTGTTCGACCGCCTGTTCACCGATCCGCAGCCGGATGCCGGCGGCAAGGACTTCCTGGCCGCGCTGAACCCGGACTCGCTGCGCGTCACCCAGGGCTATGTCGAGCCCTCATTGGCCGGCGCCGAGGCCGCCAGCCATTGGCAGTTCGAACGCCATGGTTACTTCGTGGCCGACCGCGTGGACCATGGCGCCGACCGTCCGGTCTTCAACCGCACGGCAACGCTCAAGGACAGCTGGGGCAAATGATGAGCAAGCAGACGCTGGAAACCTTTTACGCAGCCTTCCAGCGTCTGGATGGCGCGGCCATGCAGGCCTGCTATGCGCCCGATGCGCGCTTCGACGACGAGGCCTTCTCCTTGCGCGGCCGCGAGGAGATCGGCGCGATGTGGACCATGCTCTGCGACGTCACGAAGGCCAAGGGCCTGGCCGTGTGGAAGCTGGACTACCGCGTCGTCAACGACCAGCAGGCGCACTGGGAGGCGCATTACCGCTTCAGCGCCACCGGCCGCCTGGTGCACAACGTCATCGACGGCGAGTTCGAGTTCGATGCACAGGGTCTGATCCTGCGCCACCGGGACCGCTTCGACTTCTGGCGCTGGAGCCGCCAGGCGCTTGGCGCACCGGGCCTGCTGCTGGGCTGGAGCCCGATGCTGCGCAACAAGGTACGTGCGCAGGCGGCGAAAAACCTGGCGGCCTGGCGCGCCCGCCGCAAGGCCTGAACCCGGGCCGGGCCGGCAGGCTCAGCAGGCGGTCTCGACGATGCGGGGCGACTGCAGTTCGCGACCGATCACCGCGCGCGCGAACAGATAGTTCGAGAGCTCGCGCTCGCTGAGCGCGTCCAGCGCCACATGGCCCTGCGCATCGCAGGGAAAGGCGTAGCAGCGACCCGACGGCAGTCGGGCCTCGAATCGCAGCTCGAAGCGGCTGCCTCGCGAGATCTCGGTCTTCATCAGCGAAGGTCTTCACGGCGACTGCGGCCGGCGCGGCCATGCCTGAAGAACGGGGGGCTGTGCGGAATGGAGCACCAGTGTAGGAAGCAGCAGCCCCGGCAGGCTGGAGCCTTCGCTCTAAACGACGTCGGCCTTCTCCTGCAGCGCGAGGCGCAGGCCGGCGTCGAAGTCCACCGCGTTGCCAACGGTGCGCAACTGCTGGTACAGGGGCTCGGCGTCGGCGTGGCAGCGGCGCAGGTAGTGCAGCCATTGCTTGATGCGACCGGCCTGGTGCTTGGGCTGCACCGCCTGGCGCACACGGCGCCAGTAACTCAGCAAGGCCGGAGCCAAAGAGGGCCAGTCGAGCTCGGGCAAGGCCAGGCCGGCATCGTGCGCGGCGATACGCGCCGCCAGCAGCGGATCGGCCACCGCCCCGCGGCCCAGCATCAGCGCGCTGCAATGGCTCTCGCGGCGCGCCTGCAGCGCATCGGCCAGGGTCCAGATCTCGCCATTGGCCACCACCGGAATCGGCACCGCCTCGGCGATGCGCGCGACCTCGTGCCAATGCGCCGGCGGCTTGTAGCCGTCGCGCTTGGTGCGCGCATGCACCACCAACTGGGCGGCGCCACCGCGGGCCAGTGCATCGGCGCATTCCAGCATGCGGCTGCGGTCGTCAACGCCCAGGCGCATCTTGGCGCTCACCGGAATGGCCGCCGGCACCGCGCGACGCACGGTGGCCAGGATCTCGTGCAGCAGTTCCGGCTCGTCGAGCAGGATGGCCCCGCCCCGGTGTCGGTTGACGCACTTGGCCGGGCAGCCGAAGTTCAGGTCGATGCCGGCCGGATGCAGCTCGGCCAGGCGGGCCGCGTTCTCGGCCAGCACCGTCGGGTCCGAACCCAGCAGCTGCGGCCTGACCCGCACGCCCGCCTCCGTGAGGCCGCCGTTCAGCAGCTCCGGCACGATGCGCGTGAACACGCGCTTGGGCAGCAGCTGGTCGGTGATGCGGATGAACTCGCTGACCGCCAGCGCGTAGGGCGCCAGCGCCGTCAGCTCCTCGCGCAGCAGGTGGTCGAGCAGGCCCTCCATGGGGGCCAGCAGCAGCGGGTTCTTCAGGCTTTCTGTGGACAAGTCCGTGAATGAACTCTGGGGCACGCTGCTAAGTGGCTGAGCGGCAAGGCGTTTCAACGGCCTGCCACTTTTTTGCTCACTTGGATTCCGGCAGTTCGATCTTCACCGCCAGCACTTCCAGATTGTCCTGGTGCTCGCGTTCGACCACGACGTGCGAAGGGTCGATGTTCACGTACTTGCTGATCACGGCGATCAACTCGGCCTTGAGCTGGGGCAGGTAGTCAGGCGTGGCGGCGCTGCGACCGCTGCGCTCGTGCGCCAGGATCAGCTGCAGGCGCTCCTTGGCCACGCTGGCGGTCTGCTTTTTCTCGCCCAGGAAGAAGGACATGAAGCCCATGGTTGCGTCTCCTCCTGCGCTCAGCGGCTGAACAGGCGCTTGAAGAAGCCCTGCTTCTCGGCGTCCACGAAGCGCATGGGCTTGTCCTCGCCCAGGAAACGCGCGATCACGTCGGCATAGGCCTCGGCCACATTGGTGCCCTTCATCAAGATGGCGGGCACGCCTTGGTTGGAGGCCTGCAGCACCGCCTCGCTTTCGGGAATCACGCCGATCAGCGGCGTGCGCAGGATCTCGTGGATGTCCTGCAGCGACAGCATCTGGCCACCCTCCACGCGCATCGGGTTGTAGCGGGTGATCAGCAGGTGCTCCTTGATCGGCTCCTTGCCGTCGATGGCGCGCTGCGTCTTGCTGCTCAGCATGCCCAGGATGCGGTCGGAGTCGCGCACCGAGCTCACCTCGGGGTTGGTCACGATCAGCGCCTCGTCGGCGTAGTGCATGGCCATCAGTGCGCCGGTCTCGATGCCGGCCGGGCTGTCGCAGACGATGTAGTCGAAGCCCATCTCGGCCAGCTCGTCGAGCACGCGCTTCACGCCTTCTTGCGTCAGCGCGTCCTTGTCGCGGGTCTGGCTGGCGGCCAGGATGAACAGGTTCTCGTGCTGCTTGTCCTTGATCAGCGCCTGGCTGAGCTTCACGCCGTCCTGGATGACGTTGATGAAGTCGTAGACCACGCGGCGCTCGACGCCGAGGATCAGGTCGAGATTGCGCAGGCCGACATCGAAGTCGATGACCGCGGTCTTCTTGCCACGCATCGCGAGGCCGGTGGCGAAGCTGGCGCTGGTGGTGGTCTTGCCCACACCGCCCTTGCCGGACGTGACGACGACGATCTTGGTCATGGAGGGTTTCAGTACTTGAGGGGTTCGAAAACGAGGCGCTCACCCTCCAGGCGGACCTGGGCTGGCTTGGCGAAGACCTCGGGAGGCAGCGGCTTCTCGCTGGTGCGGAAGGTGCCGGCAATGGCTATCAACTCGGGCTCCAGCGACTGCGCGAACACGCGGGCCTGGGCATTGCCCTTGGCGCCGGCAATGGCACGGCCGCGCAGCGCGCCGTAGACATGCACATGGCCGTCGGCGATCACCTCGGCACCATGGCTGACGAGGCCGAGCACGATGAGGTCGGCATCGCGCGCATAGATCTGCTGGCCGGAGCGCAGCGGGCGGTCGATGACCAGCGGCGGGTTGGCCGCAGGCGCGCAAGCCGGCGTTGGCGCCACCACGGTGGCCGGCGCGGCTGCGGGCGTCTGCGCTTCCACCGTGCGCGGCGCATCGGGCAAAGCCTGCAGGCCCAAGGTCTGCAGGCTTTGCCACTCGGTTTCGGCCAAGGCCTCGACGCCGCTCACCGCCACCGGCTGCAGGCCGTGCCCACGCAGGCCTTGCAGCAGGCGGTCCCAGTCCAGCGCGTTGCCGCCGGCCGGCAAACCGCGCAGGTCCAGCACCAGGGGTTCGTGCTCGAAGGCGCCGCTGACCGCCCCCCATTGCTCGGCAGCCTGGGCCAGCACCGCATCGAGGTCACGGCTGCGCAAGGGCAGCAGCAGGGCGTTCAAGCGGGTGCTTTTCAGGTCAAGGCTCACGTCGGATCGGGCGTGCAAGGGCGGGCGCGGCCAAGCCGCAAAAAGCGGCGGATTCTAGGCTGCCCCCGCGAGCAGAAGACCGACGGCGCCCGGGCCTCCCCAGACCGTGGCCCGGGACTTTCCCGGGTGAGGCCCGGACTTATCCCCCCAGAAGTCTTGATGCGCCGCCGCATTGCCGACGCGTCGATTTGCCCACCGGCATGCCCCTGCGCGCCCCTCAAGACAAAGGCAAGTTGTTGTTTCATATGAAATTTATCCACCGCCTCGGCGATTGCACAAAAAAGTGGCAAAGGAAGCGGAGGCCCATGAGTACAAGGCCTTTGACGCCGCGAACAGGGCTTACCCACATAGTTATCCACAGCATCGGTGGATACCGATCGGGCTGACCAAGAATCATGCACTTAGCTCGCAATGCGCAGTTCACGCTCGAACTTGCGCCGGCGCTTCGGGCTGCACGCGGTGCATCTGCAGATGCGCCGCCACCGCGATCCGGCCTGCGCGGATCGCTTGACTTGTCCCCATAAATGCGCTTGCCTCCCGAAAAGGGCTGGACGTCGCAGTCGATTCCGGAGGATCCCGCTAAGTTATTGATTTGATTGGGGTTGCCCGATTGCACCGGAATGCAGCAATCTGTAGCCCAGGCAAGCAAATCAAACACTTAGGCTGCGCATCCGCCGCTTGCTCACAAAGTTGTCCACAGCGATCGTGGACAGACCGGCTGCGGCTCGTCCCTAGAATCCGCGCCCTTGCCAACCAGGCCAGCCCCATGACCCGCCGCCAGCTCTTCGTCACCACCGCCCTGCCCTACGCGAACGCGAACTTCCACATCGGGCACATCATGGAGTACACGCAGGCGGACATCTGGGTGCGCTTCCAGCGCCTCAGCGGTCACGAGGTGCACTTCGTCTGCGCCGACGACGCGCATGGCGCGCCGATCATGATTGCCGCCGAGAAGGCCGGCATCACGCCGCAGGCCTATGTGGCGAACATCGCCGCCGGCCGCAAGCCCTACCTCGATGGCTTTCACATCGGCTTCGACCACTGGCACAGCACCGACGCGCCGGAGAACCACCGCTTGAGCCAAGAGGTGTATCGCAGCCTCAAGGCCGCCGGCCTGATCGAGGTGCGTTCGATCGAGCAGTTCTTCGACCCGGCCAAGGGCATGTTCCTGCCCGACCGCTTCATCAAGGGCGAGTGCCCGAAATGCGCGGCCCGCGACCAGTACGGCGACAGCTGCGAGGTCTGCGGCGCCGTCTACGCACCGACCGAGGTGAAGAACCCCTATTCGGTGCTCAGCGGCGCCACGCCGGTGCTCAAGAGCAGCGATCACCATTTCTTCCGCTTGAGCGATGCGCGCTGCAAGGACTTCCTGCAGCGCTGGACGCACGAGCAAGGTCGGCTGCAGCCCGAGGTGCTGAACAAGATCAAGGAGTGGTTCACCGTCGATGAGGAGGGCAAGGGCGGCCTCGGCGACTGGGACATCAGCCGCGACGCGCCCTATTTCGGCATCGAGATTCCCGACGCGCCGGGCAAGTACTTCTACGTCTGGCTGGACGCGCCGATCGGCTACTTGGCCTCGCTGTATGCCTGGTTCGAGAAACAGGGCAAGGATGTCGAGGCGTTTCTGGCCGATCCTGCGACCGAGCAGATTCATTTCATCGGCAAGGACATCACCTATTTCCACACGCTGTTCTGGCCGGCCATGCTGCACTTCAGCGGCCGCAAGACGCCGGACCGCGTGTACGTGCACGGCTTCCTGACGGTCAATGCCGAGAAGATGAGCAAGAGCCGCGGCACCGGCATCGATCCGCTGCGCTACCTGGAACTGGGCCTGGACGCCGAGTGGCTGCGCTACTACCTGGCGGCCAAGCTGAACGACCGCGTCGAAGACCTGGACTTCAACCCCGAGGACTTCATCGCCCGCGTCAACAGCGACCTGGTCGGCAAGTACATCAACATCGCCAGCCGCGCCGCAGGCTTCCTGGCCAAGCGCTTCGACGGCCGGCTCGCCGCCGAGCTGGGTGCCGAGGGCGATGCCTTGATCGCCAAGTTGCAGGCCGCCGCAGCCGGCATCGCCGCGCTCTACGACGGCCGCGAGTACGGCAAGGCGCTGCGCGAGATCATGGGGCTCGCCGACGCAGTCAACGAGTACGTCGACGCGCACAAGCCCTGGGAGCTGGCGAAGAAGCCAGAGCTTGCTGCCGAGCTGCACCAGGCCTGCTCGACCTGCATCGAGGCGTTCCGCCTGCTGACGCTCTACCTGAAGCCGGTGCTGCCGCTGCTGGCCGCCAAGGTCGAGGGCTTCCTGCAGGTCCAGCCTCTGGTCTGGCTGGACGCCGGCCGCAAGCTCGGCAGCCACGCCATCGGCGCCTTCCAGCACCTGATGCAGCGCGTCACGCCCGAGCAGGTGGAGGCCCTGTTCACCAAGCCTGAACCCCTTGCAGCGCCGGCCGCGGTCCCCGGCGGCGAACCCATCGCCCCCGAGATCAGCATCGACGACTTCGTCAAACCCGACCTGCGCATCGCCAAGATCGTCAAAGCCGAGCGCGTCGAGGGCAGCACCAAGCTGCTGCGCCTGACCCTGGACGCGGGCGAAGGCCGCACGCGCAACGTGTTCTCCGGCATCGCCGGCGCCTACGACCCGGCGCAGCTCGAAGGCAAGCTCACCGTGCTGGTCGCCAATCTCTCACCGCGCAAGATGAAATTCGGCGTCAGCGAGGGCATGGTGCTGGCCGCCAGCCACGCCGACGAGAAGGCGAACCCCGGCGTCTTTGTGCTGGAACCGCACCCAGGGGCAACCCCCGGCATGCGCGTACGCTAAGGCGGATGCAAGTCCAGCCCTTCCGCCCCCGCCTGCTGGACAGCTGGCGGTCGGCCGGATGGGCCGATGTCGGCGCCGGGCTGACGGTCGGCGTCGTCGCGCTGCCGCTGGCCATGGCCTTCGCGATGGCCTCGGGCCTGCCGCCGGAGTCCGGGCTGGTCACCGCCATCGTCGCCGGTGGCCTGGTCTCGCTGCTCGGCGGCTCGAACGTACAGATTGGCGGTCCGGCCGGCGCCTTCATCGTCGTCGTCTACGGCATCGTCGAGCGCCATGGCCTTCCTGGCCTGCTGCTGTCCTGCCTGATGTCGGGCGCGCTGCTGTTCCTGATGGGCTGGTTGCGCCTGGGCCGATTGGTGCGCTATGTGCCGGTGAGCATCGTCATCGGCTTCACGAACGGCATCGCGGTGCTGATCGCGCTGTCGCAGCTGCGCGATCTGTTCGGCCTGCGCGTCGAGGGCAAGCTGCCGGCAGATTTCTTCGCTCAGATCGGCGTGCTCGCCCGCCATGCCGAAACCTGGAATCCGCATGCGCTGGCCCTCGGCCTGCTTTGTGTCGGCGGGCTGTGGCTGTGGCCGAGGCTCGCCGGCGCGCGCCTGAGCCTTCCGAATGGGCCGCAGGGCCTGCAGCGCGCGCGCCGGCTGCAACAGGTCACGCGCCTGCCCGGCCCGGTCGTCGCGCTGGTTTCGCTGACCCTGCTGGCCAGCCTGCTGCACTGGCCGGTGGAGACCCTGGGCACGCGCTTCGGCAGCATTCCGAGCACGCTGCCAATGCCCCAATGGCCATCCCTGAGCTGGGAGTCCGCCAAGCAATTGCTGATGCCCACCCTGACCCTGGCCCTGCTCGGCGCCATCGAGTCCCTGCTCTGCGCCCGCGTGGCCGACAAGTTGGCGCCGGAGCTGCCCCGCCACGAGCCCAACCAGGAGCTGATGGCGCAAGGCATCGCGAACATCGCCAGCCCGCTGTTCGGCGGCATGCCGGCCACCGGCACGATCGCGCGCACCGTCACCAACATCCGGAGTGGCGCGCGCACGCCGGTCGCCGGCCTGGTTCATGCGGGCACCGTGCTCGTCGTCATGCTGCTGGCCGCGCCGCTGGCCCTGCATGTGCCGCTGGCGGTGCTCGCCGGCATCCTGCTCTTCGTCGCCTGGAACATGGGCGAGTGGCACGAGTTCGCGCGCCTGCGGCATTTCAATGCCACCTACCGCAGCATCCTGCTGGGCACTTTCTTCCTGACCGTGGTCTTCGATCTGACGGTGGCGGTCGAGGTCGGGCTGGTGCTGGCCTGCGTGTTCTTTGTCTACCGCATGAGCCAGCTGTTCCGCGTCAGCCCGGTCGGCACGCCCCTGCCCGAGGGCGTGCAGGCCTTCGAACTCTATGGTTCGCTGTTCTTCGGCTCGGTCGGCAAGGTGGAAGGCCTGGCCGAACAACTGCAGCCCGGCACCCGCGCGCTGGTGCTGGACCTGCAGCGCCTGGTGCAGCTCGACAGCTCGGGCCTGGAGGCGCTGCGCGAACTGCACAAGACCCTGCAGCGACACGGCGTGGCGCTGCTGCTGGCCGAGGTCAATGCACAACCGCTGTCGCTGATGCGGCGCGCCGGCTTTGCCGCCGAACTGGGCGAGGCCCAGTTCCTCCCTAAAATCGCCGACCTTTCCCCGGATTCACCCTGAGCCATGCCGCTGTTCTGGAAGCCCTACACCTCGGAAGTCACGCAACTGGTGGCGGAGCTCAAGGCCAAAAAGCCGAGCCTGGAGGCCGAGCAGCGCGCCGGCCGCGCGCTGCTCTGGGACAAGAAGCTTGACCGCAGCCAGCAGGCCGAGTGGCAGCAGGCGCGGGTCGCGCAGCAGCCCTACGTGTACCAGGCCAAGGGCGACTGAGCATGTCGGATCGGTTGGCCGCGGCCCTGGTCGCCCCGGCCCCCGAGGAGCTGGTCGACCAGGTCGCGCTGGCCCGCCTGTACGGCGAGCCGCTGTTCCAGCTGCCGACCGACCTCTACATCCCGCCGGACGCGCTGGAAGTCTTCCTGGAAGCGTTCCAGGGCCCGCTGGATCTGCTGCTGTACCTGATCCGCAAGCAAAACTTCAACATCTTCGACATCCCGCTGGCGGATGTGACCAACCAGTACCTGGGCTACGTCGAACAGATCCGCAAGCACAACCTGGAGCTGGCCGCCGAGTACCTGCTGATGGCGGCGATGCTGATCGAGATCAAGAGCCGCATGCTCCTGCCGGTCAAGAAGGCCGACGACGGCTCGGAGCCCGAGGATCCGCGCGCCGAGCTGGTGCGCCGGCTGCTGGAGTACGAAAAGATCAAGCTCGGCGCGCAGCTGATCGACCAACTGCCGGTGCTGGGCCGCGACTTCTGGAAGGCGCAGATCCTCATCGAGCAGTCGCTGGAGCCGAGCTACGAGCCGGTGCGCTCCGAAGACCTGCGCCAGGCCTGGCGCGAACTGCTGTCGCGCGCCAAGCTGCACCAGCACCACCGCATCAGCCGCGAGCAACTCTCGGTGCGTGAGCACATGGGCGTGGTGCTGCGCCGCCTGCAAGGCCGGCGCTACCTGGGCTTCGAGCAATTGTTCGAGATCGAGCGCGGCCCCCAGGTGCTGGTGGTGACCTTCATCGCCATGCTGGAGCTGACCCGCGAAGGCCTGCTGGAGCTGACCCAGGCCGAGGCCTTCGCGCCGATCTTCGTGCGCCTCGCCTACCGCGAATCGGCGCGCCCCGACGAGGTGCTGGCGGCCGCCTGAGACCGGCGGCGCGCCGCGGCCTCAGCCCCGCGCCATCTCGCCGACGGCAAGCACCGCCTGGGTGCGGCTGTTCACGCCCAGCGCGCGGTAGATCGCCTGCACATGGTCCTTGACCGTCTCGGCGCTGATGTTCAGCTCGCTGGCGATCAGTTTGTTCGGCTTGCCCTGCAGCAGGCCCTGCAGCACCTCCTGCTGGCGCGGCGTGATCGGCAACTGGTCGACGCTGTAGACGCGCGGCGGCGGGGCCGGCTGCGCGCCGCGCGGCGCCGGCGGCGCCGGCAGCTCAGCCGGATCGCGGCGCATCGCCGGCACGTAAATGCCGCCACCGACCACGGTCAGCAGCGCCTCCTTGAACTCGTCGGGCGCGACATGCTTGGGGATGAAGCCCATGGCCCCCTGGTCGATCGCCCGGATGACCTCCGCCATCTGGTCGTTGCCCGACATGCAGACGATGGGCAGCTCGGGCCGGCTGTCGCGCAGTTGGTCGAGCAGCGCGAAGCCGTCGGCCTCGCCGAGCTGCAGGTCGAGCAGCAGCAGGTCCGGGGCGGGCTGCAAGCGCTCGAGCAGGCTCAGGGCCTCGGCGGCGTTCTCCGCGCCATGCAACTGCACAGGCGGCTGGAAATCGGCCAGCAGCGTGCGCAGCGCCACATGGATCAGTGGGTGGTCGTCGATCAGCAACAAATGCATACAGCCCGCATCCTAGGGCTTGGCAACGACAATCCCCTCATGTATCAGCCCTCGCAACTCGATGTGCGTCGCTTTTTTTGCGCGACCTACGCCCGCGGCAGCGCCGGCCAGGTGCTCGATCCCATGCAGGCCATTGCCTGGCCCTGGGTCGAGCAGCACCCGGAGTACCACGCCGAACTGGCCGACGAGGCCAGCGCGCTGGCGCTGGAGTACCGCGTCGAGGACGGACGGGTGAACCCCTTCCTGCACCTGTCCATGCACCTGACGATCTCCGAGCAGATGTCCATCGACCAGCCCGCAGGCATCCGGCAGGCGGTCCAACTGCTGGCCCGTCGCCTGGGTTCGCTGCACGAGGCCCAGCATGTGGCGATGGAGGCGCTGGGCGAGATGGTCTGGGCCAGCCAGCGCAGCGGCCTGCCGCCGGACGGCGAGGCCTATCTGGAACGGGTGCGTCGCGCGGCGACGCAGGATTAAGCGCCGCTCAGCCGCTCAGGCGCTCAGCGAACTGCCGCTGCTGCGCTGGCGCAGCGCCCGGCCGCTTTGCGCATAGACGCCGCTGGGATCGGGCTCGGCCGGCATCAGCACCTCCAGCGCGCGGTCCAGCGACGCGGTTGCCCGGCCCAGGGCCTGGCGTTCGGCCGCCAGCTGCGCGCCGGCACGGGCCAGGCGCTGGCGCAAGGCCGCCGGCAGGGCCTGACCCCGGGCCTGGCCCAGCGCGGCGGCGAGCAGTTGCTGGACCTGGCCGGCCTGCTGCTCGAGCAGCAGGCTGTCGTGCTCGCTCAGTGCTTGCTGCACCAAGGACAAGGCCGCCTCCAGCTCGTTGAGCAGGGGCGGCAGCGCATCGGTTCGGATTTCGGTCATGGTGGCGGCGTGGCGGAACGTGGGCCCCGCCGCCCGGCAACCGCCCTCAGGGCGGCGTCGGCGGCTGGGACTCAGGACTGCTCGGACTGCTCGTTGCGGCCCAGCAGCTCCCGGGTATTGGCAATCAGGCGATCGGCGACCCGCTCGGCATCAACCTTGAAACGGCCTTCGGCGATCTCGCGGGACAGGCGTTCGACCTTGGCGGCATCGAAGCTGCCGCGGTCGTCGCCGCCCTGCAGCATCTGCACGGCGCTGTTCGACAAGGCCACCTGGGCGCTGGCCGGCGGGTTGGCGGTGATGGGTTCGGGGCGCACGCCGGTCTGCACCGGTGCCGGCGTCGGCAGCGTCGAGCGCCCGGCGGGCTGGGCCGGTTCCGGCCGCGTCTGCCGGTCGGAGACCAGGGCTTGCGCTGCGCGCTGCGAGTTGTTGCCGATTTCCATCACTCACTCCACGTTCCGGGGAGACGCCGCTGTCCCCCTGTGACAGGGAACTTCGGCCGGATGGGGGCGGACTTTAGGCGTTTTTCCGGGGTCAGGCCCCGAGATCCGGGGGGTGTGAACTGTTTCACAGCAGCACCTCCGCCTGCCGCTCGCCGACCGGCCAAGCCTGCAGGATACGGCCGTTCTCGACCCGCACGCGGGTCGCCTGCCCCTCCAGGCCGGGCGCCAGCGCCTGGCCCTGGGCCTGCACCGCAAAGCCGTCGCCGGACAGCAGCAGGCGGACCGGATCCCCGGCGGCAAACCAGCGGCGGGGCTTCAGATGCAGCTGGCGCAGCGCCTCGCCGGCCTGCAGCGGCCGGGCCAACTCACGCCCCTGCGGCGGCTCGGCCTGCACCCAGGCCGGGCTGGACAGCGCACTGAGTTCGACATCCTCGCGCTGCATCTGCTCCGCCTGCAGTTGGGTGCCGGCCGGCAGCGGCTGCGCTGCCACCCAGGCCGGCGCGAATACCCGCACCTGGACCGGCACGCTGACCGACCACTTCACCGGCCCCTGCACGCAGCGCAGGCCCAGCCGGCTGCGCCCCCAAAGGCGCTGACCGGCAGGCAGGAAGGGTTCGACGCGCGCGCAAGGCGCGAGCCGCAGCCTCGGGTCCGCCTCGCCCATCACGATGTCGACGCGGCCCTCGGGCGGCATCGCGGCCTGGGCCGCGGTCTCCGCCAGGCGCTCCAGCTGGCGCAGCCAAGCCGGATCCAGCACCGCCGCGGCGGGCCGGGCGGCCAGCAGCAGGGCGAAAAGCGTGGCGGCGCGGAGCATGGCGGGCACTCTAGGCAGGCGGACCCCGACCGATGCGCGGAAATGCGGGGCAAGGGTGGCGCTATTCCGGCTCAGGTTTTCGGAAGCGGTTTTCACAATCTCTCCACCGCCCGCGAAGGGCATGGACCCAAGCCAGGAGGGGCCGACATGCTGAACCGCCTCACCGACGGCATCGAATTCCAGACCCAGGCCCTGCTGCTGCGCGCCGAGCGCCAGCGCATGATCGCCGGCAACATCGCCAACGCCGACACGCCCGGCTACCAGGCGCGCGACTTCAGCTTTGCGCAGGCGCTGCGCGGCGCCGTCGGCGAAAGCCCCAGCGCGGTACTGACTACCCATGCAGCGCATGTCGGTGGTGGCCGCGGCGGTGCGGTCGAGGCAACGCGCGCCTTCGCGCTGCAGGCGCAGACCAATCTGGACAGCAACGGCGTCGACATGGACCGCGAGCGCGCCGCCTTCGCCGACAACGCACTCAAGTACGAGTCGACGCTGCGCTTCATCAACAGCAGCGTGCGCACCACCCTGGATGCCATGCGCAGCCACAACGCCAGCGGCTGATCGGCACAGGAGGCTTCGTCATGTCGATGTTCCAGATCTTCAACATCAGTGGTTCGGCGGTTTCGGCGCAAAGCCAGCGGCTCAACGTCGTGGCCAGCAACCTCGCCAATGTGGACACCGTGGCCGGCCCCGACGGCAGCGTCTACAAGGCCCGCCAGGTGGTCTTCCAGACCGAGCTGATGGGCGCCAGCGACGGCCGCCCGGCCGACCCGGCGGCGGCCGGCGTGCGCGTCAGCACCGTCGTCGAAGACCAGAGCCCGGGCCGCCGCGTGCACGACCCGCAGCACCCGCAGGCCGACGCGCAAGGCTATGTGACCTACTCCAACGTCAGCTCGATCGAGGAGATGGTCAACATGATCTCGGCCTCGCGCTCCTACCAGAACAACATCGAGGTGATGAACACCGCGAAGAACCTGCTGCAGAAGACCCTGCAGCTGGGCCAGTAAAGGACAGACCGTGGACATCGGCTCGCTGCTCAACACCCGCAACAGCGCCGGCAACACCAGCCAGGCAGTGCGCGACGCGCAGGAGAACCAGGACCGCTTCCTGAAGCTGCTGGTCGCGCAGATGCGCAACCAGGATCCGATGAACCCGATGGAGAACGCGCAGCTGACGACGCAGATCGCGCAGATCCAGACGGTGACCGGCATCGACCAGCTCAACACCTCGATCGACAAGCTGGGCACGCAGTTCGGCCAGGGCCAGGCGATGAGCGCCATCGGCCTGGTCGGCCGCACCGTCACGCTGGAAGGCAACCGCCTGATGATGGGCACCGAGGGCGCGCAGGGTGCCTTCGAGATCAAGCTGGCCGCCGACCGCATCGAGGTCGAGGTCCTCAATGCCGCCGGCCGCGTGGTCGACACCGTCGACCTCGGTGCCGCCGGCGCCGGCCGCCATGTCTTCAACTGGACCATGGAAGGCTACGACCCGGCGACGCCGCTGCAGTTCCGCGTCAAGGCCTCGCGCGGCGCCAAGGAAATCAGCGCCACCACCTATTCCCGCGACCTGGTGACCGCCATCAACACCGCGGGCGGCGTGGTCGAGTTCGAGCTGGCCAGCGGCCAGCGCGGCAATTTCGCATCCCTCGTTTCCGTCGACTGAAGGAGCAGCCCATGGGCTTCCAGCAAGGCCTTTCCGGCCTCAACGCCGCCAGCAAGAACCTCGATGTGATCGGCAACAACATCGCCAACGCCAGCACGGTCGGCTTCAAATCCTCGCGAGCAGAGTTCAAGGACGTCTACGCCTCAGCGCTCAGCGGCGCCGGCACGAACAACGTCGGCATCGGCGTGAACGTCGGCAAGATCGCCCAGCAGTTCACGCAGGGCAACATCACCATCACCTCCAACCCGCTGGATCTGGCGCTCAATGGCCAAGGCTTCTTCCAGGTCACCGACGGCTTCAACCCGACGCTCTACACCCGCAACGGCCAGTTCAAGGTCGACCGCGAGGGCTTCATCGTCAACAACGACAACCTGAAGCTGCTCGGCTACCCGGCCGATGGCCTGGGCGTGATCCAGCCCGGCATCGCGCGCCCGCTGCAGTTGCCGACCGCCGGCATCGAGCCCAACCAGACCAGCGAGATCGCGCTGGAGTTCAACGTCGACTCGCGCTCAGCACGCACCTCGCCGGCAGCCGGCGGCACCGGCCTGATCCTGAAGGACCCGCGCACCTACAACAACGCCACCAGCCTCTCGGTCTACGACGCGAAGGGCCAGGAGATCGCGCTGACGCTCTACATCCAGAAGGGCGAGACCGATCCCGGCAGCGGCGACACGCCCTACTACGTGTACGCCACCGCCAACGGCGTGCCGCTGGAAACCGACTCGGACGGCAACCCGATCGGCCTGGATGCCGAAGGCAACCCGCAATCGCCCTGGACCACCCTGGTGTTCCCGCGCACCGGCGGCGCGCCGATCATTCCGTCGACGGTGAACAACCCGCCGAACGGCCTGCTGAACATGAACATCCCGGTATCGACCAACTCGGTCGGCGCCCAGGCCCTGGACATCAACGGCATCTCGGTGAACCTGCTGGGCATCACCGAGAACGGCAGCAGCTTCGCCGTCACCGACATGGTGCAGGACGGCTACGCACCCGGCCAGCTGACCGGCATCCTGGTCGAGGGCAACGGCATCGTCACCGCCCGCTACAGCAACGGCCAGACCAAGTCGGCCGGACAGATCGAGCTGGCCAACTTCCGCTCGGTCGAGAGCCTGCAGCCGCTGGGCGGCAACGTCTGGGCGCGCACCTTCGCATCCGGCGACCCGATCCTCGGCGTGCCGGGCGACGGCAACCTCGGCGATCTGCAGTCCGGCGCGGTCGAGGACAGCAACACCGACATCACGCTGGAACTGGTCAACATGATCACCGCGCAGCGCGTGTACCAGGCCAACGCACAGACCATCCGGACGCAGGATCAGATCCTGCAAACCATCACGAACCTCCGCTAACGCTCCGTGAGCCCTGACCTCGCCTTTGGCTGCTGCACCCCGAGGGGGTTGCGCCCCCTTGGGGCTGCCGGGCGGCGGCGCGGCTCCATCCACGATCGCCGAGGACCGCCATGGACCGCATGATCTACAACGCGATGGCCGGCGCGAAGGCGGCCATGCACCGGCAGGACGTGCTGTCCACCAATCTGGCCAATGCGTCGACCACCGGCTTCCGCGCCGAGATGGCCAGCTTCCGCGCCGTGCCGGTGCGCGGCGACGGCGCCAGCACCCGCGTCTACGCGCTGGAAACCACGCTGGGCTACGACGACAAGGCCGGCCCGCTGAACCGCACCGACCGCAATCTGGACGTCGCGATGATCGGCCGCGCCTGGATGTCGGTGCAGGCGCTGGACGGCACCGAGGCCTACACCCGCGCCGGTGGTCTGGACGTCAATGCCGAGGGCCTGCTGGTCACGCACAGCGGCCTGCCGGTGCTGGGCGATGGCGGGCCGATCACCGTACCGCCCGACACCCGCGTGCAGATCGGCCATGACGGCACGGTCAGCGCGCAGGGCGCCACCGGGCTGCCGATCAATGTCGGCCGCATCAAGCTCGTCACCCCCGAGGCTAAGCTGCAGCGCGGCGACGACGCCCTGTTCCGCGGCGCCGACGGCGAGCCGCTGCCCGCCGATCAGAACGCGCGGCTCGAAGCCGGCGTGCTCGAAGGCAGCAATGTCAGCACCGTCGAGACCATGGTCGGCATGATCGCCGCGGCCCGCCAGTTCGAGCAGCAGATGAAGCTGCTGACCCTGTCGCAGACGCAGGGTCAGGTCAGCGCCAAGCTGCTTTCTCCGACATGACGCGCGTCCGCCTCCCTGCGGCCGCCGCCCCCTCTAAGGAGTACCGAGCATGATGCGCTCGCTCTGGATCGCCAAGACCGGCATGGAGGCCCAGCAGACCCAGCTGGACCACATCACCCACAACCTGGCCAACGTCAGCACCTTCGGCTACAAGCGCAGCCACGCGGTGTTCGAGGACCTGATGTACCAGACCCTGCGCCAGAGCGGCGCGCCGGACACCGAGCAGACCAATCTGCCCACCGGCCTGCAGGTTGGCCTGGGCGTGCGCCCCGTGGCCACCAGCCGCGTGTACACGCAGGGCTCGCTGCAGCAGAGCGACAACGCGCTGGACATCGCCATCACCGGCGACGGCTTCTTCCAGATCCAGCGTGCCGACGGCACCACCGCCTACACCCGCGACGGCAGCTTCAAGCTCGACGCCACCGGCCAGATCGTCACCAACAACGGCGAGACCTTGCTGCCCGGCCTCACCGTGCCGCAAGGTGCCAAGCAGGTCAGCATCGGCACCGACGGCACGGTCAGCGTGCTGGTCGACGGCCAGGTGGCGCCACAGAACATCGGCCAGATCCAGCTGGCCAGCTTCATCAATGCCAACGGCCTGTCGCCGCAGGGGCAGAACCTCTATCTGGAAACCGCCGCCAGCGGCGCGCCCCAGGTCGGCGTGCCGGGCACAAACGCGCTGGGCACGATCAAGCAGGGCTATGTCGAGACCAGCAACGTCAACGTCGTCGAGGAACTGGTGCAGATGATCCAGACCCAGCGCGCCTACGAGCTCAACAGCAAGGCGGTGCAGACCAGCGACCAGATGCTGCAGCGCCTCAGTCAGATCTGACGACCATGAAGAAGCTGCTTCTCCTGACGCCCCTGCTGCTGAGCGCTTGCGCCAGCTGGCTGGACCCCCGCGTGCAGGTCGACCCGCCGCCGGTCGTGCACCTGCCCGATGCCCAGACGATGGCACCGAGCAACGGCTCGCTGTTCCAGGCCGCCGGCTACCGACCACTGTTCGAGCAGCACCGCGCGCGCCTGGTCGGCGACACGCTGACGATCAACATCACCGAGCGCATCAGCGCCTCGCAGAGCAGTTCCAGCCAGGTCGAGCGCACCGGAAGCTTGAGCGCCGGCGTGACCGCGCTGCCCGGCGTGAACCCGACCCACTTCGCGCGCGCCAGCGCGGGTGCGACCAGCAACAACGTCAGCGAGGGCAAGGGCGAGAACGCCAACAGCAATACCTTCACCGGCACGGTGACGGCGGTCGTCGTCGCGGTGCTGCCCAATGGCCATCTGCTGGTCTCGGCCGAGAAGCAGATCGGCGTGAACAGCAACGTCGACGTGCTGCGCTTCTCCGGCCAGGTCGACCCACGCGCCATCCAGGCCAGCAATGCGGTGGCCTCGACCTCGGTGGCCAATGTGCGCATCGAGCAGCGTGGCCGCGGCGTCGCCGAGGGCGTGCATGGAGTAGGCTGGCTTTCCCGGTTCTTTTTAAGCCTCTCGCCGACTTAAGGTTTCCAACAATCGGTCGAGGCCCCCTCCGTCTGCCGGGGCCGTGGATGGACCGACCGTGAAGCCTCTCCTGCTTGCCCTGCTGCTGATCCTGGGCCTGACCGCCCAGGCGGCCCAGGCCACCACCCGCATCAAGGAGGTGGCCAGCGTGGCCGGCGTGCGCAGCAACCCATTGACCGGCTACGGCCTGGTCGTCGGCCTGGACGGCAGCGGCGACCAGACCACCCAGGCGCCGTTCACGAACCAGAGCCTGGCGGCGATGCTGCAGCAGTTCGGCATCACGCTGCCGCCCGGCGTCAACCCGAGCCCGCGCAATATCGCCGCGGTGCTGGTCACCGCACAGTTGCCGCCCTTCGCCCAACCCGGCCAGGCGCTGGACGTCACCGTGTCCTCGATCGGCAACGCCAAGAGCCTGCGCGGCGGCACGCTGATCGTCACGCCGCTGCGCGGCGCCGACGGCCAGGTCTACGCCCTGGCCCAAGGCAATCTGATCATCCCCGGCGCCGGCGCAGCGGCCGGCGGCTCCAAGGTGCAGGTCAACCACCTGAGCGCCGGGCGCATCCCGAACGGTGCCACCGTCGAGCGCAGCGTGCCCTCACCCTTCAATGCCGGCGCACCGCTGCAACTGGACCTGGCCAGCAGCGACTTCGCCACCGCACGCGCAGTGGCCGACACCATCAACCGCGCCAAGGGTGCCGGCAGCGCCCAGGCCCTGGACGGCCGCGTGATCCGCCTCAACGCGCCGCCCACGCCGGAGGAGCGCGTCGCCTTCCTGGCCGATATCGAGAACCTCAGCTTCGAGCTGGCCGCGCCTTCGGCACGCATCGTCATCAACGCGCGCACCGGCTCGGTGGTGATGAACCAGGCGGTGCAGCTCGGCCCCTGCGCGGTGGCGCACGGCAACCTCAGCGTGACCATCGCCAGCACGCCGCAGGTCAGCCAGCCCGGCGCGCTGTCCGGCGGCCAGACCACGGTGACCGAGAAGGTCGACATCACGCTCAAGCAGGAGCCCGGTCCGCTGATCCAGATGCCGGCCTCGGCCAAGCTGGCCGACGTCGTCAAGGCCTTGTCGGCCCTGGGCGCCACACCGGCCGATCTGCTCGCCATCCTGCAGGCCATGAAGCAGGCCGGTGCGCTGAAGGCCGAGCTGGAAGTGATATGAAGGCCCCCACGCTCGCTTCGCTCGCTGCCCCCCGAGGGGGCGCCGGCGCCCTTGGGGCGGCCCTGCGGGCGCCGGGACGCGCATCATGAGCAGCCCGACGCATGCGCTCGCAGCCGACGTCCGCAATCTGGACGCGCTCAAGGGCCGTGCCGCGCGCGACCCGCAGGCGGCCGTCAAGGAAGCCTCCCGGCAGTTCGAGACCCTGTTCATGCAGGAGGTCATGAAGCGCATGCGCGCTGCCTCCGTCGACGCCGGCCTGCTCGACAACGAGATGAGCAAGCTGGGCACCGAGATGCTGGACCAGCAGTACGCGCAGGCCCTGGCCGGCCTGCCCGGCGGCCTGTCCAAGGCCATTGAGCGCCAGCTCGCCGGCGGCCTGCGCCGCGACGGCCAGGGTGGTGCACTGTCGATGAGTGCTCAAACCGCCGCCGCCACCGCACCGCTTCCCGAGCTGGCAAAGAAGAACGTGCCCGAGCACGCGGCCCGCTTCATCCTGCGCCACGAGGCAGCCGCGAAGGCGGTCGCCGAGGAGTCCGGCATCCCCGCCCACTTCATGCTCGCGCAAGCGGCCCACGAGACCGGCTGGGGCCGTGCGCCGATGAAGGCCACCGACGGCAGCCCGGCCCACAACCTGTTCGGCATCAAGGCCGGCAGCAACTGGAAGGGCAAGGTCGCCGAGGTCACGACCACCGAGTACATCGACGGCAAGCCGCGCAAGATGGTTGCCCGCTTCCGTGCCTACGACAGTCCGGAAGAATCGTTCCGCGACTACGCCCGCCTGCTCGGCGGCAACCGGCGCTATGCGGCCGCGGTCGAGGCGGCGCAGCAGGCGTCGCAGGCCACCGCGACCGGAGCGACCGGAACGGCCGGCGAACCCGCGCTCGCGCAGCGTTTCGCGCAGCGCCTGCAGGCCGCTGGCTACGCGACCGACCCCGAGTACGCGAACAAGCTCAGCCGCGTGATCAACACCACGGTGCGTGTGCAGCGCGCGCTGGCCTGAGGAGCCGCCATGTCCATCCTGATCAATCTCGGTGCCCGCGCGATGCTGGCCAACCAGGTGGCGCTGAACACCATCGGCCACAACATCTCCAACGCCAACACGCAGGGCTACTCGCGCCAGACCGTGGTGCTGGGCACGGCCACCCCGCAGTTCAGCGGCAACGGCTACATCGGCAAGGGCGTGCAGGTCGAGGCGATCAACCGCAGCTACAACCGCTTCCTCACGGTGGCGGCGAACAACGCCACCGCCGATGCGTTCCGCGACAACATGCTGCGCGTCAATCTGGAGCGCCTGGAGAAGGTCTTCCCACCCGGCGAGCAGGGTCTGGGCAATGCCACCAACCAGTTCCTGAATTCGCTGGTCGACCTGGCCAGCCGGCCGGCCGACCCATCCAGCCGCCAGGTCGTGCTTGGCCGCGCGCAAGAGGTCGCGTCGCGCTTCTCCAGCGCCGGCGCCCAGCTCGTCGAGCTGCAGGCCGGCGTGGTCAGCGAAATGCGGGCGACGGTCACCCAGGTCAACGAACTCGCCCGCCAGCTCGCCGCGGTCAACAAGGAAATCTCCGGGCTGGCCGGTTCGGGCCGCTCGCCCAACGACCTGATGGACCGCCGCGACAGCCTGGTGGCGGAGATCGCCAAGTACGTGTCGATCAGCAGCATCGAAGCCGGCGACGGCTCGATGTCGGTGTTCATCGGCGGCGGCCAACGCCTGGTGCTGGGCAGCCAGGCCGAGAAGCTGGTGGTCCAGGCCGACCCCTACGACCCGCTGCGCGCCCAACTGGCGCTGGTGCAACCCAACGGAACCCTGACCCTGGGGCCTGAGCTGGTCGGCTCCGGCACGCTGGCGGCGCTGCTGAAGTTCCAGAACGAGGATCTGCAGGTGGCCCGCAATGCGCTGGGCCAGATCGCCGCCGCGCTCAGCCAGCGCGTCAACTCGCAGCAGGCCCTGGGCCTGGACCTGTCGGACCCGCCGGGCGCCGGCGCGCCGATCTTCGGCGTCGGCGAGCCGCTGGCGCTGGCCGCCAGCACCAACCAGCGCGATGCCAGCGGCGCCTTTGTCGCCGGCGTGCAGGTCACCCGCGTGCCGGAGCAGGCCGACTTCCTGCAGCCGAGCAGCTACCTGCTGCGCGCCGACCCGGCCAACCCCGGTCAGTACCTGCTGGAGCGCGAGAGCGACGGCCTGGTGCGCACGGTGGCCGACGGCGACGTGGTCGACGGCTTCCGCATCGATTTCACGCCGGCCGCCCCCGGCCCGAACGACAGCTACCGGCTGGAGCCGGTGGCCAACGCCGCGGTCGGCATGAAGCGCGTGCTCGACCAGGCCCAAGGCCTGGCCGCGGCCAGCCCGCTGACCGCGGTGGCCTCCGTCAACAACACCGGCACCGCGACCGTGAAATCGGTCTACGCGGTCGACGCGACGGCCTTCAGCACCGGCAACCTGCCGATCGAGGTCGAGTTCGGCCCGGTCAACCCCGATGGCAGCACCTCGTACTCGATGAGCGGCCCCTTCGGCACCGTGTTCGGCTCCTGGCGCGCCGGTCAGCCGATCGGCAACGAGCTCGGCATCTCGCTGGGCTTCGAGCTCCAGCTCAACGGCGTGCCCCGCGAAGGCGACCGGCTGACGCTGGAAACCACCCGCTTCCCCGGCCAGAACAACGGCAATGTCGCCGGCTTCATGGCGCTGCAGGAGCAGTCCTTCGTCGGTCGCCGCCACCTGGTCGGCGGCGGCGTGGCCGCCGGCTCGACGATCAGCGAGGCCTATGCGGCGGTGGTCGGCGAGATCGGCACGCGCACGCAGAGCGCGCAGTTCCTCGCCGAGGTCTCGACCACGGTGGCCATCAACGCGGAGACGGCACGGGCCGGCGAGGCCGGCGTCAATCTCGACGAGGAGGCCGCGCGGCTGATGCAGTTCCAGCAGGCCTACCAGGCCGCCGCGCGCATGCTGCAGGTCGCCCAGCAGCTGTTCGACGAATTGATCAGCGCCGTGCGCTGATGAGGGCCTGAGCGATGCGCATCACCACTGCCAACAAGTACAACAACACGGTGGCCGAGCTGCAGCGCCGCCAGCAGCAGCTGCACACCACCCAGGTGCAAATGACCACCGGCAAGAAGGTCGCCAATGCCAGCGACGACCCGATCGGCGCGTCGCGCGTCGAGCGGGCGCTGGCGGCGATCAACCGCGTCGAGGCCAACCAGCGGGCGCTGGCCGCGAGCCGCAACAGCATGAACCTCGCCGAGGCGGCGATCGGCGATGCCTCCGAGCTGCTGCAGCAGGTCCGCGAGACCCTGCTGGCCGCCGGCAACCCGACCTACGGCGACAGCGAGCGCGCCGGCCTGGCCAACAAGATCGCCGGCCTGCGCGCGCAGCTGCTGGCCGTCGCCAACCGCCCGGACGGCGCCGGCGGCTATGTGTTCAGCGGCCAGGGCGCGAGCCAGCCGCCGTTTCTCGACGAGGCCGGCGGCGTGCGCTTCAACGGCGTGCCCGGCAATCTGCTGACCGGCAATATCGACCAGTTCGCGCTCACCGTCGACGGCCGGCTGACCTGGGAGCAGGGCCGCAGCGGCAACGGCTTCTTCGTCACCGCCCCCGGCAGCAACACGCTGACCGGCCAGGCGCCGTCCAGCTGGATCGACCCCGGCCGCGTGACCGACCCGGCGCTGCTGACCGGAGACAGCTATGTGATCGAGATCACCGGCACCAGCGGCCTGTCGCAGGCCACGGTGACCAATGTCACCACCGGGGCCGTGGTACTGCAGAACTTCCCTTTCGAGCCGGGCAAGGCGATCAGCTTCGACGGCCTGTCGGTGACGATCAGCGGCGCGCCGGTGGAGGGCGACCGCTTCACCATCGAGCCGTCGACGAACACCCTGAACGTGTTCGACGTCCTGGACCGTGCGATCACCGACCTGGGCACGCCGCTGCGCAGCGGCGCGGCGGTCCAGCAGTCCAACGCGCTGGCGATACGCGATCTCGACCAGGCCTTCATGGCGATGCAGAACGTGCGCAGCCTGGTCGGCGAACGGCTCAATCTGCTCGATGGCGCCGAGCAGCGTCTGGACGGCGTCAAGCTCTACAACCAGACCGAGCGCAGCGCCGCCGAGGACCTCGACATGACCGAGGCGATCAGCCGCTTCCAGATCGAACAGACCAGCTACGATGCCGCGCTCAGGTCCTACGCTGCGGTGCAGCGCCTGAACCTGTTCGAGTACCTGAACTTCTGATTCGCGGGTCGGCGCAGCGTTTCTCCGGCCCGCCCGGAGCCGCGACCTGATGACCGTCAAGCACCCTGCCCTGGCCCATATCGCCCTGGGCTACGCCCCGCTCTACGACAAGCAGCGCCAGGTGATGGGCACACGGCTGTCGATGCTGCCGCTGAAGCCCGACGCCACGCCGGACGCCGCCACGCTGCTGGCCGCCGCGCTCGAGGCGCTGCCGCCGGAGCACAAGCCCGGCGTGCTCAACATCCCGCACGAAGCCCTGCTGGCGGAACTGCTCGGCGACACGCTGCCGGCGCATCTGGCGCTGGAACTGCCGGCCTTCCTGGTCGGCCAGCTGCCGCTGGGCGCGCAGCGCGGCCAGTTGCTCAAGGGTGCCAGCAGCGGCCCGCTGGGCGAGAACCGCGCCGCCTTCAAGGCGGTCGAACTCGATCTCGACGACCTGCGCCGCGGCGTCGCCGACGCGAGCGCCACCCAGGGCCTGCCGCTGTGGTGCAACGCGGTACGCAGCGGCGCCGAGGCCGAGGAAGCCTTCCAGCGCGGCGCGGCGATGGTCTTCGGCCTGCCGGTCGACGGCGCCTACGAACCGCTGCCGGGCAAGCCGGCGAAGAGCGAGGTCACCGCCGACCTGGCGGTGATCGTCGACCTGATGGGTCAGGTCGACAAGGAAGCGCCGCTGGAGAACATGGAAGCAACGCTGAAGCGCGACGCCTCGCTGAGCTTCAAGCTGCTGCGCTACCTGAACAGCGCCGCCTTCGGCCTGCCGGTCGAGGTGACCTCGTTCCGCCACGCCATGATGCTGCTCGGCTACCCGCGCCTGAAGCGCTGGCTGGCCCTGCTGTTGACCACCGCCAGCAAGGACCACCTGATGCGGCCGGTGATGTGGGCCGCGCTGCGCCGCGGTCTGCTGCTCGAGGAACTGAGCAAGAGCCTGAGCGACAGCGATGCGAAGGACGAGATGTTCATCTGCGGCCTGTTCTCGCTGCTCGACCACCTGCTGAAAACGCCGTTCGCGCAACTGCTGCAGGCGATCCCGATGCCGGAGCGGGTGCGCCAGGCCCTGGTCGACGGCAGCGGCCCCTACGCCCCCTACCTGCAGCTGCTGCGCGCGATCGAGGCCGAGTCGGCCTTCGACTACCGCGAGGCCTGCGAGACCCTGATGATCGGCCCGGCCGAAGTCAACCAGGCGCTGCTGGCCGCGCTGGCCAAGGGCGCCCAGCTCGACTGATGCCCAGCCTGGACGCCGCCAAGGTCGACGAGCTGCGCCGGCTCGATCACGACGGCCGCCTGATGGCGCGGCTGCGCGAGGCCTTCGAGCGCACGGCTTCGCGGCAGCGCGCCGAACTGCTGGCCGCGGCGCCGAGCGCGCAGGCGGCACCGGCCGTGCAGCGCGCCGCCCACACCCTGCAGGCCGCGGCCGCCCAGTTGGGCGCCGGCGCGCTCGCCGACCATTGCCGCAAGCTGGAGCTGAGCGCCCGCGAAGGCCGCCCGCTGAGCTTGCCCGAGGACCTGCAGCAACTCGACCGGCTGCTGCAGGACGCACAGGCCGAACTCGACCGTCTATGAGCCACTCCGCGACCCAGATCGCGAAACAGGCGCTGCGCCGCCTGGCCCTGTCCAAGCAGGAGCCCACCCCCGAGAACTACGCCCGCGCCTACGCCGCCGAGGCTGCCGAAGCCGGGGTCGCGCTGCCCGAGGCCGCACCGCCCGAGCGCGCCCAGGCGGCGCTGCAGCGCATTGCGCAGTTGGCCGTCGGCGACCCGACCGAGCGCCAGCAGCTCGCCACGCCGCTGCTCGCCGGCCAATGGGACGAGGCGCTGCGCATCGCCGAACGCCGGCTGGCCAGCGACGGGCCTGCCGCACAGGGCGAAGCGCTGGCGCAGGCCCTGGACCAGTTGGTCCGCGGCCTGGAGCGCGGGGGTCGGCAATGGACGCTGGCGCGCAAGAAGGACGGCCTGGCCCGCGTGCTGGCCGCCAACCGCGGCGACGGCGCGCGCCTGGTGCGCCGACTGCGGCAGCTGGTCGGCAGTTGGGACAGCGATGCCGATGCCGGCGTCGAAACCCCCGAGGGCGGCACGCCCAGCCAGTTCTTCGACGAGTTCGAGGCGGTGTCCACCCCGCCGGCCGAGGTGCCGCCGCCCTTCGAACGGCTGGATCTGAACGAGGAAGTCGCACAGCGCTGGCCGCTGCTCGTCGACGAATTGCAGCAGACCGTGCAGGCGGCCCTGCAGCCGCCCAGCGGCGACGCCGCGGCCGAACGTGCCGAGCAGCTGATGGCGGCGCTGCGTGACGAGCAGCAGGCGGTGCAGGCCGGCGACGCCGGGCCGGCGCGGGCCGAGTCGATGTCGCGCCTGGGCGAGCAGTCGCGCCGGTTGCTCGCGCACCGCCGCCATGTGATGGAGCAGCTCGGCCAGCTCTGCCAGCAGCTGTCCGGCAGCCTGATCGAGCTCAGCGAGGACGAGAGCTGGGCGCAGGGCCAGGCGGCCGTCATGAACGAGGCCCTGGGCCAGGGTTTGTCGGCCTACACGGTGCGCAGCGTCACCGAGCGCCTGGCGCAGACCCGCGAGCGCCAGCGCGGCCTGCGGGAGCAGCGCCGCCAGGCGCGCGACGCGCTCAAGGCCCTGGTGCAGACCCTGCTCGGCGAGCTGGCGCGACTGGGCCAGCACACCGACCGCTTCAGCATCAGCCTGGGCCGCTACGCCGAGGTGGTCGAGCAGGCCGATTCGCTGGAGTCGCTGACCGGCCTGGTGCGCGAGATGGTCGAGGAAAGCCGCACCGTGCAGGGCCTGGTGCAGGCCACCCAGGGCCGGCTGGCCGACGAGCATGCGCGGGCCAGCGAGCTGGCCGAGCGTGTCGGCAGCCTGGAGGCCGAACTGCGCCGTCTGGCCGAGGAGGTGCAGACCGACCAGCTGACGAAGATCGCCAACCGCCGCGGCCTGCAGGCCAGCTTCGAGCAGGAGCGCGCCCGGCTGGTGCGCGAGGGCGTCGAAGGCGGCGGGCTGGCGATCGCGCTGCTGGACATCGACAACTTCAAAAAGCTCAACGACAGCCTGGGCCATGCCGCCGGCGACGAGGCCCTGCGCGGCCTGGCGGCGCGCACCCAGGCGATCCTGCGCCCCGGCGATCTGGTCGCGCGCTTCGGTGGCGAGGAATTCGTGCTGCTGCTGCCGCGCACGCCGCTGGACGAGGCCCGGCAGGTGCTCAGCCGGCTGCAGCGCGCGCTGTCCGGCGGCCTGTTCCTGCACGAGGGCAAGGATGTCTTCGTGACCTTCAGCGCCGGCGTCACCCTGTACCGCGAGGGTGAGAGCCTGGACCACGCGCTGGCCCGCGCCGACGAGGCCTTGTACGAGGCCAAGCGCAGCGGCAAGAACCGCAGCTGCGTCGCCTGAGGATCAGCGACCGCCCGGGTCCTCAGCCCGGGGGCCGCGGGCCTGCTCGGCGAGCAGCAGCTGCAGCGCGCCGCGCAGCATCAGCGTGGCGCCGACCATCTCCAGGCCCTCCTCCAGCACCATCTGCGCGTCGTACAGCGACTGCAGGCCGCGGTTGCGGATGAACTGATAGCCGATCACTTCCAGCACCACCGCACCGAAGATCAGCACGCCGAAGCCGAGCACCATCCAGCGCACCGCCTGCGGCTGGCGGCGATGCCAGTCTCGCAGCGGCCGCAGGCTCAGGACCAGCAGCAGCAGGCCGATCAGGCCGTAGGCGAAGACCCAAACGCCGCGGCCGCCGCGGAAGCTCGGCAGGCTGCCGATGCCGCGGGCCAACAGGCTGATGCGTTCGTGCAGGCCAAGCGCCTCGTCGGCCGAGAGGAAGAGCATGCCCACGCCGGCGACACCGAGAAACACGGTCAGGCCGCGTGGCCGCGGCACCGGCTGGGCGGCGGCGATCAGCAGCAGCGCGCCGGTCGCCGCCAGTTGCAGCGCGGAAAACCAGGCCGGCAGGCTTTGCTCGCCGTCGAGATCCAGCAGCACGTTCAGATGCCAGGACGGCTTGCCGGCCGCCCGGTTCAGCAGATAGAACAGGATCAGCAACGCGATGACGGCGAGCAGGCCGCGCATCAGCCGGTCGGCCTCGCGTTCGCCGCAGCGCAGCCGCAATTCATCCGGAAGCTGCTGCACGGTCATCGCGACATCCTGAGCCTGACGAGAAACCCTGCACTCTAGGACCCGCTCCGAGCCGATCTGGCCCGGGAAGTCCCGGCCACCGATTCGCAGGCCTGCGGCGCGCGCGATGCGTCAGAACTTGTAGGCCAGACGCAATCCGCCCCAGTGCCGGTTTTGCACGCGAATCGGCACCGCGCATTCCTTCAGCACCATGTACTGGCCACCGCCAAGGTCGCGGCGGTAGGTCTGCAGCAGGAAAGGCTTGCTGTTGCGCGCGCTGGTCAGACCGGTGCGGTCGTTGAAGATGCGCCGCCAGCGGCTGTTCGCGGCATTCCACAAGGGATCGCCGGAGCGCTGCGCCTGACTGACCTTGCGGTTGTGCATCGGCACATAGCCGTTGCGGTCGACAGCGATGCAGAACACCACCTTGTCGCTGAGCGACAGCATGCGCTCCTGCACCGGGCTGAACAGGCGCTCGGCCAGGCTGCTGAAGGCGGTCAGGAACTGCTGCGGATCGGTGCCCGGCTGAGGGCGGTACTGCTCGTCGAACAGCGCGGCGGCGTCGATCTCGCCCTCGCGCAGCGCCTGCTCCAGCAGCCTGGCAATCTCCGCCGCGGCCTGTTGCGCCGATTCGATAAACGGACTGTCCAGGGTCTCGACGCCGGACTCGGCGATCGCCTCGATGAGCTGCTCGCTCATCGTCAGGAAGCCATCCGCATGGCCGACGGCCTGGTTCAGGCCGCTCAGCGTGCCGCCCAGCTGGGCCTGCACCTGACGGGCCTGCTCGTCGACACGCAGCGTGACCGCGGCCGATTGCTCGGCGGCGCTGGCAATCGCCGCGACGTCCTGCTGGATCGCGCCCATCGCGCCATGGATGCCCTTGGCCTCGCCCTGGCCGGGCTCCAGCTCGCTGCGCAGCTTGTCGATGCGGCTGTCGAGTTGCTGCACCGAGCCGACGATCTGCTTGCTGGTCGCCTCGACGCGCCCGGCAAGATCCTTGACCGCATCGGCGACCACCGCGAAGCCGCGCCCGGCCTCGCCGGCGCGCTTGGCCTCAACGGTCGCATTGAAGGCCACCAGCCGGGTGTTCAGCGCGACCTGGGTGATCTCCTGCGCCGCCTCGCTGACCTGCTTGAGGCTGGCGGCAATGCCCTGCACCTCGGCGGCCAGCTGCTGCAGCGCCTCGGCGGCATGGGCCGCGGCACCATGGCTGGCCTGCGTGCCCTGCTGGATGCGCTGCTGCGACTGGCGAACCTCGCTGAGCTCGGTGCTGAGCTGCAGCAGGGTCTGCTGCTGCGCCTGCACCGCCTTCTGGGTGTCGTCGAGCACGCCACGCACCTCGGCGGCCCCCTGGCCCAGGGCCGAGGCGGAACGGCCGAGATTGGCGATCGTCGACTGCAGCGACGCGGTGGCCGCCGGTACTGGCGGCGGCGCCGCGTCGGGCGCGGCCAGGGGCCGCGTGTTCCAGCGCAAGGGCATGTCGTCTCCGGGATGGGTCGGGCCACGGGGTCGGTCCGATGACCGATGTTCGCCCATCCGGCGAACGCCTCATGTCCAGGCTTGCCCCGGGGTCAGTGCTCTCTGAGCTTGACGCGCAGGCGCGCAATAGCCTGGCTGTGCAGCTGGCAGACGCGGCTTTCCGTGACCTTGAGCACCGCTGCGATCTCCTTGAGATTCAGGTCGTGCTCGTAGTACATGCTCATCACATAGGCCTCGCGCTCCGGCAGGGCCTTGATCGCGCCGACCAGCGCGTTCCGCATGCGCTGGTCCTGCAGGCGCAGCGCCGGGTTGTCGGCGTGGTCGACGAGGTGGCGCTCGAGGTAATCGTCGCCCTCCTCGCTCGGCGAACCGCCCAGATCCTCCAGATAGACCAGCTGCGTGCCGCGCACCTTGGTCAGCGCGTCCTGATATTCGGCCAGGCTGATGCCCATCTCCTGCGCCACCTCGCGCTCGTGCGGCGCACGGCCCAGGCGCTGCTCGGCGCGGTGCACGGCATCCTCGATCTCGCGCTGCTGGCGCCGCGTGCCGCGCGACAGCCAGTCGTTGCCGCGCAGCTCGTCGAGCATGGCACCGCGGATGCGCTGGGTGGCGAAAGTCTCGAACTGCACGCCCTGCGCCGCGTCGAAGCGGCTCAGCGCGTCGGACAGGCCGATCATGCCGACCTGGATCAGGTCGTCGAGTTCGACGTTGGCCGGCAGCTTGGCGATCATCTGGTGGGCGAGGCGCCGCACCAGCGGACTGTGCTGCTTGAGCAGCAACGAGGTATCAAGGGTGCCCTTGGCGGTGTACATGGAGCGAAGATTAGCGCGCAAGCGCGGCCTCCGCCCTGCGGGCATGGCGATGTGGCGCCGGCGAGGCGGGCAGCGCCTCGGCCTCGCCGAGCAGGCTGTCGCGAGCCAGCCGGCGCAAGGCCGGGCTGATGCGCTGCAGCGGGTCCAGGCCGGCCCAGACCGGCAGCGCGGCGTCGAGGAAGCGTTCGGCGCAGTCGCCCAGCTGGCGGGCGATGCGCTGCGTCAGCGGCAGCTCGGTCTGGCCGGCGACGAGCAGGCCGAAGACGCGCACGTCGGCGCGCTCGGCCAGCCATTTCATGCCGGCGTAGGCAGAGGTCAGATGGTCCTGGCGCAGGTCAGTGAGCAGGATGGGTCGCGTCGCCTGGGCCTGCGGCGGCGCCAGCACGCGGGCCAGCTCGGCCGCCGGCGCGCGCAGCAGCAACACATCGGCCTGCGGCGCGGCGTCCTGCAGGCGCTCGACCAGACCGGCGGCACTGCCGCGGTGGTCCAGGTGCCGGGCGACCAGGCCGCGCGCTTCCAGCCAGCCGACCTGCGGCGACAGCGGCTCGATGCAGGCGGCCAGGTTCAGCGCGGCCAGCTCGGAAACCGGCTGCGCCCGCGCTCCGGCGTCCACGACCAGCACCTGCAGGCCGCGGTCCAGATAGGCGCCGACGAGCAGGTCGATCAAGGCCTCGCCGCCCTCCACCGCCGGGTTGTCGATCACCGGCACGAGCTGGGCGCGGCGCGACGCGAACATCGCGCGCAGGCCGGCGGCTTGGTCCAGGGGCATCGTCAATGCGCGGTGGCGGCGAAGCGCAGCTGGAGTTCCTGGGCATCGAGCTGCCAGGCCGGCGAGACCTCGACGGCCTTGAACGCATGCTGCAGCAGCGCGTCGGCGGACAGTCGCAACCAGTCCTCGGGCACGCGCTGGCCATTGGCAACACCCTGCACCACCAGCTTGTGGCGGATCAGGCAGTCCAGCGCCGGCGCCAGGCGCACCGCCTCGTCGATCTTGCTCAGCACCACGCCCTCGCAATCGGCGCCCTTCCAGGCCTGGATGCCGTCCTCCAGGGTCTCGCCCTGGCTGCTCGAGTTCAGCACCAGCAGCTTGCGGATCGCCGCATGGCCGAGCATGTCCAGCAGTTCGGCATTGCGGCTGTCGCGCTGCGCCATGCCGGCGGTGTCGATCAGCACCAGTTGCTTGTTGGCCAGCAGGTCCAGCAGGTCTTCCAGCGACGCGCGGTCATGAGCGGTGTGCACCGGCACGCCGAGGATGCGGCCATAGGCGCGCAACTGCTCGTGGGCACCGAGGCGGTAGGCATCGAGCGTGATCAGGCCAAGCTGGGCCGCACCATGCTGGGCGGCGAAGTTGGCGGCGATCTTCGCGGTGCTGGTGGTCTTGCCCACACCGGTCGAGCCGATCAACGCGAAGACCCCCTGCCGCGCTTCCAACGGCTGCGGTGCCACCTGCAGATTGCGCGCCAACACGGCCTGCGCCCATTGCAGCTCGTCGGCACCCGCGGCGAAGGTGCTCGGGCAGGCGTCGATCAGCTTGCGCGCCAGCAGCGGCGAGAAGCCGACGTCGAGCAGGCGCTGGGCGAGCCGCGCCTGCACCGGCTGGCGCTGCAGCTTTTCCATGAAGGCCAGCGCGCCGAAGCGCTCCTCGATCAGACCCTTCATGGCCTTGAGCTCGGCGGAGATCGCGGCGCGCTCGCGCTCGCTGCGACTCTCGGCCGCGCCGAAATCGGTGGCCGCGGCGGCCAGCGCCTCGGGCAGGGCTTCGCGCAACACCGGCGGATTGCGGCGCAGCGCCGGCGCGGTGGCCAGTTCGGGGGCCGGCCGCACGCGCTCGCGGGCTTCGCTGCGCAGATTGCGCGACGCAACCGGCGCCACGCCGCTGCGCAGCGCGGCCTGGGCGGCCTGCCGGGTGCTGTCCCGACCGCGCTGCGTCCAGGCTGGCTCGGGCTGCGGATCGATGGCGGTATCGGCCGCCAGCGTCGGCTCGATGCGCCGCGCACCCAGGGCCTGCATCTGCGCCTGCGCACGCTGCGCGCGCTCGGCCGGGCTGGCCGGCGGGCGCGGCAGCGGCGCCGCGGCGGTGCTGCCGATGAGCGGATCCGGCTCGCCCTTGAGCTCGGCCTGGCGGCGGCGCAGCATGCGCTCGCGGACGTAGTCCTGGAACGACAGGGTGCTCATCGCCAGGGTGTTGACGTCGTCGCGCGGCGAGGCCTGCAGGCGCGGTGCGTTCGTCGCTTCGACCTGGGCCAGGCCCTCAGGCCCCATGGCCAGCACCTCGATGCCGGCCGGGCAGGGCTTGGTGGACAGCACCACGGCGTCGTTGCCGAAGGCGGCGCGCACCAGGGCCATGGCCTCGCGGGTGGTGGGGGCGGCAAAGCGCTTCATGTTCATTGGAAACTCCTACGCACGGTGCGCAGCGGAATCCGCGCTGGGAAAAAGCTCATGCGGCACCGCCGATGACGGAGCCGATGCGTATCGAATGGGTCTCGGGCACCTCGCTGTGCGAGATCACCTTCAGGCGCGGCGCGGCGCGGCGCAACAGGCGCGCCAGCGGGGCACGGATCAGGTCGGGCACGAGCAGGCAGGCGGGCACGCCGCGGCCTTCCTGCTCCTCGCTGGCCTCGCCGGCGCGGCGCGCCAGCTGGTCGGCGACGCCGGGATCCAGCGCCGCGCCATTCGGGCTGGTCAGGGCCTGCAGCACCAGGCGCTCGAGCTCGGGGTCGAGCGCGATCACGTCGAGCTCCTTCACCGGGCCGTAGATCTGCTGGACGATGGCCGGCGCCAGCTGCACGCGCACGCGGCGGGCGAGCTCCTGCGGATCCTGCGTGCTACCGATCTGCTCGGCCAGGCTTTCGACGATGGAGCGCATGTCGCGGATGTGCACGCCCTCGTCCAGCAGGGCCTGCAGCACGCGTTGCAACGTCGCGATCGACATCATCTTGGGCACCAGGTCTTCCATCAGCTTCGGAGCCAGCTTGGTCAGGTGCTCGACGAGCAGCTGGGTCTCCACCCGGCCCAGCAGCTTGGCGGCATGGACCTGCATCAAGTGTGAAAGATGGGTGGCGATCACGGTCGAACAATCAACCACGGTGTAGCCGCCCATTTGCGCGGCTTCCCGCTGGCGCTCCTCGATCCACACCGCCGGCAGGCCGAAGGCAGGATCGGTGGTGCGCGTGCCGGGCAGCTGCTGGGTGGCATGGCCGGGGTTGATCGCCAGCCACAGGCCGGGGTAGGCCTCGGCCTCGCCGACCACCGCACCGCGCAGCAGGATGCGGTACTGGCTGGGCCGCAGTTCGAGGTTGTCGCGGATGTGCACCGAGGGCGGCAGGAAGCCGACGTCCTGAGCGAACTTCTTGCGCACGCCCTTGACGCGGCTGAGCAGATCGCCGTCCTGGCTCTTGTCGACCAGGGTGATGAGCCGGTAGCCGACCTCCAGGCCCAGGGTGTCGACCGGCTGCAGATCGTCCCAGCTGGCCTCGTCGCCCTTGACCTGCGGCGGCGGCGGCGGCGGCGCGGCCTTGGCCGCCGCCTCCTTCGCACGCAGCAGCCAGGCGATGCCGCCGACCCCGGCGGCCATCAGCAGGAAGACCGTGTTCGGCATGCCGGGGATCAGGCCGAGCACCAGCACGATGCCGGCGCTGATCGCCAGCGCGCGCCAGCTGCCGAACAGCTGGCTGCCGATCATCGAGCTGACGTTGTGCTCCTTGCCGACGCGCGAAATGACCATCGCCGAGGCCACCGAGATCAGCAGGCCGGGGATCTGCGCGACCAGCGCGTCGCCGACCGCCAGCAGCAGGTAGCTGCTGGCTGCGTCGCCGGCCGACAGGCCGTGCTGGCCCATGCCGATCGCAAAGCCGCCGACGATGGTGATGACCAGGATCAGGATGCCGGCGATCGCATCGCCGCGGACGAATTTGCTCGCACCATCCATGGCGCCGAAGAAGTCTGCCTCGTCACCCAGCTCGGCGCGCCGACGCTTGGCTTCCTTCTCGTCGATCAGACCGGCGGAGAGGTCGGCGTCAACCGCCATCTGCTTGCCCGGCAAGGCATCCAGCGTGAAACGGGCACTGACCTCGGCGATGCGCTCGCCGCCCTTGGTGATGACGATGAAGTTGATCACCACCAGGATCGCGAACACGATCAGGCCGACGGCGAAATTGCCGCCGATCAGGAAGTGGCCGAAGCTCTCGATGACCTCGCCGGCGGCCCCCGGGCCGGTATGGCCATTGAGCAGCACGACGCGCGTCGAGGCGACGTTCAGCGACAGGCGCAGCAGCGTGGTCAGCAGCAGCACGGCCGGAAAGGCCGCGAAGTCCAGCGGCCGCACCATCTGCGCGGCCACCATCATCACCATCAGCGCCATCACGATGTTGAAGGTGAAGAACAGGTCCAGCGCGAACGGCGGTATCGGCAGCACCATCATCGCCAGCACCATCAGCACGGCGATCGGCGCGCCCAGGTTCTGCAGCATCGGCGCGTAGGGGCCGAGCCAGCCTTGCAGGCGCTGCATCTGCGGGTTCATGCGCGCACCCCGTCGCCTGCCTCATCGTCGACGCCGGGCATCGCGTCGGCCTCGTGCGGATCCATGCCCTTGGGTACGGCCGGATTCGGCGGCGCGCTCATGCCGGCGGCCAGCTTGCCCTTGAGCTGCAGCACATAGGCCAGCACCTGGGCAACGGCGGCAAACAGCTGGGCCGGCACCTCGCGGTCCAGCTTGGCGTGCGCGTACAGCGCCCGGGCCAGCGGCGGCGCCTGCAGCACCGGCACCTTGTGCTCCTTGGCCAGGTCGCGGATGCGCAGCGCCAGCAAATCGGCGCCCTTGGCGACCACCACCGGCGCCGCATGCTTGCCTTCCTCGTACTTCAGCGCGACCGCGTAGTGGCTGGGGTTCATCACCACCAGATCGGCACCGGGCACCGCGGCCATCATGCGGCGGCGCGTCATCTCGCGCATGCGTTGCTTCTGACGCTGCTTGATCTCGGGCGAGCCCTCGGTCTCCTTGTGCTCCTGCTTGACCTCGGTGCGGCTCATGCGCAGCTTGCGGCGGTGCAACTGCCATTGCAGCGGCAGGTCGATGGCAGCGAACACCGCCAGCGCGATCAACAGCGCGCCCAGGCCGCCGAGCAGCAGCCGGCCGCCGCGCGCCAGCGCCTCTTCCAGCGGCACGCTCATCAGGCCGACGTACTGCTCGAAGCGGTTCAGCAGCACCGCCGCGGCGACGGCGCCCAGCACCAGGGTCAGCAGCGCCGCCTTCAGCGCGGTGATCAGGTTCTGGCTGCTGAACAGCCGGCCGATGCCGGCGAACGGGTTCAGGTGCGACCAGCGCGGGCCCAGCGCCTTCCAGGTGAAGTTCCAGCCGCCGCCGGCCAGCGCGGCGAGCAGCGCGGCCAGCATCAGCACCGCGCCGATGCTCGCCACGCTGGTCACGAAGCGCCAGGCCTGGTCGGCGAGCAAGGCCCCCATCACGCCGGGCCGGGCGAGCAGTTCGGCATCAAAACGCAAGCCGTCGCGCAGCACGCCGCGCCAGTGCTCCAGCATCTGCGGCAGCGCCACAGCCAGGAACAGCGTCAGAGCCGCCATGACGAGGAAATGCGGCAGATCCCGCGAGCGCGGCAACTGCCCATCCTCACGCGCCTTTTTGATCTTGCGCGGTGATGCGGGTAGGTTGTGGTCCTGTGCGTCTTTCTGGTCGGCCATGCGAGCTGCGCCGCCTCAGGGGTGAGACGGACGCAGACGCATTGTTCTGGGGGGGTCTGCCGACTTGAGCCGGAAAAGCCGGCCGGGCACCCCGCTTATCCGGCTTCGGACGCGGGAAAGTCGTCGGGACGCTATTCGCCCAAGTAAGCGGCTCTGACCTTGGGATCGGCGAGGAGGGTTTTGCCGTCGC
>VFQP010000499.1_pt1 | contig 74151 bp, 71 predicted proteins | sample 3512351 | NCBI WGS metagenome assembly VFQP01 (sample SAMN10412372, study PRJNA504923) | tailings metagenome | isolation source: Relicate 1 Philex TSF1 revegetated site | place: Philippines: Tuba, Benguet | collected 2017-08-29
AATAATGTCAAAAAATTTCTTTTCACGGTATCTGTTTTAATTTGCTGCTAACGTTGAAGCATTGGCGTTGTAGGGGCAATCAAGGCTCGTCAGCCCAATGCTTGCACCAAAGATAAATAGATTACAAATGTTCAGCCTATGTTCGTCAGCCCCTATAACGCCAATGCAATGTTAGCTGTTCGGGCTGGTTGTCAGGTTGCGTCAAATAAGTTATAGGTTATACTTCCAACAGCGTTTTTCGTTCTTGGAACGCTGTCCGACTTTAAATAATTTTGAAGTTCACTCGCAATTGTCTCGGATGTTGCATTGTCAGTTAGTTTAGGTTTTATTTTTCGTAACCAAATCGACTGTCCTGCGTAATTGTTAGTTGTACACAAGTATAAAGCGTCAAGAGCAACTAAACTTAATGGTCGTCCTGTCCGTAGCCACTTTTCACATTTTTTCCAACTGAATTGAGAACTTGCAACAAGTTGACCCCAACTTGATGTAACATTTTTTATTCTTCCTGTCTGTGTTTCTATCCAATCAAGAGTTTTCTCACTTCTAAAATAAAGAAGTGCCGATACATTGTCATTAAAGGATTTATCATCTGACTTCTCGATTTCTGTTCTAACAATTTCAAAACCCTCTTCAAATTCAAGGCAGTTTGCAATTAATTCTGCAAACATCAAAATTCCGTTTTCCTTATTTCTATTTTCCCATTGTTCTTTTGTCCAATCCTTTGCTATTTGTCCAACAATATTTGAAACAACCTCATACGCTTTGTAGTTTATTGAATTGTTGTATTTAATTTTATCATCAACCACTTTTAGCACCTCACATTTGTCAAATTTCCGAAGCTGGGCAAACACAAAGTCTTCTGTAAAATATTGAACGAATGAATAGTCAACAAGTCTTTTAAGGTCACTTTTTATTTCTTCAAAAGTCGGAAAGGGAAACTTGTCAACATCAATAACTTCTATGTCTGGTTGTGTTGCCTCTCCTGTGTCGAAGTCATAAAAGTCATCGTGTAAATACTGACTGTGTCCGTGTATAGCTGTTAAGTTGAAAAACTCCAACGGTCTTAAAGCTTTATTTTTTAGCCTGTTGCAACACTCAAAGCAAAGTCGATAAGGTTTTGATGTTACATAAGTGTCCCAAATGCCACCTTCCAACCCTTCATTTTTTTGCAGGTCGATTTCTATGTCTTTAATGTTGCAACTCTCACATTTCATTTTGTCGATGTTGGTCGGTCATAGCCTGACAGCTAACTTATTTATACCCCTCATAAAATGGCGCTAAGTCAACCAAAATGTGTTCGCTTTGCGCCATAAAATCGAGGCTTTATGTTAAAATCAAATATATGTTTTTTTATTACAAATCATCAAAGGGGCTTTTAATGTTCTGTAGGCTTTTAGTGCTTACATGTGTATAAATTTCGGTGGTTCTGCTGCTACTATGCCCCAATAGTTCTTGTATAAAACGTAAATCTGTTCCACTCTCTAATAAATGAGTAGCGTAACTATGTCTTAACCAATGCAAACTAACTGGTTTGTTAATTTTAGCTTTTTTTTAAAGCTTGTTTTAAAACATTTTCTAAACTTTTCTCACTATATTTTTGGCCCGCAAGCTGACCTTCAAACAGCCATTTTTTGGGTTGGTAAGCTTTATAGTATGCTCTTAGTAAATTCACTATTTTTTCAGAAATAGGGGCAACCCTGTCTTTTTTACCTTTAGCTTGCTTAATTAACAACAAACCTCGCTTACTATCTATATGTATTGGCATAAGATTTAAAAGTTCGCTTCGGCGTAAACCACAAGCGTATACTAGGCTAAGCATGGTTTGGTGCTTCATATTATTGTGAGCTGTTAAAATAGCTTTAACTTCTTCTTTACTTAAAACATTAGGCAATGTTTTGGCTCTTTTTGGCCGGTGTATTTTGCTAACGTCTAGTTGCTTTTGTTGTACAATACTAAAAAATAGTTTAATGGCATTTACCATTTGGTTTTGGTACGAGGCCGAAAGTTTATTTTTTAAGATGTATTGGTTGTTAAAATAGATCAAATCTGTGTTGGTAATTTCTTCCGTTTTTTTTTCGCCAAAAAAAGATAGAAAGATACGAAGAGCTTCTGTGTAGGTTTTTACGGTGCTGTTACTGTATCTCCTGCTCTTTAGCCAATCTATAAATTGCGCCAACTCTGGCTTAATAGGTGTAGGTTCTTTTTTTTGATGAATGTTAACTGCCTCAGTTATAATTTTAAATTGTTTAAGGTAAGCTGCTGTGGCTGGTAAATGCCAAACTTTTAGTGTAGCGCTCCATTTAGCATCTGGTAATTGTTTAAAACGAGTAGTAAGCTCGGGCTTGTTCTCAAAATAAACCGCAATGCGAGTTTGCCCTTTATGGGTAATTGTTTGTGAGCTTTAAACATAGGCAAATGGTTGATGTAGCACTAATTTAAAAATAAAAGTCTGTTCTTTTATGATCCATGTGCGCTTTTGAAGTATAAGCCCGGCTATTTTTTCAAGAACAGGTCTTACCTTGTTCAAACAAAAGCCGTAAAACTTTTTCATAAAACAAGTTTAACCCAACTTTGAGCTTTTTAGCATGGCTACACAAAGCAATTTTGTTAGGCATTTAGCTAGGAGCTTAAGTTGCCAATTTATAGAAAACGTGGTAAAATAAACCTTGGCGAAGCGGTTTCCCGATTTAAGCAGCTGTTGTTGTTGTTTTAGGGTATGCTTTGTTGTTGCATAAGCTTCATCGGGATTAGCAAAGCAAAGGGCGGTATTTGCCTTTGTTGCTGCTGTTGCTTTTCTAAAAATAAATTAAGAAAATGTTAACATTTCCTTTTTTATTATCTTCGCATCATGTATCGTTTGGTAAAGCCTATATTCTTCAAGTTCGACCCCGAAAATGTTCATCATTTTGTGGTTAAACGCCTTAAATGGTTCAATGATGTTTTTCCCTTTGGGAAATCTGTGTTAAGGGGAAGTTATGATATTAGCTTTAAAGGTTTAGAGCGTGAAGTTTTTGGACTGAAGTTTAAAAATCCGGTGGGTTTAGCTGCAGGTTTCGATAAAAATGGTGAATATGTAGAAGCGTTAAGCAATTTGGGCTTTGGCTTTATAGAAGTAGGTACAGTTACACCTTTGCCACAACCGGGCAATGATAAACCTAGAATGTTTCGCCTACCAGAAGATGCCGCTTTGATTAACCGCATGGGTTTTAACAACAAAGGTGTAGATACCATGGCTGAGCGTTTGCGATTGTTAAAAGATCGGCATCCAGAAATTATTGTGGGCGGGAATATTGGTAAAAACAAGAATACGCCAAACGAAGATGCAGTTTACGATTATATTAAATGTTTTGATAGGCTATTTGACGTGGTTGATTATTTTGTGGTAAACGTAAGCTCGCCAAATACGCCGGGTTTACGAGCATTGCAAGAAAAAGAACCGCTAATGGAGCTTTTGAATACCTTGCAAAAACGAAATTGCCGAAACGATATTTCTAGACCCATTTTATTAAAGATTGCTCCAGATTTAACAAACGAACAATTAGATGATATCATTGAAATTGTAAAGCAGACTGGAATTGCAGGTGTAATTGCCACTAACACCACCATTAGTAGAGATGATTTAGGCTCGCCAGAGAAGTTGAAAGAAGAAACGGGCGGTTTAAGTGGTAAGCCGCTAACCCAACGCTCTACAGAGGTTATTCGCTACCTTGCAGAGCAATCTGGAAAGGCATTCCCAATTATTGGTGTAGGAGGTATCCATTCTGCAAAAGATGCAAAGGAAAAATTAGAAGCTGGAGCCTCTTTGGTGCAGTTGTATACTGGTTTTATTTACGAAGGTCCAGGCTTAATTAAACGTATTTGCCAAGCTTTGCTTTAACTTTAGTTGCTTTCTAAATATTCTTTTAGGCTGGTATGTAAAATATAGTTCCATCCTTCTGCAAATTTTTCTTTGCTAAAGTCTGGTCCACCTTCGGCTAGCAAGTGTATATCAGTATGGGTCAATCTTACAATGGTTTTTTCTCCTCGATCTATGAGTTGCCAACAAACTAAGGAGTTTCCTGGGTAATTGTCGTATCGCCAAGTGTAAGCTAGTTTCTCATTTTCTATAACTTCTGTTACTTCGCATAAATGTAAATACTGCGTATCTTCAGTTGGCCCTCCCATAAAATCGAACTTAAAACCAACCTTAGGCTCAAATTTTTCAATATCAAAATACCATTGCTTCATTTCATTGATAGCTGTTAAAGCGCTCCATACTTTACTTGCCTGGGCACTAAAGGCTCTCTCCACTAAGATGCTTTCTTTTTTCATTTCGTATATATTTAGTGTCGACTTTATTAATTGATAACCTAACAATTATCCTTCTGTTTTGATTGTATTATTTGTAAGTGCCTGATTTTCTTGTGTTATGTAAATACTTGAAATATTATTTGGAATTATTCTAAATAGTTAGATATTTGCATAACTAGCTAAGAGATATGTGTAAAAAAACGATGATTGCTAATTCCGGAGATATACAGATTACGCAATGTAACAATTGTAAAATGATTAATGTATGGAAACCCGGCTTATTGCTCAGTTTTTCATTTGATCAGTTTTACGAATTTACTAAAGTGGCCAAGCAGCTTAATTTTAACAAGTTTTTTGAATACAGCCCGGATGGAAACAGGGTAGTGATTTTATCTACGCCTTTTCCGGATATTTGCTTGAAATTTACAAGGGCAGAACTGCATGATTTTGTACACGCTATCGATGAGGCAATGTACATGCATAAAGTTTATGAGCTAGTGCACAATTAAATTTCCGTTTATTTGGTTGTAAACGAAAAAAGCTCCGATTGTTAAATCGGAGCTTTTTTATTCTTTGTACTAAAGATTATTTAGCTAAAGCTGCTAAAACAGCATTGTTTTTTGCTAATTGATCTTTTGTAGATTGCTGAGAACGGCTACCTAATTCTAAGTTAGTCGCCAATTTCAAATTTTTTACTTCTAAACGAGAAACAGTTTTATTGTATCTGTCTTTTCTTTTTAATCTGGTAACTGCCATGATAATAAGCTTTTTTTCTTTTTAAATATTTTTACTTGAGGTCGAGAGCGGATTCGAACCGCTGTACAAGGTTTTGCAGACCTCTGCCTAGCCACTCGGCCACTCGACCTTTTCTTTTCAAGGCTGCAAAAATAACAATTAAAAGTAAGCTTGCAAACTATATCGTGTAAAATGTGTAATTTATTTTCAGTTGGTTCATTAGTTCAATGGTTCAATGGTTCATTCGGGGATTTGGTTATTTGTTGATTGGGTTAATTGTTTAAATTGATGATTTGTTTAACTGTAAACTGTAAACTTTGAACTGGTAATTTGGTTAATTCGGGAATTTGCAGATTTGGCTATTCGTTGATTTGGTTAACTGTAAACTTATCCCTGCCCCTAACTCCTACAAACTTCACTACAGAAAATAGCTGCAGATACGGCTACATTTAATGACTCTGCATCGCCAAAGCGAGGTATGGTAACCGGAAAATTGATTTTCTCTATTAGCGCTGTGCCAATGCCATGGCCTTCGTTACCTAGTAAAATTAAGCCCTCTTTTCCCCATTGGGTTTGGTAAATGTTAGCTCCGTTTAGCAATGCGCCATAAATAGGAAGTTTTGCTTGCGCTAAAAAACTATTTAAAGAAGTGTATTGAACGTTTACCCTGCACAACGAACCCATGGTAGATTGTACCGTTTTAGGGTTGTAGGCTTCTACTGTATTTTCTGAGCAGATGACGTTTTTTATACCAAACCAATCCGCAGTTCTAATAATCGTACCCAAATTACCTGGGTCTTGCACATCATCAAGCACCAACGAAAATTGGTTCTTTAATAAGTTAATATTAATTTCTTTTTTACTTGGAATGTGTACTAAGGCAAGGATACCTTGCGGCATTTGTAGTGTACTAATCTTTTGTAACTCCGTTTCTGTTACTTCAAATAAGTTTATATTTGTACTAACTTTGGGTAAAGTGGCCGATATTTTTGGGGTGTAGTAAATGCTATGTAGTTGATAATCAGATTTTAAAAATTCTACAATAGATTTTATACCTTCAATTATGAAAATTCCGTTTTCTTTACGGTACTTTTTTTGATGAAGCGATTTAATAAAACTGATCTGAGATTTTGAAAGCATATAAAAACTACAATAAACAAGACATTCAACTTCTTGCAATATTACTATTTATTCTTGTTTTTATAGCAGGATGTGCTTCAACAAAATATATTGAAGATTACCAAGCCATTGTGAAAAAAGTAAAGATCGATAGCATCCGAAAAGAATACGAGGAGGCTGCCTATACTTACGTGCAAAAAGATATTAAGCCCATCGAAGGTTTGGGGATCAATGTTGGTATCTATAACATATTCAATACCAAAGATGGTAAGTATCGCAAAACAAACATTAAGCCTTTGGGCAGTCCACCCCCCATATTGGATAGTACTTTGGTCGAGATTTCCCGTAGTCAAATCGAGAAATTCCTTAAAAGCAAGGGTTTTTTTAACGCAGAAGTAACGTCCAATATTGAAGTGAGGAAAAAAAAGGCCAAGCTTACTTTTACGGCAAAAACAGGCGAGCCTTTCATGGTCAATGAACTTACACATGACATTGCCGACGAAAACGTTAAAGCTTTATACTTGGGCGCTAAGAATAAATTTACTCGTTTGCACGCTGGTATGCAGTATGACGAAGACTCCTTGTCTTACGAAAGGGAAGAAATTTACAAGCTGTTGCGCCAAAATGGATATTATGATTTTGTTAGGCCGTATGTGAAGTTTAGCCCAGATTCTAACCAAAACAATAACAAGGTAAAAGTAAAACTGATTATCGATAATCCGATTGATAGCGCCGCCGATAAACATAAGGTATACACCATAGGCGAAACGAATATCATTGTGGCTCCAAGTACCGAGGGTTTTACAGATTCGATCACTTTAAACAAACGGATTTTTAATCGTATACGGTTTACAGATTTGTCAGGGAAGTTTAGGCGAAATCCGATTACTCGCTATGATTTTATTAGACCAGGAGAGAAGTATAATATAGATAACGAGCAACTTACCTACGATAGGCTTTACGAGTTGAATATTTTCAAGAACGTAAAAATCGACTACTTGAAAAACAAAGATACAGCCAGTGTGATCGATCCTGTGATTTTGCTTACGCCTCAAAAACGAATGAGCAACAGGATTGAAGGCGAAATTCCTTTTAACAATGCTACAGTGGGCTTTTCGTTGAGCAATACCTATACCAATAACAACTTTTTAAAAGGAGGAGAAAAATTTCAGTTTCAAGTTAAAGGCGGTTTGCAATCAAGGTTTATAGATGGTAAATCTATTTTTTCGGATATTTATCAAAGAGATTTTTCGGTAGGTGCAAGTTTAACCGTACCGAGGCTAATGGTTCCATTTATCAACATTCCTGTTATGGGCAAAAATGGTATACCTTACACCACATTCTCTACCAGTTACCTCTATGCTTTACAAAAAGATATCACGATCAGAAGGGTGTTTATCAATTCGATAAGCTATGATTGGGTAGAAACCAGGTCTAAATTACACTCCTTTACTCCTTTAAATTTCGAATACCGTTTTGGTAGTGTGCTTCTTGATCTTGATAATCAAGATGTCATAAATAACCTTTATAGTATTTTGTTGTTGGGGCGTAAGGATGTTACTTTGGGAATGAAGTATGCTTATTCCCTAAATGCAGACAAGTTGTTGCAAAATAAAAGTTTCATTTACTTTAGGGGGAATATTGATATTGCCGGTAACTTACTGCAAGGGGTATCCACGTTATTGGGGAACAAGAATAACCCAGAAAATGACGAATTTGGCAAGGTGTTGGGGCTGCCCTACAACCAATACGTACGTCCAGAAATAGATGTAAGATGGTATAAAAGTTTAGGGGAAGAATCGCAATTGGTAACTAGATTAAATGCTGGTATTGGCTACGCTTACGGTAACTCTACCGATATACCGTTCGAGAAGCTGTTTTTTGCTGGAGGTTCGAGCGGCGTGAGAGCCTGGCAAGCTAGAACCTTGGGGCCGGGAAATTATAACAGGGCCGAAGCCTTTACAACAACGGAAGCTAGGGCTGCAACCTTTGGCATCGATCAATTGGGACAAATGAAAATAGAGGCCAATTTAGAATATCGATTTTCGTTGGCAAGGAAATTTTTTGGCGGGAAATTGAATGGAGCAACTTTTTTAGATGCAGGTAATATTTGGAATATTTCTCCAAACGAAGCGCAAAAGGGAGCCCATTTTAAACTAGATAGATTGGGACAGCAAATTGCTTTAGGTACAGGTTTAGGTTTCAGGTACGATGTACAGTTTTTTGTATTTAGGTTCGATGTGGGCTTGAAGCTAAAAGATCCGCAGTTTGAAGGCGATGAACAGTGGGTTATCGGTAAGTTTATTAACGGGGGTAAAGCTTTTAAAGCCAATTACTACACCACACACAGCCCAGATAGGTACCGTTTTGTACAATATAATTTCGGCATAGGAATGCCTTTTTAAAGGGGTTAGTTGGTTGGGGTCAGGTGCTAGGGATTAGTTTTCAGTTTTCAACTCACAGTTAACCAAATTCCCGAATAAACGAATAACCAAATCTCCGAATTAACCAACGAGCTAATGAAACAAGTTCAAATCAAGTTCTTCAAATAATCAAATATCGTTTCAAAATAGGTAGAAATATTTAAGCCATTGCTGTAGCTAAAAAAGAAGAAGATTAAGAAGATAATTAGGGCCAAGTAAACGAATTTCTTAAAAGCAAAGGCCAAAAGTATAATTACCAAAGGAATGATGATGAAAAAAATCCTGCTAATGGTTATCGGGTTTAAATCTCCATCTTTCTTGTAAACATAAAGCAATTTACTGTGCGTGCCGTTATCATTGGTATGCTTTACATAAACGAAGGTAGATTTATCAATTGGTAGCGGTAAAATAGCCACGCCGTTGTTAAAAACAAGTTGCTGGGTAAAACCACTCACGCTAAAGGTATAAGTGCCGTTAATGGCTTCTATTGGGCTTTCTAGGCTATCGGCCGCAATAATGGCTATTTTACTGTTTTTTAACAAACTTTCCTTTACTATAAAGTTATTGATACCAGTGGTTTGAGCAAAAGTAGCACTTGATAAAAACAGTGCGCAAATGAAAACGAATAACCTCATATCTTATTCTAAAGATCTCTTATTGTAAATTAAATAGCCAATGTGCAAAAGTACACCATGCTTTTTCCTTGCCTCATCGTATAAATTGTAACTTAAACTAATTGGCCCCAAAGGTGATTGATAAACCAAGCCAGCTGTACCTGCGTAATGCCAAGTGCTTAAAGTTTTTTCAAAGTCTACACCCTGTAGCCCAATTTTTTTAAATTCTTGATAAGGTAAAAATACATAACCTTCTACACGAAAATCAAGTTTTCTTTGAATATTAAAAATATTTTTTACTCCGCCACCGGCATAATTAAATGCCCTGAAATTTTCTAAAAAATTAGAGCGACTATCTTGGAGTGGATAGAATGCGGGAGAAGCAATTAAAGTTGCATAATAATTACTGTATAAGGGTTGGTTAGAGGCTACCGCTTCTACTAAATAACCCAAGGTGTAATTTTTAGTTTTTAAGATATAGTTTTCGTAACTAAATTTGGCTTGTATCCACTGCCTAATTGCGCTAGTAGGTGCTGGTGCCATTTGGCTCCCTAAATTGTTAGTCTGTATGTTGCCGGGCGTGTAGTTCTCTTTGCCTGTGGTGTAGTTTATACTTAACAAAATATTTTGCCCCGCAGTAGCATATTGCTTTCGGTTAAGCGAGTTTTTCTCGAAGCTTAAATTTACTCTAAAGCCATTAAACACAGTGCGGTCTAATAAATCGCCAACTACAAAAGTGCGGGTAGGGCTGTAGTTATCACTATTGTTGATAAATGAAGAACTGAGTATAACTCTGGCATTTCGGTTAAGTGGCATTCCAAATTTAACATCTATCTTTCGGTCTGCCTGATCAATATAAGTGGGCGAAGGATTTTCTACAAAAATTTTACTGGTATTATAGTAGTTCCAATGGTTGTAAGTGAGCTCTGTACCTAAAAACAAAGGTATCTTGCTGGGAAAATCAATTCTTCCGCCTAACTGCAACGATTCGTAAAACCGGCCAGAATAAAAGTTAGTGGCAAAAGTATATGCTCTGCGGTTAAGGTAATTGTACTGTATCCCTAAAAAGACATTACTGATAGGACGAGTAGAGATGTTTCCGCCAAAATCTATTTTTAAAGCTTTTTTAGGCTGCGCAACAATTTGGAAATTGTAACTATCAGTGGCTACATCATAAGAAATCTTGGGATAAATCGCTTCAAAAACTTCATCAGCTACCAACTTGTAATATCCCCTTTTAATATCGCTTAAATCGAAAGTTTCATTATCGCTTTTGAACAAACGTTCTATATATTTCCTTTGCTGCGAGTTAACGCCTGTTACGTAAATGTTATTAAAAATTAGCTCTGCCTTCTTACTGTTAAAGTCATTTCTTTTCCTTGCCAATTCATCTGCAGCAATCCTTCGGCTTATTCTGGCTTTAATTTTATCAATCTCAGCTAAGGTAGCATCATAACCCTGTTTAATAAGTTCTGCTACAGGTAAAAAATTAGTGGAGCTGAAATCAGCTAAATTGGGTTCTATGTAAATTCCGTTTTCGCCTACTAATGTAGAGTCTGATTTGGATAGGAACATGTAAACCAAAAATCTATTTAATAATCTGTCATCATTCTTAGGGTACTCGTTAAATGTTTTAGAAGAAACATTGGCGCCAATAATGAGATCTGGTTTAAATTCTTTTTGCATCACATCGGCCGGGAAGTTGTTGTAAATTCCTCCGTCAAAAACAAACTTGTCATCTAGTTTTATAGGTCTGTAAATAAGTGGCACGGTCATACTGGCTCTTACAGCCTCAGTTAAGCTCCCTTTGCTTACCATAATGCTTTTTTGCGACAAAATATCTGATGCCATACAACGAAAAGGAACTAAGAGATTATCAAAGTTGTCTTTGGCGGCAGCCGATGCCTGGGAGAAGAGTTCTAGTAGGGCAAAGTTTAACGGAATATCGTTAACCAAGTTTGGTCGAAAACTAAGTCTTAAACTCGTATCTATAGCCATTTTAGCGGTTACAATAGAGGGATTTGGCGCCGATTTTTGGAAATAAAAGCTGTAGTCACTTTGGTAGCGGCCACTTACCCAATTTTGAAAATCGCTACTTAGGGCAATCTTTTCGATTTGTAAGGGTGTATAACCAGCAGCATACATAGCGCCAACAATAGCGCCCATTGAGGTGCCAGTGATGTAGTCTATAGGGATATGATTTTCTTCAAGCGCTTTTAATGTACCAATATGCGCCAAGCCTTTTGCCCCACCTCCACTAAAAACTAACCCAACTTTTTGCGCATTAAGTTGCATTGTAAATAGTAGTAACGGTATGATAAATAGACTTTTAAGGAGCATATCCTATAAAAGTACCTATTTTCTTCTATTTTTAATAGCTAATTATGGGCTTAATTAAGCACAAATATGGAATAAGTAAGGTAAGTGGCGAAGCTTACCCAAAGGAAATAAGGTAAAAACAACCAACCAGCCAACTTATCAAAACGATAAAAAATAAAAGCATTGATGATGATCAGTAGGAGTAGCAGCACAATTTCTATCAGTGCAAAACCAATTTGATGTAAACCGAAAAAAATGTACGACCACATTAAGTTGAATACCAATTGTATGATATAGATGACAACTGCCCAATGAAACCATTCCATCGTTTTTCGCTTTCTCCATACCCTAAAAGAGGCGATACCCATCAATAAGTAGAGCGTTGTCCAAACGGGAGCAAATATCCAGTTAGGTGGATTAAAAGAAGGTTTGTTGATGGTAATGTACCATGTTTTTACCGACTCCATAGTAAACATGCTACCTAAAAAACCGATAGCTAAGGGAATGGCGACGCAAATTAGGAAAGCTACTGTATTAGAAACGGGGCTTTTGGTTGTCATGACTGATGATTATCTTTAATAAACAAGAATTTGATTAAAGTGTTTATTTGCAAAGTAAAATTACTGTAGTTATTGTTCTTTTTTCTCTTTCTGCTTTCCAAAATTCCATGGGCAGTGTTTGCATTTATTTTTACAGCAATAACCACGTTTTAAGTGATAAGCTTTGGTAAATACCATTAAACCATCCTCATTAAAATAAAAATCTTCGCCTTCTTTCATACTAAATGTTAAATGACTGGTTAATTGAAATGATTGAATATGGCCTGCATTCTTAAGTATATCAGTTTAATATTTTAACGATCAGCTGGTCTTTGAAATGTGCTTTTAGCTGTTTGCCATCTCCATGTAAAGTCCAAACTTCTTTAGGTTTTACCTCGGTTATAGTTTGGATAATCCCTTGCCAGTCTACATGGTCGGAAATATAAAGATGAAGGCCGTTGCCTTGCTGCAGGTATTTCCAGCCAGTGGCAAACACGCGTACAACGTTAATTGCTCTAATGTAACTGTTAAAAACCATTGGCGGCACTAAGTAAATATTGCCTTCTAGTTGTTGTTTCATTATTTTTCTGTCGTAAACTTGGTAATTTCCCATGGCTATACCTTGCTGCTCGTAAATATTTACAAAAGGCATGATATTATGATGTACCAAAATCTTTTTATCTGGGCAATGCTTGTTAATCAACGAAATTAGCCTTTGGCTTTTACCTAAAGCATAAGCGCCCAGCATGATATTAGTGGTTACGGTGTTTAGTTTTTTGATTTCTTCTTCGGCATTGGGGTGTGTTACTTCCGGGTCTGCAAAAGTAGTTTCGGTAATCAGCACATCCGCTTGTACAAATTCAATGGGTTCGCAAGTAACGTCGGGTTCAATTTTATAATCTCCAGTGTATAAATAGCGTACATTTTGGTATTCCATTAGTACCATTGCCGAGCCTAAAATATGGCCCGCAGGATAGAAGCTAATTTTTACGCCATTAATCTCAAATTGCTCATGATACGTTTTGATTTCGAAATTTGCTGCCGCAAACTTCTTGTAACGATGCTGCATGAAAAGCTGCGTAGCTTTAGTACAATATACATTCTCGTTTCCACTCACCGCATGGTCGCCGTGTGCGTGAGAAATTACTGCTTCTAGTACAGGTTCCTGTGGATCTAGATAGAAATTACCGTAAGAGCAATATAATCCAGTTTTTGTAAGTGTGATAAAATCTTGAAGTATGGGGTTGTTCATTTCGTGTGATGGACGATGGTTGATAGCTGATTATCGCTATTAAAGCTGAAGTTGTTTATAGGAATGTGATTTACTCAGTCATTCAAAATTTGATCATTTCTATAAACTGTTGGTGTAAATCTAAAACTTGCAGTATAATGGATTTGTTTTCGTTGTTCTCTATAAGATAATCGGCCATTTTTAATTTCTGTCTGTCGGTAAACTGCTTGCTCATTCTTGCTAATACCTGTTCTTCACTTACATTATCCCTTTGGGTAACCCTAGCAATTTTTAAGGTGTGCGGCGATGTGACTAGGATATTCTTGTCGCACATTTTATAAGAGCCACTTTCAAACAGAAGTGCCGCTTCTTTTAGGGAGTAGGGTAGGTGCTTAGGAAGCTTTGCATCCCAAATTTCAAAAGCCCTAAATACGGCTGGGTGTACAAGCGCATTAAGCTTATTCAATTCTTGTTCGTTGCTGAAAACAATATTGGCAATATGTTTATTGTTAAGCATTCCATTCTCAAAATAACTTTGTGTGCCAAAGGTATCTTTAATCCCTTGCATCAATATGCTATCGCTAGTCATGATTTGTTTAGCTACCGTATCCGCATAAAAAACTGGAATACCTAAAGTTTCAAAAACCTTGCAAATCGTGGTTTTTCCACTACCAATTCCGCCAGTTATGCCAATTTTTAACATTATTTTTCGATGATAAAATCTACACTGCTAGGCGTTATGCTAACCAGTTTAGAAAATTCGGGGAGTTTGGTAATTTTAACAGAAAGCTTATTGTGCTTTAGTACTTTCCATTCGTTTAAATCTACGGCGGCTTTTAGTTGATCTTCATCTGCTTTTGCGTAATTAGAAAGTGCAACCAATATTACTATGCTTACCTTTTTGGGATACAATTTTACATCATAATATTCTTTGTTGTTAAGGATACTCAGAGGTACTTCTATGGTTTTTTCGGTAAATTCATCTACCGGGATATTTACCCCTACGTTAGCTGGGTAAATGCTCACATTGCTAATGGGGTTTTTAAGGATATTTACCCTCAAGTCTATGTTTTTGTTGATCTCGTCAAGCTTTAGGCTGTCGGTGTGCCAAACATGTATTTTCTCTAATTCTTCATGTGGGCCAGAAATATTTACATAAGAGGGTGTAAGCGTAACTTCTTTTGAGATGCCAAATTGTGGCACAAAGCTGAGTTTGGAAACCAATTTTAATGGCACACGTTTATTCGTTCTTCTAGAAAAATCGAAATAAAGTGTATCTGGTTTTATGGAAATTACTTTCTGCGATGTTTCTAGTTGTCGGTTAACCTGCTCTAGCTGCTCTGATAAAACCACATAACTTCTGCTGTTAAGCTTTTGTAAACTTACGGTAATAGAAGGAGGTTTAATCCTTAAACGGGCAAATAGCAGCTGCCAACCTGTACCCTCTACCTTTAAATCTACGGTGTCTGGTTGTAATGCTTTAAAGGCTTTTCCCTGTGGTTCGTCTTTATAAAGCAGTTCGGTTTGTACCGTGTAGGGATATTTTTTGTTGAGTGCCAAAAATAACCAGGCACCTACAGCACAAAATATGCACAGCAGTACAGCTCCGAAGCGCTTTTGTTCTAATCTGGTTAGTTTAATAAAGGGCATGAGGTAAAATTACAATAAAAAAGCCACTCCAAATAAATTGAAATGGCTCTATTTTTTATGATAGCCACAGATGCACAGATATCTTATTATAAATTATTTAGTTTATGTAATTGAAGTATAACCAAATCTGTGTATCTGTGGCTTATTTTTACGCTTTTGGAGCAGCAGCTTTTGTAGCATCTAAAGAAATTGCAGATTTGTCGAAACGGATTTTACCGCCACCTTCAGTTTCGATTAAGAAAGTAGTTTCTGCAGCACCTACAATTTTACCATGAATACCTGCGGTAGTTACTACTTTATCACCCACTTTAAGCTCTTCCACTAATTTTTTGTGGTCTTTAGCTTTTTTCATTTGTGGTCTAATCATGAAGAAATACATTACCACAGCCATTAAACCAAACATAATTAAAGTTTGTGTTCCTGAGCCTCCTGCTTGTAAAATTACTGTTGATATCATTTTTGAATTGTGTTATTGTTATTTATTGTTGAAATGTTCATTAGTCATTAGTTCATTCGGAATTGAGTGTGTTTCCTCCTACTGATCCCTAACACCTAGTTCCTGATCCCTAATTACTATTTCTCCTTAACGTCGCCTACCAAATGCAACTGTTCAAAAGCAGGGTTTGCGTTAGAAGTAATGGTGACAACTTTGTCTTGTAGCCCCATTTTACCCGCACTATCAAATACTACTTTAATTACACCTTCTTCGCCTGGTTTTACTGGTGCCGAAGGATATTCTGGTGCCGTACAACCACAAGTAGCTGTAGCATTGGTAATAATTAGTGGTGTTTTACCTACATTCTTGAATTTGAATTCGTAGCTCACTTTTTCGCCTTGCTTAATTTCTCCAAATTCGTAAATCGCTTTTTCTACCTGTACCTTCGGCGCATCAGCTTCTGCTATAACAGGCGTTCCGTTTGCTGTAGTATCTGTTATTGTAGCAGTTTCACTTTCTGTAGCTTTGTTTTGGCAAGCGCTAAAGGCAACGGCAAAAAGTGCCATTAAAAAAAGTTTCTTCATTTTATTATTGTTGAAAATTTGTAACGTCGAAAGTTGAAATGTTGTAAACTGAAAACTCGTAAATCATTTATTTACTCATTCAATCATTTAGTCATTCAACATTTCTTTATTCCTCTATCAATCCTCTACCTAGTTTTTTAATACTGTTGTTTTTCTTCAGATCGTTTAAAATCTTGTCTAAGATACCGTTTATAAAAGTATTACTTTTCGGTGTACTGTAATCTTTTGATAATTCTAAGTACTCGTTAATAGTAACTTTAACTGGAATAGAAGGGAAGTTCATCAATTCGCAGATGGCCATTTTCATCAAAATGGTATCCATTAGGGCAATACGTTCCGATTCCCAGTTTTTAGTTCTCTCCGCAATTAACGCTTGATATTTGTCGTCGTTTTTAAGCGTATAAACAAAAAGATCTTGTACAAAAGCACTGTCTTCTTTCCAATCTGCGCTAATTGGAGTTAGTTTATTTTCTAGCGGATTTTCTGATTCGAAGTTTTTCAATGTCTTAGCAATCATGCCTTGCATTACCTCACGGTCTACTGGCCAGTTGATAAATTTATCTTCGAAAGCTTGCACCACGTTTACATTTTTAAGTAACATTTTGCGGAAAATAAACTTAATGATCTCCTTTGAACTTTCTAAAGTTTCCTCAAAATCTTCGTTAAGATAAGCTTGGTATTCTTTGGTTTCTTTTAGTTTGTTAAAAATAGCCTTAACCATCTCTGGATCAGAAAACCAGTTGATTTGGTATTTGTTAACCGAGGCAACATACTCTGGATTGTGCTTAAGTACGCTAGCAAATTTATTGTTCAGTAATTTTTGATTTGGATTTAAGTCTTCGGCGCTGGGCAGGTGTTTATTTGCTCTCTCAATGGCGTCGTTAGCAGTGTACTCTGTAACATCTACAATAAGTGCCAACATTGAAACGTACATTTGATATACCTCATCAATGCTTTTCATCAAAATTTTCTGACTACTTACTGTGTCTTTCTTTTCTGTGGTGTGCCAAGCAAATATATTTTGCAGGGCTTTAATTCTTAAGTGCCTTCTGTTTAACATGAATGTAAGAACGATTCCGGTTTAATACCGTGTTGTTGTGTGTATAAATTAATTAATATGACGATTTTATTTTCTTAATATCTTCGATGCGCTTTTCAGCGATACGCGATGCGGCTAAATTAGTGGGTATATTTTCTGATTTCGATAATTTAATTACTTCTCGGGTAGCTTCGTAGATATTTTCAGTAAGCTGAATGGTGCGTTTTTTTCCAAAACCTGTCAATTCCGAATAACAACTGATAATACCACCCGCATTGATCAAATAATCTGGAGCATATAAAATGCCTTTTTCTTGTAAAATTTGGCCATGAATTTTTTCGTCTGCCAATTGGTTATTTGCCGATCCGGCAATAATGGCAAACTTCATGGTTTTTAAGGTTTTATCGTTAATGGTTGCGCCTAGTGCACAAGGGGCATAAATGTCGGCACCCATATTAAAGATCTTGTCAGCATCAATTGCTTTCGCTTTGTATTTGCGGGCAATCATTCGCATACTGTCTTCGTTGATATCGGTTACGTAAACTTCTACGTTGTCGTTTCTGAGCAATTCTACTAGATGTTCGCCTACATTACCTGTGCCCTGCACCACCACCGAACGACCGGCCAATTCATCTGTACCAAAAACTTCTTTAACACAGGCTTTAATGCCTAAATAAACTCCTTTTGCTGTATATGGAGCTGGGTTTCCGGCTCCACCTAAAGATTCTGGTACACCTGTTACGTGTTGGGTTTCCATACGGATGTACTCCATATCACGGACGGTTGTGCCCACATCTTCGCCGGCAATAAATTCTCCGTTCAAGTTTTTAACAAACTTACCGAAACTGCGCATCAAGGCTTCCGTTTTTTGCCTTCTCGAATCTCCTATAATTACTGCCGTGCCGCCGCCAACATTTAGCCCGGCAATGGCTGCTTTGTAGGTCATTCCTTTAGATAAACGCAAAACATCCTCTAAAGCTTCGGCTTCCGAATTGTAGTTCCACATTCTAACGCCGCCTAAAGCTGGGCCTAAAGTTGTATCGTGAATAGCAATAATAGCTTTTAAGCCAGTATCAGGATCGTTACAAAACACCACTTTTTTGTGGCCAGATAGGCTTAATTGCTCTAAAATGGAGTGGTTAGAAGAATTGATTTCTGGCATACAAATAACGTTGAAACGTACGCTGCAAAACTAATACAAAAAAACCATTAAATCTAAGCGTATTTTAAATAATTAGTAGTCAGGTATCGGTGATCAGGTATTAGGGGATAGGAATTAGTTTTTAGTTTTCAATTCTTAGCTAACAAATCATCAATTAAACAGTTAACCCAATCCCCAGTTAACCAAATCATCAATTTAAACAATTAACCAAAAACAACAGTTAGCCCAATCCCCGAATTAACCAAATCAACAGCTAACCCAATCAATGAACCAATTTCCAATGAACTAATGAACCAAAAGCGTAACTTTGCTCAGCAATGAAACACCTATTTTTCCTCAATAAATATTTTGTAAAGTACAAATGGAGAGTTATTCCAGGTGTTTTGTTTGTGGTTATTTCTAATATTTTCGGTGTAGTACCTGCTCAAGTAATTGGTCACGCATTTAATTTAATCACAGAAAATATAGCTATTTATAGGTTGTTTAATGGTTTTGATAGACAAGCAATTGTTTATGATATTTTTGGTTATAGCTTATTGTTTTTTGGGGCGCTCATTTTACTCCTTTATTTATTAAGAGGGTTGTTCCTGTTTTTTATGCGCCAAACCATCATCCTCATGTCTAGGCATATAGAGTACGATATGAAGAACGAAATTTATGCCCATTACCAGGAATTGAGCTTAGGTTTTTATCGTAGAAATAACACGGGCGATTTGATGAACCGTGCCACTGAGGATGTGAATAGGGTGCGGATGTACGTTGGTCCTGCGATTATGTATGCCATCAATACTACCGTTCTTTTTTGCTTGGTTATTTATTTCATGTTTTCGGTTAATAGCACCTTGGCTATTTATGCCTTGTTGCCATTGCCGGTTTTGGTTGTTGCTATTTACTATGTTAATACCATTATCAACCAAAAAAGCGAAAAAATACAAGCACAATTATCTAGATTGTCTTCTTTCGTACAAGAGCGCTTTTCAGGTATTCGAGTAATGAAATCATACGTTAGGGAAACTCAAGCTCAAGAGATTTTTGCTGATGAAAGTAATGCCTATAAAAATAACTCGATGGGCTTGGTAAAGGTGCAAGCGTTTTTTTATCCAACGATGTTGCTGTTGGTGGGCATCAGCACCATTTTAACCATTTATATAGGTGGTAAACAGGTGATTAATGGGGCCATTACTCCAGGAAATATAGCAGAATTTATTGTGTATGTTAATCAACTTACTTTTCCAGTAACTATGCTGGGCTGGGTAACTACCTTAATTCAGCGTGCTGCAGCGTCGCAAAAGCGGATCAATGAGTTTTTACAGTTGCAACCAGACATCCAATCGGGAGGGCAAGAAATTGCTTTAGATGGTAATATCACTTTTAAAAACGTAAGTTTTACTTATGCTGATACTGGTATAGAAGCAATAAAGAATGTAAGTTTTGAAGTGCAGAAAGGACAGTTTTTAGCTATTATAGGTAAAACCGGTTCCGGAAAATCTACCTTGGCCAACTTAATGATGAGGATGTACGATGCTACCTCTGGAGAAATTTTGGTGGATGGCAAGTCTATCCATGAGCTAGATTTGCAAAAATACCGCTCTGAAATTGGTTTTGTACCGCAAGAGGTTTTCTTGTTTTCTGATACCATAAAGAATAATATCGCCTTTGGTTTAAACACGGTAACCGATGGGCAGGTAGAACAAGCAGCAAAAGATGCGGCGGTTTACTATAATATTGTAGGTTTCGATCAGCAATTTGAGACGATGCTTGGCGAACGTGGAATTACGCTGTCCGGTGGGCAAAAACAACGTGTTTCTATAGCTAGAGCTTTAATTAAAGAACCACAAATGCTGGTGTTCGACGACTGTCTTTCTGCTGTAGATACTAAAACAGAAGAAGAAATTCTGAGTAATTTAGGTAGATTAATGAAAGGTAGAACGAGTGTTTTAATTGCCCATCGTATTTCTACCATAAAAAATGCAGATAAAATTTTGGTTTTGGACGAGGGCAAGATTATAGAAGAAGGTACGCATGAGGAGTTGCTGAAACGTGGTGCAGCTTATGCAGAGCTGTATCAAAATCAGCTTTTAGAAGAAGAAAATTCATAATATATCAAAAAAAGCTACAATTACTGCCATTTGTGTTTTGAAATTTGATAATTATTACATTATATTTACCCCAACCAAAACCACACTACACACATAACAAAATGGGAGATTTCGATAACAAAGAGAGAGAAGAGGTTTTTTCGAAAAAAGTAAGAGCTGGTAAGCGTACTTATTTTTTTGATGTAAAAGCAACACGTTCAGGTGATTATTACCTTACGTTAACCGAGAGCAAGAAAAGATTAGAAGATGGCGTTTTTGTAAAGCATAAAATTTTCTTGTACAAAGAAGATTTCGAAAAATTTACGGAAGGCTTAACGGAAATGGTTGAGTATATCAAATCTCGTCAAGATGTGGTAGAAAAACGCTACGAATATTCTGAAAACCCAGAGTATGCAGCAAAAACTGATGATGACTTTACTTTTTAGTAAATAAAGAATAATGATATAGTCCTTCCCAATTTGGGAGGGATTTTTTGTTTAATTTAAAATCGAACTTAGCCACAGGTTTATACCCAGATTTTTATCAATAATTTATTTAAAAATAATATAAAATGAATTTCATCTGTGTATCTGTGGCCAAAAAAGTTTAAAAATAATGAAGAAGTTCTCCGCATTTTTTGTCGCCTGTTTTTTATCGCTAACTGCCTTTGCTCAAACTGAAAAAGTAGATGTAAAGCTCAATAAAATGATTAATGAGTTGGCGAAAGACTTTAATGGCGATGTTGGTATTTATGTGAAATCCCTAAAAACGGGTAAAATTGCTGCTTTTAATGCCGACACAATTTTCCCAACGGCAAGTATGATTAAAGTGCCAATTACCTGTGGCATTTTCGATAAAATAGAAAAGGGAGAACTGGATTATAAGGCGCAGTTAACTTACAAAGATAGTTTGCTTTATGCCGGCGAAGATATTTTAGGTTCCTTTAAAAATGGTGAAAAGATTTGGCTAACCAAAGTGCTAATGTTGATGATTACCACCAGTGATAATACGGCAAGTTTATGGTGCCAAAGTTTAGCCGGAACAGGGGTGGCTATTAACAACTTAATGGCGCAATATGGATTGCAGCATACTCGTGTAAATTCGAGAACACCAGATAGACAAGCTAACCAACGTAAATATGGTTGGGGGCAAACCACACCGAGAGAAATGGCAACCTTACTAACGCTGATTAGAGATGGTAAAATGATTAGTCCGGCTGCTTCTGAGCGCATTTACCGAAATCTGATCCGTATTTATTACGATAAAGAGGCATTGTCTGAAATTCCTCCTTATGTACAAGTTGCATCTAAATCTGGTGCAGTTAACGCTTCTCGCTCTGAAGTGGTTTTGGTAAATGCGCCACACGGCGACTATGTTTTTTGTATTACTACTAAAAATCAAAAAGATACCAGATGGGTATACGATAACGAAGGAGAAGTTTTAGTTCGTAAACTGAGCAAAATGCTGTGGAATTATTTTGAGCCCAAAAGTAAATGGGAGCCTGCAAAAGGAATGGAAAAATATCACTAGCTATTTAATTCCACCCAAAACGGCCGAAAATAAAGTCATTAGATAAAGCACAATAAATACAATGGTTAATACGCCAAAGTATTTAAAGATAGATTTTAATCTGCTTGTAGCCTCGTTTAAATTTTCTTGATCGCCATATAATACGCCTTGTTTGGCTTTGCTAGCATAGCGCATCATTAAAAGACTAGGATAAAAGATTAGCGCTCCATAAATAAGAAATACAATAGAGATAGTGGTGCCGTCCATGGCACCTAGTTGACCAAGCATTTTGGCCATTTCTGGATTGGCGTTAATTGTTGGGCCAACCGTTAAAGCTGCTAAGAGTAAAAACGCAGAAATTACTAAACCAACAATTCCTAGGAAATTTGCCCATTTAGCCATATCGTAGATGTAGCTGCGCATATCTTCCGTCACTATTAATTGAGGATATTTTTGTTCTTCTAAATTTTCAAATTGTGTTTGGTCTTCCATCTTTAGATAATCTAAGTGCTAAGCTAGGGATTTTTTATTAAGTCCGAAGTCCGAAGTCCGAAGTCCGAAGTCCGAAGTCCGAAAAAAGTGGTAAACAAGTTAGTGATAACTTTGCAACATTCAACTTTATAATATTTAAACAATAAAAACAATTAAGCCATAAAGCAATTTTCCCTAAACCCTAAACCCTAAACCCTAAACCCTAAACCCTAAACTTTCCAACATTTCCGCCTTTCAACAATCAAACTATTACTTATCTTTGCGCCTTGGTTTTAGGCTATAGTAAATCTAAAATCGTTCCAAGGGAATGCCTTGGGCATAAAATCTAAAAATCGTAAATATAATGGCATTACAATGTGGTATAGTAGGTTTACCAAATGTGGGAAAATCGACTTTATTTAACTGTTTATCTAACGCAAAGGCGCAATCTGCTAACTTTCCATTCTGTACAATAGAGCCCAATGTGGGCGTAATTACCGTGCCAGATGATCGTTTAAACAAATTAACAGAACTGGTTAAACCACAACGTGTGGTGCCAAATACAATAGAGATAGTAGATATTGCAGGTTTGGTAAAAGGCGCTTCGAAGGGAGAGGGCTTAGGCAACCAATTCTTAGGTAATATCAGGGCTACAAATGCTATTATCCACGTTTTACGTTGTTTTGATGATGGCAATATCATTCACGTAGATGGTTCTGTTGACCCTATTCGCGACAAAGAAATTATTGATACTGAATTACAGTTGAAAGATTTGGATACCGTGAGCAAGCGTATCCAAAAGATAGAAAAACAAGCTAAAAACGATAAAGATGCGAAGAAAGAATTCGATATCTTGTCAGTAGTGAAAGAGCATTTAGAAACTGGTAAATCTGTGCGTTCTGCTGCATTAGCTCCAGAAGATTTTACTTTTATTGAAGGCTTGGGTTTACTTACTCAAAAACCTGTAATGTATGTTTGTAATGTTGATGAAGCTTCTGTGGTAACAGGAAATGCTTATGTAGATAAGGTGAAAGCTGCGGTAGCTGATGAAAATGCTGAGGTATTGATCATTTCTGCTAAAATAGAATCGGAAATTGCAGAATTGGAAGATTACGAAGAGCGTCAAATATTCTTGCAAGATTTAGGATTGGATGAATCGGGCGTGGCTAAACTGATTAGAGCTGCTTACCGCCTATTAGATTTGTACACTTATTTTACCGCTGGTGTGCAAGAGGTAAGAGCTTGGACCATTACCAAAGGTTTCACTGCACCGCAAGCTGCGGGTGTAATTCACACTGATTTTGAAAAAGGTTTTATCCGTGCAGAGGTAATTAAATACAACGATTTTGTAACCCTAGGTTCTGAAAATGCTTGTAAAGAAGCTGGTAAGTTAGGTGTAGAAGGCAAAGCTTACGTAGTAGAAGATGGCGATATCATGCACTTTAGATTTAATGTTTAAAAAGCCCCTCTAAATCTCGCCTTAGGCGAGACTTTGTATAACGACTAACCCTTGCAGATTTCAAAATCTACAAGGGTTTTATTTGGTCGTCCTTGCTAGGCACGAAGCAATCTCATAGCTCAAACGATTGCTGAAATTTTGGTAATCACTGTTACAAAATGATTAGTAGGGACGTAACTATTTACCCACGTTGTTTATTAAGACTTTCTTAAGTTCGTTAAACCTGATTGAAGGCGGCAGCGCCCGAGAGAGCGCTAGAGAGCATTTGCGAGCGAGGGACTAAAGCCGAAAAGCAGGACTGACATTGTGAAATGTACTGGCCCTGCTTTTCTAATTATTTTTCAGCTCGTTATGATGAGCTTTGGGATTTAATCGTAATTCTAAATCTACAATCGTAAATCCTAATGGCTTGGCCCTGCGCCATCAATACGCTTAATTTGTGCACCTAAAGCACGTAAACGAGTGTCTATATCTTGATAGCCACGCTCAATTTGTTCGATGTTGTAAATGGTAGATTTACCTTCGGCAGAAAGTGCCGCGATTAGCAACGAAACTCCGGCTCTAATATCAGGAGAAGTCATACTGATACCACGTAATTTGTACTTTTTGTCGATACCATTTACGGTAGCACGGTGCGGATCGCAAAGAATGATCTGAGCACCCATATCAATCAGTTTATCAACGAAGAACAAACGGCTCTCGAACATTTTTTGGTGGATAAGTACATTTCCTTTGGCCTGCGTAGCAACCACTAAAACAATACTCAATAAATCCGGCGTAAAACCAGGCCAAGGCGAATCTGCAATAGTCAAGATAGAACCATCGATAAAAGTATCGATCACATAATTTTTCTGAGATGGAATGTAGATGTCATCGCCGCGACGTTCTAGTTTGATACCCAATTTTTTGAAAACTTCTGGAATTACACCCAATTCATCGTACTGTACATTTTTGATGGTAATTTCCGATTCTGTCATGGCTGCCAAACCGATGAAAGAACCAATTTCTATCATGTCTGGTAACATACGGTGCTCGGTGCCACCTAATTTTGTAACCCCTTCAATGGTTAACAAATTAGAGCCAATGCCACTAATTTTTGCGCCCATGCGGTTCAGCATTTTACATAACTGTTGTAGGTATGGCTCGCAAGCAGCATTGTAAATTGTGGTGATGCCTTTAGCTAAAACTGCTGCCATTACAATGTTAGCCGTTCCGGTAACCGAAGCTTCGTCTAACAAAATATAGGTGCCTTTTAGGTTGGTGGCATCTACGTTAAAAAACTCTGCTTTTTGGTCGTAAACAAATTTGGCGCCCAATTTTTCAAAGCCTAAAAAGTGGGTGTCTAAACGGCGACGTCCAATTTTATCGCCTCCAGGCTTAGGTATGGCGGCTTTGCCAAAACGGGCTAACAGCGGCCCTACAATCATGATAGAGCCTCTTAAGCCTCCACCTTTAGCCTTAAAGGTATCAGAAGAAAAGAATTCTAAGTTGATATTTTTTGCTTCAAACGTATAGGTGTCTTTGTTAATGCGCTCTACCGCTACGCCCAAATCGCCTAAAAGTTCAATCAGTTTGTTCACATCTTTAATATCAGGGATATTACTGATGGTAATTTTTTCTTCGGTTAATAAAACGGCCGATAATATCTGTAAAGCTTCGTTTTTAGCGCCTTGAGGGATAATTTCGCCCTTCAGTTTTTTGCCGCCTATAATTTCAAATGCATTCATTCTATTTTGGTTTTGCCTTTTAAAAAGGTTAATGTCTTTGTTTGTTATTGTTATTCCGCTGACGGTTATTGTTGTTGTTATTCTGACGGTTTTTGTTGTTGTTTTGTCTACCGCGGTTGTTGTTGTTCTGTCTGTTGTTTTGGTTTCTAAACTCTACCTTTTGCAGGTTAATGTTTTCTTCTAAGGCCAAAGCACCACCAGAAAGTTCGCTCAAATTTTTAAGGATTACTTCGTCGGCAACATTATCCTTGTTCCATTGCACATAAGCCATTTTCATGAAATTGGCAATACCTTGCACCATACCTGCTTTACGCTCCGGATTTTCTTCTGCAATGGCGTTGGCAATTAATTTCTCTACCGTTCGGCCGTAGTGTTTGTATTTGATACGTTGCTGAGGATAACCGATGTGTTCTGGTTTAATCTCTTTCGTTTCTGGCGTAGGTTTAGGGTATGGGCTATCTACATCAATTTGGTAGTTAGAGATGATGTGTAAATGGTCCCATAATTTATGCTTAAAATCGGCAACATCACGCAAATGCGGATTTAAAAAACCCATCAAATCAATAACAGCTTGTGCGTATTTATTGCGTTCTTCTTTTGTAGGTAAGGTAATAATGTACTTTACCATATTTTGGACATTACGTCCATATTCGGCCAGAATTAACTCGCTTCTGGTAGTATTATAATCGAAATTCATTTTTTTAAAATTAAAATTTTAATGTTATTTCAAGCTTGCTGTAGTATGATTTTTTGAAAACCAATGTCAGTTTTTCATTGCAAAATAGTCCTGCTGTACGCTATTATTTTTTTTGTAGTAATGTTATTGCTTTCTTTGTCATGCTGAGTTTATCGAAGCATCTGCAATTAACCTAAAATCCTTCGACAAACTCAGGATGACACCACACAAAAAAGATAACCGCTGCCATCAGGTTTATTTAACAACGGTCTGCCGAACTGCAAATTGCAAAATTCCTGCAAAAACTGAAATAACCAAAAGGTAAAACTATCTAAACCACTATGAAATAATCGAAACAGAAGTTATAGACTAAGGGAAAACCCTAAACTTCCAAAGATGTTTTCAATTATGAAATTCACCGGAATGGTTTGTTGCTGCAAATATAGAAAAGTTTTAAGTAATAAGTTATAGGTTGTACGTTATACGTTATACGTTTTTTTGCAATATTCATAACTCGGTCGTCATTTCGACGATAGGAGAAATCTAGCAAATTACAAGATATAGCCTGTGTCGTTAGATTTGGCTAGACGTTCTTTGAGTTCCCTCTGCGTTCGAAATGACGCTTTGAGGCGTGCAAGCACAAATAGAAAGGTTGCGGCTTTAAAACAAGGGTGCAACGATGACAAGTCTTTATACAATACTTATTACCTACAACCTATTTCACTATCCTCAACTTCGCAAACTTTAATAACAACTGCTTATTGCCCAAACCTTGGAAAAATACCGTTGCTTTTACATCGGGTAGCCTGCCTTCTAACTGCACAATTTTACCAAAACCAAATTTTTCGTGCTCTACCTCCATCCCCATCTGGAACTCATTTGCGGCACTTGGTGTAAAGCCAGGTGTTGGTACGTGAGCTTTCGGTAAAATAGAAGTTGTAGGCCTAGGTTTTGGTTTAAATGAAGTTTGCTGCGAAGTAGGTTTTTGTTGCAACTCCCTCTGTTGGCTCCAAGATTTGCGTTCGGTGTCAAATCCGCCACTGCTAAAACTAGGTTTAGCTTGCTTAATGGCATCTAACTCTAAATATTTAGGGCTAATCTCATTGATGAACCTACTTGGCTCGCAAGAGGTCAATTGTCCCCAACGGTAGCGAGAAGTAGCGTAGGTTAAGGTAAGTTTTTTCTCTGCCCTGGTAATAGCTACATAGAACAAACGGCGTTCTTCTTCCAAATCAGTTCTAGAAGTTAACGACATTTGCGACGGGAATAAATTTTCCTCTAAACCAACCACAAACACGTTCTTAAACTCCAAACCTTTGGCCGAGTGTATGGTCATTAAAGATACGGTATCTGCATCTTTGTCTTTGTCCTTATCGTCGTTAGTTAACAAAGCCACATCTTGCATAAAAATTGCCAAACTGCGGTCTTCAATATCTTCACGCTCGGCAAATTCTTTAATACCGGCTAACAACTCTTGAATGTTTTCGTATCTGGCTCTGCCTTCTACGCTATCATCGCTATGCAATTCTTTTAAAATACCCGAGTGTTGGGCAATGTATAATGCAGTTTCGTAAGCATCTAATTTGGTAGATTCAGCGGCAAATGCTCTGATCATCATCGAAAAATCATTCAGCTGGTTAGGTATGCGGCCGCCCAAAAACTGGTGCGGGTTGCAAATCACCTGCCACATGGTAATCCCATGCTCATTGGCTGCTACGGCAACTTTTTCTAAAGTAGTATCGCCCAAACCACGACGAGGATAGTTGATCACACGCTTCAGCGCTTCCTCATCTGCAGGGTTAAAAGTTAAACGGAAGTACGCAATTAAATCCTTAATCTCCTTACGTTGGTAGAAAGAAAGTCCGCCGTAGATTTTATAAGGAACATTGAGTTTACGCAAAGCTTCCTCCATGGCCCTACTTTGTGCGTTGGTACGGTAAAGAATGGCGAAATCAGTGTAGTTTAAGCTGTTTCCAGCACGTTCCTGCACAATGGCTTCGGCTACTAATTTACCTTCCTCGTTATCCGTAAAAGCTCGTGATATTTTGATTTTATCGCCCTGCTCATTAGCAGAGAATACATTTTTTTCTAACTGATTTTTGTTGTTGGCAATGATACTATTGGCAACTTCAACAATGTTCTGAGTAGAACGGTAATTTTGTTCCAATTTGTAAACTTTCAAATCGGGGTAATCGCGTTCAACGTTTAAGATATTCTGAATGTTGGCTCCTCTAAAAGCGTAGATACTCTGTGCATCATCGCCCACTACACATAAATTTTCGTGTGCTGCCGCCAATTTTTTTACAATGGTATATTGCGAGTGGTTCGTATCCTGGTACTCATCCACCATAATGTATTTAAACTTATGTTGGTACTTGTTCAATACCTCTGGATGTTTTTTTAACAATACGTTGGTTTTGAATAGCAAATCATCGAAATCCATTGCGCCGGCTTTATAGCAGCGCTTGGCGTAGGTTTCGTAAATCTGCCCCAGCATTGGTCTTTTGTTACCTATGTCTTCTGCTTGTATGGTAGGGTTATTTACATATTCTGCAACAGAAATGAGGTTGTTTTTTGCTTGGGAGATGCGATTGTACACAATGTTTGCAGCATAAAGCTTATCATCTAACTGCATTTCTTTCAAAATGGTGCGAATTAAACTTTTGCAATCATCAGTATCGTAAATAGTAAAATTACTAGGGTAGCCAATTTTCTCTGCCTCCACACGTAAAATTTTGGCAAATACCGAGTGGAAAGTCCCCATCCAAATACTTTTAGCTTCGGTGCCCACTACCTTTTCGATACGCTCACGCATTTCCTTGCTAGCCTTGTTGGTAAAGGTTAATACCAAAATATTGAACGGATCAACACCTTTTTGTATTAAATGCGCCACACGGTAGGTAATTACTCTCGTTTTTCCTGAGCCTGCACCAGCCACAATCATCACTGGTCCGTCTGTATTCTCTACTGCTGCTCGTTGTTGTGGGTTTAATCCTGCTAAATAATCCAAATCTTTATCCTCGTTTTTAAAGGTTCAAAAATAAGAAATTGTAAGGGGAATTTGGTAAATGTTGAAAGGTTGTGTTTTTTGGTGAATGTTGATCCCGATAGCTATCGGGAGGGTAAGCGGTTAACTGAGCTTAAAACTGCAAATTGGCAACTGCCTACTGCCAAAATAACATTCATTTTAATTGGGAATAGAATTTGATAATGATTGCTTATGGAAGAAAATAATTTAAACCACAATTTAGATTTTAACGATATCCCAGAGGGGAATAACAATACGGATGTATATGCTAATTTCAAAGAGAAGTTAGAAAGTGTGCAGACTTTTCCAGGCTTATATGCCTTTAAGTTTATTTTAACTGGTGGTAAAGAAAAATTGACTGAGCTAAGAGAAGTACTACCTGAAGAAGAATTTATAGAGACACCATCTAAAACTGGGAAATACATTTCTGTAACTGTTAAAAAATGGATGCAAGATGCAGATGCCGTAGTGGATATTTATAAAAAAGTAGGGGAGATTAAGGGTATAATGATGCTTTAAGGAGCTTAAAGTTTAAGCAAGAAAGTAGAAATTTTAGCATTTGCAGAAATACTTGTGTTATTACGACGAGGTGCAAAGGAGCAATCTTTTTAAACCAGTATAGCTTGTTTTGTGCCTTGCATTGAAATATATGGAGCCTCGGTTAAATAATTCGATGTAAGGCTTCGCTAACTTGTTTTGCTTTATCCATTATCATTAAATGTCCGCCATTTGGAACAGCAATTACTTCACTTGATTTGTGAATTGGCAGGAGTTTATCGTTAGTGCCGTGAATATGAAACAAGCTGGGGTGTAAGGTAAGGTTATTCCATTTCACAATGCAATTGATTGCCCATTTAAGGAAATCAGGATCTGTATCTGCCAAAATTCGTCGAAACAAATCTCTATCGCTTTTTCTTATTACACCGAATAACCATCTGTTTAAAAAATGGTCTTTTTTAAGAATGGAATAAGGTACAAGTCGATGCAAATTTGTTTTGCCCACCCAGCGATAAATTAACGGAATTTCAGTTTTTGTTTTAAGTGATGAAATTAAAATGAGCTTTTCGACAGGAATGATTTTAGCCACTTCTGTCGCTACCATTCCACCGAAAGATAAGCCTATCAAAATTGCATTTTCGTCCTTAATTTGCTCACTTATTCTATCCGCATAATTAATCAAAGGTTCGTTAGCACTAGGTTTAATCCAATGCACAAAAGTGATATCCAAATCTTTAAAATCCAAGTATTTAAATACCCTTTCGTCTGCGCCTAGACCGCTAAATATGTAAACTTTTTTCAATGATTAGCTTTTGGTTGATAATCTTTGTTCCTTAATCTTTGCTCTTGGTTCTAAGTATTTACATCCAATCTTTTTGCCCACTTTCTACCTGATAAAGCCACCAATTTACCAAGGTTTTGATTTCGGTGTAGTTACCGTAGCTAAACGAAATATTGCCTGCTGCGGTATGCAAAGTTACATGGCCAATGTCTAACGATTTATGCCAAGGATATTGTGAAGTGCTAATTGACTGGATTTTGTGGGGCGCTACGATTTCCTGCGAGATATCCCAAATGCCACTTTGTTTAATGATAAAATCTTCGGAAACCGTTATTCTGTGCTTGGTATAGGATATGTATATCATCAGTGAAGTAGCCAAAACATAAATGATCGCCAAAGGATAAAAAGATCTAATTTCTGGCAAATATTGGTAAAAAATAATGTAGGCCGTTAAGGGGAGCACCAACCAAAACAACACTAGCAAATTCATGAAGCGGAAATTAGGTCTGTAAAGTTTCCCTTCGCTTGGAAGTTTCCCCAAAATCATCCTTAACACCTCATCTTTTTCTAAACTGCTGCAACCGGGCACTTCCATGTTATTGCTTCTAACTTCCTTTTCAGATTGTTGTTGCCCCGCATGAGCTTGCTTTAAGGCCATGTTAAATAAACCAATTTTCTGCTGGAAATAATTCTGACTGTACTCCGTAATCTGTACTTTACTGGGGTGAAGCAGTGTGTTTTTCTTTGCCAAAAGCCCCGATGAAATGAGTAACGACTTCTGGTGTTTGCTCATTTGAAAATCGAAGTATTTTACAAAAGTTCTAATTACATTGGTGGCTAACAAAAGGATTATCATTGCTGCGAACAACACCCCAACAGAAATTAATGTGACGCCACTTTTGAAGAATTGCTCAATTTGTCCGTTGTCGTTATCAAAGGCCTTTAATACTTCTTTAATATTATGGAAAACAGCATAACCTAAACCCAACAACAACGCAATACTTTGCCCGTAATTACTTGTTAAACCAATTTTTAGCAAAGTGCTTGAGCCAATTTTTATAAACGGGGTATCTTGTTCAAGGTTTTGAGCTGCTAATGCGGCTTCTTCAGTTTGCGGATTGGCCCCAGTTGATTTCTCGCCGTTGAGTAGATGCTCTTTTAAAGCGAATGCAATTTGTCCGCTAACGGCACTAATGTTTACTTCCTTGCTGTCTGAGCCAGCCGTGTCTATTTGTAAACTGTAAACGCCAATCAGTTTTTGTAAAAAGCCCTGGTTAATGTTAACCTGCTGTATTTTTTCTACGGGAATGGTTAGGTTTTTTCTGCCAAAAACACCTTTTTCAATTACAAATTCTTGCTTTAAGGTGTTAAGATAAAAAGTGAATTTGCGATAGTAGAAATAACCGTATATGAGCGAAATAACCAATATTGCAGTTAACCCGAATGCGGTATAAAGCAAAACAGTTTTGTTCGATTTAAAGATGAGTAAGGCCAAGGGAATAAACATGGCACGAACAAATTGTTGCAGCGTATAAGCCCCGCTAATTAAGATACCCGCGGCAGACTGTCTTTGTGGTTGACTGAAATCTAGTGACATTTTTTAGTCCTCCAGCGCTGAGTTAACTACCAAACGTTGTACTAGGGCCTCTTTTAAAGCTTTCGCTTGTTCAATGGGCACTCCGGCAATGCGTATTTCGCCACTGGATCCTCCAGCAGTATAGATATGTAAAGTGCCCAGCTTGAACATTCTTGATAGAAAACCTTCATTTAAGGCCACGTGCTGAATTCGGTTTAGAGGTACAATGGTAGTGGTTTCGGCAATAATGCCACTTTTATACAGCACATCTTTCTCTCTCAAAGCAAAACCTCGGCGCTTAAAACTTGCTCGAAATACCAAAAACAAGAATGCCGCAAAAACCAAAAAAGCACCAAGAAAAATAAACCAGTTAGCTCTCATTTCTTCATCAATAAAAGTAATTACGGCCAAGCCGGCCCCAATAACAAAAAGGAAAATAAGAAGGTTAATGACAATTATTTGCCAATATTTGCTGTCTGGAGTAGTTAATGCTGTCTCCTCATATTTTGGGAGTGTGCCTAAATCTATAGTATTATTGGTAAATTCTTGCATTGGTTATCTATTCTGCTGTTTTAAAGTTTAATCATAAATGCTTTTAAAGGGATGCCGTTTAAGTGATGCCTTGCTTATACTTGCTTCAAAAAATAAAGCCTTCTTCATGAAGTAAATCTATGAAGAAGGCTTTCAATATCCTAAAAAGCTTTAGAGATTATTCGTCTATCTTCTTTCCTTTCATGGCTTGGCCAATTGCGGTGTCCATTACTCTTTCGGCAAATGGGCGGGTAAACTCGTTTAATTCATCGGTTTTTTTAAGGATGGCATCTTTATCTCCGCTACCCAAAGCTGTTTTTAAATTGCCGATGTAAGTTTCAGTTGCTGCAATTTCGGTTGCCTCAAGTAAATCTTTGTGTTTTTCTATAAATCGCTCTGCGGTGTAAACCAATTGCTCGCCTTCGCTGCGTGCTTCAATAAGCATACGCTGTTCTACATCGCTTTTGGCATTGGTAATGCTGTCGATTAGCATTTTTTCTACGGTATCGTCACTCAGCCCATAACTAGGCTTAACTTCAATTTCTTGTTTTACGCCAGAACGCAGCTCAATAGCCTGAACCGTTAAAATACCATCTGCGTTCAGTAAGAAGTTGATGTCTACTTTGGGTAAACCTGCAGGCATTGCCGGTATTCCTTTTAAATCGAATTCTGCCAGTTTACGGTTTTCTTTTACCAAATCGCGTTCGCCTTGGTAAACCGAAATTTTCATATTCACTTGTCCATCTACAGAGGTGGTGTATTGGCGGCCAGCTTTAGTAGGTACTTTGCTGTTTCGAGCGATAATTACGTCCATTAATCCGCCCATGGTTTCGATACCTAGCGATAAAGGTGTTACATCCAATAATAAAATATCCGAACGGTTTCCCGATAAAATATCAGCCTGTACGGCAGCGCCCAACGCAACTACCTCATCAGGATTGATGTTGTCTTGAGGCGTTTTGCCGAAGAAATCGCTTACCGCTTTTTTAACAAAGGGGGTGCGGGTAGAACCGCCCACTAAAACCACTTCGTCAATATCCTCGACACTCAATTCTGCATCCTTTAAAGCCAATCTACAGGCATCTATGGTTTCTTCAACTTTAACGGCAATTAAGTTTTCGAAAGTCTGTTTATCTAGCGTACACCAAATATCGCCTAACTGTTCGTTGTAGAGATTTTGGGTAGTCAGCGCTTTTTTTGCAGCTTCGGCCTGTAAGCGTAGGCTTTGCGTTAATACATTATCTTTTGCTAGTTCTTTCGCATCAAGCTGATTTTTTTCAATCCAATAGTTGAAGATGGCACGGTCAAAATCATCGCCACCTAAGAAAGTATTTCCGTTGGTACTTAGCACTTCGAAAATGCCATTTTGGATTTGCAGAATCGAAACATCGAAGGTGCCACCACCTAAATCGTAAACGGCAATGGTTTTTTGCTGTGTTGGATCTAAGCCTAAGCCGTAAGCTAAACTTGCTGCCGTAGGTTCGTTTACGATACGTAAAACATCCAGTCCTGCCAGCTTTCCTGCATCTCTTGTTGCTTGGCGCTGACTGTCATTGAAATAGGCAGGCACCGTGATTACGGCTCTATTTACGGGCGTTTTTAAAGCATGCTCTGCACGGGCTTTCAGTTCTTTTAAAATTTCGGCAGATAATTCGATGGGCGTGTAGAACTTATCGCCAGCTTTAATTTTTACTAAGGCGTCACTATCATCATCAATAATTTTGTAACTGAAAATATCGCTATGTTCGGCCACGTCTTTATATGAACGACCTAACAAACGTTTTACCGAAAATATGGTATTGGATGGATCGGTAGTTAAGTAAGCCTTCGCTTCGTTACCTACTTCAGCCTCGCCTTGTTCATTAAAATGTACCACCGACGGTACTAAAACGCCTTTTCCGGCATCGTTGATCACTTGAGGATTTTTTTCTGGGTTGATAAAAGCGACCAAACTGTTGGTAGTGCCCAAATCTATACCTACTATAATTTCTTCTTTTTGTAATGAACCCGTTGCCAGATTAATGGATATTTTTGCCATGGGGCAAAGATAGGGATAAACCCCTTAATACGCTAAAACGGACTGTTGTAATGATGTAAAAAAGAAACCGATTACTGTAAATTTCTAGCTTTCATTTCTTCTTTTATTGCTCTGGCTTTTTTGCTGCTGTTAAATAACAAATAAGCGAAAATCAATGGAAAGAAGGTGAAAAATCCTACGCCATTTTTTACGGCGCTGTAAACTGCAATGCCCACAAAAGCTCCAATCAAAAAAGCGTTAGTGATGTTGCTCTTTTTCAGTTTTTTATGTTCTTCAAGTAATTGTTGGTCGGTTAAAGCTTTTAAATCTTGTGGTTCCATAATGCTAATATCGGTTAATTATTTGTTTCGCTTTCCACAATTTTGTAATTTCCAAAAGTACCATCCCAGTTTTCTTTATAGGTAGAAAATTCGATATGCTCAATCATCCCCGCAGTTACGTCAATTACATAACTTAAACCGTCTTTTAAACTAGGTATTTCTATTTTTTCACCATTGCTAAATAAGGCGTTAACCATCTCTGGTTCTTCGTTAAAATCTATATAATAAAAATATACATATAAGCTAAAGCCAGATTTTTCTCGTTTAGCAACTTTGATATAAGGTAAATGAGATTTTAAGGAAGGATATTTTTCGGTTAAGCCATTTAGCAGCGTTGTTTCTAGGTTATTTAGGTGTTGCATTTTATGGTTTTGTGTTTCTAAAAGCTTTTTTTGTAATTCGTGGTTTTCTTATCGCCAATTTTTTTAATTAATCCTTTTTCTACGCCATTTTTTAAATCTCTGCTAGCGGTAGCACTCGATATTTTAGCATAATGTTTCATATAATCTTTTCGTGTAAAATCTTGCGAATTATCTTCTAAAAACAATTCTAATCTTTCTGTTTCATTTAACCTTTTTTCGGCCACTTGAAGTAATTCGCTCAAAGATTGCTCGATCATTTTTAGCATAAATGCTATAAATTTCGTGAATTCGCCTTCTTTATCTGATAGAGAAAGTGCTTGATAATAATCGCTTTGATGTTTTGCAATTAAGGTTTCAAAAGGTAAAAATTCAAACAAAGGGTACTCGTGCATTAAAATTACGGTTTGCCATAACCTACCCATTCTGCCATTGCCATCAATAAAAGGATGTATAAATTCCATTTCATAATGAAAAACACAGCTTTTTATCAAGGCTAATTCTTTTTTGTCTTTTAGGTATTCAAATAAATCGTTCATCAAAAATGGCACATTATGATGAGGAGGAGCCAAGTGTTCGATTTTGGCGCCTTTTACAATATCCACACCTTTAGTTCGGTATTTACCAGAATTTTCTATCAACCCATGCATTAGCTTTTGATGCGCCTTTAAAAAATCCTTTTGTGAAGTGTGTTTAAATTTTTTTAGCTGTGTATATACTTCTAGTGCGTTGAGCACTTCCTTAATATCTTTTGCTGGTCCAACAACTCGTTTGTTCTCTATAATGGCAGTTATTTGTTCTTCTGTTAACGTATTGCCCTCAATGCTTAGCGATGAATGAATGGTTTTAATTTGATTTTGTTTTCTGAGTTTTGGATTTTGTTGTATCAGAAGTTTAGCATTTACTTCCCCAATTTTTTGAGAAACAGAAGTGATTAGCCTCAATATTTCGGTAGTAACCTGATAAGGTGGTTTCATGTTTTGATACTATCATTTGATACTATCAAAGTTATAGAAATATCTGGATTTATTGTCTAAATCTAGAACATCATAATTTTTTTAGTACAAACATCCGCAGGTTTAAAAATTGCAAACTGAAAACTATTTTCTATTCTTTTCCTCAATCCAGAGCGACATATACTTGGTGCTTTGTAGCGTGTGGTGTCTCAAAATTTCTCCCAAGAAATTTTGTTGGCGGTGTGCGTTTAAATTTTCTTCGATGCTTGCTAGTCGTTCTAAAAAATCGGCTTCAAACCTGCCTTTAGCATAAAATTCATTAATGATGACGATGCCGTGCTGCTGTGCCTGTTTCCATTTTTGTTCGTTTTGGTAAAGTTCAGCTGCTTCATCAACAAAGGTTTCTAAATCATCACTGATAATTCCTGCCCAGTCTAGTCCATTGGCCATTCCTTCGGCTCCAACTTTAGTGCTGGCAATTGGCGTCCCTGTTTGCATGGCATCAATAAACTTACCTTTTGCACCGGCACCAAAAAGGAGCGGAGCCAATAAAACCCGATGTTTAGCAACGGTTATTCGGGCATTTTCGGTCCTGCCATGAACCAAAAATCTCTCTTTTACATTGTGTAGCTGTGTGACTTTTTCTGAGGCGTAAGCACCGTAAATATGTAAAGACGATTTAGGTAGTTTGTTCCTTAACAAAGGCCAAATACTGCTTTTCAGGTATTGTAAAGTTTGCCAATTGGGTTCGTGCAGGTAATTGCCAATAAATAAAAAATCTTTTCTCTCTTCAAAAGTTTTCCAGTTTTGGGTGGATGTAATTGGCTCTTCCAAGAAAGGTAAATAGTAAATGATGCGTCCATCAATATTGAATTGTTGTAAAACTTCCATTTCAACTTGTGAAATCATTAACGATAAATCACAGCGTAAAATGGAAGCTAATTCCCTTTTGGTAATTTCGTTATATAGGTTTAAGTCCCTTTTTTGTTTGTAAGCTGTTTGTCGGGCATGGCGCAAAAAATGTAAATCTTCGGTGTCCAAAATTCGTAGCGCAGCTGGACACTCTTGCTGCACCCGCCAACCATACTGCTCCTCAGCCATAAACCGGTCAAAAACTACTACAGCGGGTTGAAGCTGCGCTAGCCAAGGATTAAAAGAACTATCGTTAAGTTTAATTTCGTGTTCGATAACTCCCAAACTTTCCAACTCAAAGCTGAAATCAGTTTTAGCTGCGGCAGAGGCAAAATGAACTTCATCGCCATTGGCTAAAAATAGTTTTACCAACTGTACAATTCTTGTTCCAGCTGCCGATGAGGTAGGCTCTGGCCAAACCAATCCGATAAATAAAACTTTTCTTTTTGCCATGTTTTACAAAGTTGCAGTTTATTAGCCACAGATGCACAGATTTTGTGCTGTAATGTTATGATACAATAAAACAATTTAACAATTCAACAGTGTTTAATAGTTATGCTAAAATATCTGTACATCTGTGGCTATTTTCTTAATTTTGCGGCTTATGCTAGGACTTAAATTACTTACCGACCCACGTTGGGCAAACATTGCCGAAGGAAATCTCGAAGAAATATTGACCGACCACGCTTGGTGCGAGCAAAAAGCGGCGAGTAATGCCATTACTTTAATTACCCAAAACTCCGAGCATCAGGATTTAGTAGACGAGCTAACAGCCATTGCCTTGGAAGAATTGGAGCACTTTCAGATGGTTATCAATATCATCAAAGAGCGTGGTTATACTTTAGGTAGAGAACGTAAGGATGATTATGTGGGACAGTTGGTTAAGTTCAGCAAAAAAGACGGCAGCAGAAACCAGGCTTTTATAGACAGGCTGTTGTTTGCCGCTATGATTGAAGCCCGCAGTTGCGAACGTTTTAGGGTTTTATCGCAAAATATTAAAGACGAAGAACTGGCTAAATTTTACCATGATTTAATGGTTTCTGAAGCGACACATTACACTACTTTCTTAAACTTCGCTCGTAAATATACGATTGATGTTGACGTAGATAAACGTTGGAAAGAATGGCTTGAATTTGAGGGCAACCTGATTAAAAGTTACGGAAATAAAGAAGCGATACACGGATGATGGGGTGCGTGTATCGCCAGTTTTGGTTTATGGGTTTTAATTATCTAGTCTCGTAACACGTAACTTTTAACTCATAACTCCCTTTGGTGATAATTCACTAACCATAGCACAATATCCTGATAGCTTTTAATGCCTTTGCGTTGGTTGTTCAGTTTCAGGATTTTATCGAAGGTTTTACCCATGTATACCGACATAGCGCCGTTATATTTTGCCCAAAATTCTCGTTCTTTTTTAAAATTGTCTAATATGTTTTTAGGGATTTTTTCAATGATGATATTGTAATCTTCTGGGTATTTCATCCTAATTTCAAACAAAACATACCTCAACATATTGTAATAGGCCGAATATTGAAATTGTCTACTTGCGCTATGAATGGCAGTGAGATAACCAACTAAATTGGCTTCATCTTCCTTTGCTACACCTATTTGATGGGCAATTTCGTGACAGGTAACAAAAGGTAGTACAAAATTAGGTAAACGCTGGTTAATGTTAGCCTCTCCAGAAAATGGGTTGTAATAGCCTTCAATTCCGGTTTTACTCACTAACCAAGAACTGGTTACTGGTTTTACTGCCATGTATTTATAGCGAAAAAAATGTTGCTTTGCTGCTAATTGATTATAGGCGGTAGCCGAAATTTCCTCAAGTTCTTTAGTGGTAAAGTTAAATGCATTGGTGTTTATCGTTTTACCTAAACTGTCTAATTTTTGTAGGAAAAAAGTGTTGAGCTTTAAAAGTTGGTCTTTACTGTAAGGTTGATCGCTGATTTGTAATTGCTCATTAATTCTAGGCCTCGAGTAATTTAAACCCCAAAGTAGTTTGAATGAAATGTAGATGATCAACACAAAGTTGAGGCATTTTAGACAGAAAGAAAAGTAATGCTTTTTTGTTTTTCGCTGTTTGCTGATAAATATGATTACACTTCTGATGGCGTAGAAGATTAGCAAAGCATAAAGAAAATCGCCGATGGCAAATGGGAAAATAGAAGAAATATAGCGTTGTACAAGTGAGGTAACACGGTAGATACCTTGGCTATAATAATTTTCTACAACTTTTGGGAAAAACCCAACAGCAAAAATGAAAATGCTAATAATGGATAATATAGCAGTGTTTAAAAATACTTTGATAGTTGTACTTTTCATAATTTTTGTGCGACGTCATTTCGACGTTAGGAGAAATCTAACAGTGGATATATTAATTGCTAGATATCTTGTCGCTACGCTCGCTCGATATGACGACCTCAACATTATCTCTCGAAACTCAATCTTTTTCCCGTCTCGTTGGTCATAAACTTACCTTTTTGATAAGCCAAATTACCAGATACAAAAGTATGTGTAATGCTCGCTCTAAAAGTTTCTCCATCAAATGGCGACCAACCACATTTGTACAGTGTATTTAACGAAGTTACCTTCCAATCGTCTTTCAAGTCTACCAAAACCAAATCTGCCCAGTAACCTTCTCTCACAAAGCCACGTTCGCTTAAATTAAAACAGGTTGCCACATTGTGCGATGCCTTTTCTACGATTTTTTCTAACGAGATTTTGTCTTGTAAGTGCATTTCTAGCAAAGCCGGTAAGGCATGTTGTACCAAAGGCCCGCCAGACGGAGCCTGCGAATAAGGCTGATTTTTCTCGTCAATAGTATGTGGAGCATGGTCGGTGGCAATTACATCAATATGGTTATCTAGCAAACCTTGTAAAATGCCCGCTTGGTCTGCTGCGGTTTTTACTGCCGGGTTCCATTTAATAAAATTGCCTTTTGTGGCGTAATCAGCATCGTTAAACCAAAGGTGATGTACGCAAGCTTCGGCGGTAATTCGTTTATCGGCCAATGCCAAAGTATGATCAAATAAAGCCACCTCTTTTGCAGTAGAAATATGGAGAATGTGCAAACGAGTGTTGTAGCGCTTGGCTAGTTCCACTGCCAATGATGACGATTTGTAACAAGCTTCTGCACTTCTAATTAATGGGTGCATATCTATCGTTAAATCGTCGCCGTATTTTTCTTTATAATTGGCTAAGTTGTGACGGATTGTTGCTTCGTCTTCGCAGTGTGTAGCTACCAACATGGGCGCTTTACTAAAAATATTTTCTAAGGTTTTCTCATTGTCTACCAACATATTACCGGTAGATGAACCCATAAACACCTTAATGCCACACACATTTTTGGCATCCGTTTTTAGCACTTCATCAATGTTGTCGTTGCTAGCTCCCATATAAAACGAGTAGTTAGCTAACGAGGTTTGTTGGGCAATGGCATATTTATCTGCCAATAAATCTTGGGTTAAGGTATTAGGAACCGTATTCGGCATTTCCATAAAAGAAGTAATACCACCAGCTACGGCCGCCATACTTTCTGTGAAGATATCAGCTTTGTGGGTTAAACCAGGTTCGCGGAAATGAACTTGGTCGTCTATCATTCCTGGTAAAAGATGTAAGCCTTCTGCATTAATTTCTAAATCGGCTGGCGCATCAATTGTTGGCGCAATTTTTTCAATTCTTCCATTTTTAATCAGTAAATCTGATGTGAAAATTTGCCCTTCGTTAACAATATTAGCTGCTTTAATCAAGATTGTGCTCATGTTGGTAAAGATAAAGATAGATTTGAGATTTGAGATATGAGATTTGACATTTGCGGCGTTTTTGTAAGGGATTTTGTAGAATAAACCTGATAGGAGCGGGCACGTAGCGGCAAACTTATGTGTTTGCCCGAAGTAAAGCGGATAGCAGGACTTTCGCAGCCGATGAAATGCTGAAACTGCTTTGCTCAAAATCAATTATCGGTTATTTTTTGTCGCTGATGAAAGCTAGCTTCATTCAAAATTCAGTCATTAAAATCTGCAACTCGTATTTCATAAATCTAAAATCGTAAATTCGCAGCTATGCCAAAAAAATTCGATGAGTTTAAGCTCAATAGACAAATACTTAACGCAGTAGAAGAAGCGGGTTTTACCGAAGCTACGCCAATTCAAGAGAAGGCCATTGCACCAGTTTTGTCGGGACAAGATTTGTTCGGTATTGCGCAAACGGGTACCGGTAAAACTGCCGCTTACGTATTGCCAATGCTCATGAAGTTAAAATTTGCGCAGGGCGAAAACCCAAGAGCACTAATTTTGGTGCCTACAAGAGAATTGGCCTTGCAAATTGAGGAACAGGTTAAGCTTTTTTCTAAATACACGGATTTAAGGACTATCGTTATTTTTGGCGGGCTAGGTCCTAAAACGCAAAAGGAGCAAATTGCAAAAGGTGTAGATATTTTGGTAGCTACTCCGGGGCGTTTCTTGGATTTGTATTTGGCAGGCGATATCAATACACGTAGCTTGCAGTTTTTGGTACTAGACGAGGCCGATAAAATGATGGATATGGGCTTTATAGGTTCTATCCATCGAATTTTGGAGGTTGTACCACGCAAACGCCAAAATTTGCTTTTCTCGGCCACTATGAGCGATTTGGTACATAAAATTGCTGGCGATTTCTTGAAAAACCCGCTCACGGTTGAGGTGGCCACACAGGCAACACCAGCTAAAACGGTAACCCAACTAATGTATGCGGTGCCCAATTTTAAAACCAAAATCAACTTGCTGCAATACCTATTAAAAAACGTAGAAGAATTTAAAAAACTGATCATTTTCTGTAAAACGAAGACTGTTGCAGATAATATCAACAGTTTTATTGCCAGAAGATTGGGAGAAGATGCAGTAAGGGTAATCCACGCCAACAAGGGACAAAATACCCGTATCAATTCTATCAATAGTTTTAAAGAAGGAAATATAAGAGTGTTGGTAGCTACAGATGTAGCTTCGAGAGGTATTGATGTAAGCGAAGTAAGTCACGTTATTAATTTTGATGTGCCTATAATTATTGAAGATTATGTACACCGAATTGGCAGAACAGGAAGGGCTTTTAATGAAGGCACTGCCATTACTTTTTATAACGAAGCAGAGCGCTATTATATTGATAAAATAGAAAAACTGATTAGACAACAAATTCCCGAAATGCAATTGCCTAGCGAGGTTTTTGTTGAAGAAACTCCCTATGAGGAAAAACAGTTCATAGCAAGGGAAATTGATACCCAAAAGAGGAAAGAAAATCCCGACTTTAAGGGGGCGTTCCACGAAAAGAAAAAACAATACCCTTCGGCAAACAAAAAAGTTACAAAGGGAAACTACAAATCCAAACCTAAATCGCGAAGATAAATTGAAAGTAAAGCTAACCCCCTTAAACATCGTATCTGCCCTTAGCATTATGGCTGTAGTTGGTCTTATTGTTAATAAAAATTGGTTGTTGGCTCCTGCCAACCAAGAGTTTAAAGGCTTATTTATTGCGTTGGGTTTGTTGGTTTTTTTTGTATCCTTTCTTTGCGATCAAATTTTCAGAAAGTTTATTCCCACTTTGGCAAGACTTTGGCTAATGCAACTTATGGTTGTAATACTGGCTATTGTTTTTGTCTTAGTGTTAAAAATAAGCGTATTTGGTTAATACGTTATAGACATTAAAAAAGAGATAAAAATGAAAAAAGCAGAAATAAAAATTACAGTAGAGTTAGATGAAAAGAATGTTCCAGAAAATATTCTTTGGGAATCAACGGACTCTGAGAATAAAGATCAGGTTGCGGCAAAATCAATGATGTTAGCACTTTGGGACCACAATTATAAAAATGCTATGAGAATAGATTTATGGACTAAAGACATGCCGGTTGATGAAATGAAACGTTTTTTTTATGAAACATTACAAACCATGGGCGATAGCTTTTTAAGAGCTACCGGAGAGAAAAATATAGTTGAAGATTTACGAGATTATTGCGCACATTTTGCAGATAAAATGGGTATCAATACCAAAGGATAGCCAAGTATGACATTTTTATGGGCCAGCCTGCATCTAGACGGATTTTTATAGACTTTGTGGTAAAGTTGCTGTTAATATTGGCAGTAATTGGTGGTGGCGTGGCCTTGTTGTATTATAATAAAGATAATACCGTTTATTTTAAGCAAACGCAGGGGCAGGTAGCAGGTTTGCTGGAATTAAATGGAGCATTACAGAAGACCAGTCATGCCTATCTTAATTTTGCAGATGGAGACACTACTCAACTAGATAGTTTAAAAAAATACCGAAAGCTAATACCCCAAAGCAAAAAGGTACTGGCGTCATTTGTGAGTGCAAACGAAATTTATAACCACGATGCGGTAGAGATAGCAAAAAAATTAGTTGAAGAAGAAGATTTCTATACCATACAGCTCGAATTATCAGCGCATGCACACGGTAATCTTACCCCTAAACTAGCGTTTAGTGATAAAATTGGCTCTACTGCTCCACTGATTACTCAGTTGGTTAAATTGCTAAGGGACGACCTTAAGAACCGAATTTCACTAAATGACAGTTTTTACGAGAGGTTGGGATACTTGGTTATTGCCTTTGGCGGGTTAATATTGATCATGGTAGTAGTGCTCTATAACCGTTCTCAACGAAGTTATAGAAGGCAGTTGTTGCATGATAAGGAAATTTACGAGGCAAAATTGAGTGCTCAAGCCGCAAATAATGCCAAAACTGAATATTTGGGAATGATTAGCCACGAAATTAGAACTCCAATGAACGGTGTTTTGGGCTTGTCTAATCTTTTGCTGCAAGGTACTTTAAGCGCCGAACAGAGAGAGTATGCAAAAACGATTTCCAATAGTGCCGAGTCGCTACTTCGTATTGTAAATGATATTCTTGATTTTTCGAAAATTGAAGTTGGTAAAATACACTTAGATGCCACTTCGGTAAATATTAGAGCGCTCATTGCCGAAACTTTCGCCCAAAACCTGCCACCGTCTACACCACAGTTATCTATCAGTTTCAAGGTTGATAAAAATGTTCCAAATGCCATCTATTGTGATCCTAAACGGCTAAAGCAAGTACTGCTTAATTTTTTAAGCAATGCAGTAAAGTTTACCGAAAAGGGAAGTATTATTTTAGAATGTGCGGTAATAGATAAAGATGAATTTGGCAAAATTCGTCTCGGTTTTGTAACCAAAGATACTGGAATTGGCATTGCCGAGGACAGAATTAAACAGCTTTTTAAACCATTTGTACAAATAAACCAATCTACCATGCGCAAATATGGCGGCACAGGTTTAGGGCTTAACATTGCATATAACCTAATTACCATGATGGGAGGTAAGGTAAAGGTGAAAAGCGAGGTTGGCAAAGGTTCGGTATTTACTTTTTTTATTACTACAAACGAGGCCGTAGAGAAAAAAGCACCAAAAACAATAAAAGAAGATGTTAAACTGGTTTTAGACGATAAACTTTCTACCCATTATCCTTTTAAAATATTAGTAGTAGATGACAATGAGATTAACTTAATGCTCATCATCAAAACTTTAGGCAAATTAGGTTACGAGTGTAAAAAAGCTTCGAATGGGCAAATTGCTGTAGATATGGTTAAACAAGAACATTTTGACCTTATTTTTATGGATATGCAAATGCCAATTATGGACGGAACGGTAGCCACGACCGAAATTAGGAAACACTATCGTATATACGAATTCCCGGTTGTGGTTGCGCTTACTGCCAATACACTTGGTGATGGAAAAGATAAATGCCTAGAAGCTGGCATGCAAGATTTTATTGCAAAGCCTTTTAAACCAGCAGAAATAGAAGAAGTCATTAAAAAATGGGCTCCAAAAATTATCGATTACAAAAGCAAACATCAATCTAATTGATTAAGTTAGCGACTTAAAAAAAAATAAAGATGCTAATTGTAAGTAAGCCAATGGCCTTTATTGGGCTAATCTTAGTTTTTGTTGCTGGCTTTTGCCCAATACTACAAGTTAAAATTATTTTTGAATGGGTTAACTGGGGTTTGTACAAAACAGACGTTCGCCTTTTCCTAATTACTTATTCGCTTATTGCCATAACGGCGCTGTGTTATTTTATTAGACAGTTAAAAGCCTTTAGGTTACTTACTAGAGTTTTTTTTATTTGGGTGTTATTAATGGCAGCAGCCGTTTATTTCAAGTCTACACATTACTTTGGGATGAAAATAGCCGATAATTTATTGGGTAAGGCTATTCATTTTCAATGGGGATGGATCATTTTGGCAATTGGTGCCATTTTGTTAGTGTTCAGTGTTAAAAAAGAGAGATTGGACGCTTAAATTTCTAGTAGATACTGATAAAGTTTCTCAGTAGGTAAGCCCATTACATTGGTGTACGAGCCGTTCAGACGCTCAACAACGGTCAAACCAAACCAATCTTGCACGCCGTAGCTTCCCGCTTTATCAAAAGGTTGAAAATTGTCAATATAGTAGTTGATTTCCTCCTCGTTCAGCGGCCTGCAAAACACTTCTGTTTGGTCATAAAATGAAGTGATTTTGCCTTTATAATTGATGCTAACGCCAGTGTAAACCTGGTGTTTGTTGCCCGATAATTTACGTAGCATTTGTTGCGCTTCGCTATAATCTTTCGGTTTTCCTAGTATTTCTCCTTTAATGGCAACAATAGTGTCTGCAGTAATAATAATTTGATCTGGATTAGCATTAAAGGCTGTTGCTTTTTTTTCGGCAATGTACACGGCAATTTCTGGAGCGCTTAATGTTTCTGGATAACTCTCGTCTACGTCTTTTAATTCCACAGCAAATTTTAAGCCCATTAAATTTAAGAGCTCTTGTCGTCTTGGAGATTTTGAAGCAAGTATAATAGGTGCGGTAAGCTTTAGCATATCAAATTTTTTCCAAAAATAACAAAAGCGGCTAAGTTGCCGCTTTGTTATGTGCTTTTTAATCTAAATTAGTTTCCGCCTTGACGCTCTTGACGCTCTTTCATTCTTTTTTCCATCTCAGCTTTTTGCTCATCAAGCATTGCTTTGTAGGTTTTTTTCTGATCGTCAGTTAAAACGCCGTTTACTTTAGTTTCTAACTCGGCTCTCATTTTCTGCATTTTTTCCATCATCGCTTGTCTATCTCCACCACCTTGCGCCTCTTCTCTCATTTTCTTTTGTGCCTCAACTTGGTCGGTAAAAATTGCAGTTAATTTTGTTTTTTGATCATCAGATAGCTTCAGTTTCTCATCTAACTGTTTAACTCTGGCTTCTGGGTTCATGCCCATGCGTCCACCTGGGCCACCACCTGGTCTTCCGCCGCCTTGTTGTGCTTGAGCAAAAGCTACCATACCAAATAATAGCCCGCAAATCATCATTAATTTTTTCATTTTTGTTCTAAGTTTTATGTTGTAATGTTTCTTCTTTGAGTGTAAAAACAAGCCAAAGTTTAACCGATAAAAAATAATAAATTGTTAAATAATGTTAAGCAAAAAGAAGAACGGCAGGGATTAGTTGTTGGGTTTAGTTTACAGGTATTTCGTGCTACAGTTAACCAATTTAAACGAATAAACAATGAACCAAGATAACTATTTGCTTGCTTCTGCGGCAGAAAGCACGCTGTTACTCCAGTTATGTTGCACTTTAAGAACTTTCTCTATCACATCCCTAGCGGCTCCCTCGCCGCCATTTTTTGGAGAAATATAGTGGGAAATTGCTTTGATTTCTTCTACAGCATCGGCAGGGCATGCAGCAATGCCTACCAAATTCATTACTGTTAAATCAGGAAGGTCATCGCCCAGGTATAAAACTTGGTTTGGACTGATGCCTTTTTGGTTGATATAGTTTTTAAAAACCTCCGTTTTGTCGTTAACGGCTAAAAATACATCTGCTATACCTAAGCCCTCAAAACGTTTGTTTAAAGCAACGCCCTTACCACCAGATATGATACAAATATGATAGCCTTTTTTTGCTGCCAATTGCAAGGCATAACCATCTTTAATGTTAAAAGAACGCAATAGCTCGCCGCTTTCGGTTGCAATCACTGTTCCGTCGGTTAGTACACCGTCAACATCAAAAATGAATGTTGTTATATTTTTAAGGTTTTGTAGCATACAATGTTTATTAGTTCACCTGTCCATTAGTTCAATTGTAAAATCGCTAATTAAACTAGCCACTGATACCTAATTCCTTGCAACTGTTTACTGATTATCTCTCCATTCGTAAACCCAAGCAGATTGAATTTGCTCTAGGTGTCCTTCGGTGCACTGTTCTCTTGTACCGGCAAAGTTTGGTAATGCCAATACCCATTCAATCAAATCTGTAAACCTAATTCTATAGATTTTTTGCTCATTAAAATCATCGCCAAATTTCTCATAAAGCTCTAAAGCTATATCTTCAATATCGTTCCAGTGAATTGGTAAGGCAAATTTATCGTTGTTCATATTATTGTTGTAAGGTTGAAATGGTTGGTTAACTGTTATTTGTTTAAACGGTTAACTGATTTTGAAAACTGACTACTGTTAACTCAAAACTGTTTAGTGTCCCAAAAAGCCAGATTGGTCGGGAATGGTTACTTCTATATCTCCATCTAACACTACACACTGGCAAGCCAGTCTTGAAGTAATTTTTGGTCTCACAGCTCGGTCTACGAAGTCTTCTTCTTTTTCAGAGATTTCTTGAATGTTGTCCATCCCTTTGGTTACATAAATATGACAGGTACTGCAACCGCAAACACCACCGCAGTTGTGCTGTAATTTAATGCCGTTATCTAGCACTACATCTAACACATCCTCACCGCCAGCAATAGGAAGTTCAATTGGGGCTTTCCCTTCTTCTTCGAAATTTATCTTTAGTTTAAAAATACTCATAATTTGATGCAAAAATAAGCAGCGAAAACTAAAAAACGGTATGATTTACCCTTTTTTAATCTCCTCGCTTAATAATTTATATATCGTTAACCATTCGGGGTGCCCTTGCAATAGTCCCTCATGTTTAGTTAAAGTATGCTCATCGTTTCTAATGGCAGGTCCTGTTTGTACATTCACCGGTAGAGCTGTTTGTACTTTATTGGCTGTTTCTGCAATTAGTGGTCGTATCAACTCAAAATCAAGCTGATGTTGAGCTAACAATTTTTGTGCAATTCCGTAAAGATAGTTGGGGAAATTGCAAGCAAAAACGGCCGCTAAGTGCAAAGTTTTTCTTTGTTCGCTATCTACATCATAACAATGCTTACTTAGCAGGTTTGCCAAATGCTTTAGCTTTCCTAAAGCTGCTGCATTGCTGGCTTCTAAACAAAGCGGAATAATACTAAAGTCAACTTCTTTTTGTTTAGAAAAAGTTTGTAGCGGATAAAATACTCCATAGTTTTTTAAACCGCCAAGTGCCGCCAGGTTTACCGAACCAGAAGTATGCGCAATAATGCCATTGTAAGCTGTTAATTTTGGTGCCACCTCAGCAATTGCGTCATCTTTAATCGAAATTAGCAAAATATTACTTTCATCAGCAGCAATCTCCGCTAGTTCACTTACAGCTTGTGCATCAACTTCTTGTGCTAGTGCTTGCGCATTTTCAAAACGGTTAGACCAAATATTTAAAACCTGTACGTTTACAGTTTTCAAAGCTTTGGCTAAATGGGTAGCTACATTTCCCGAACCGATAATGGAAACTATCATTACGCTGCTTTAAGCTCTTTTTTTCTTCTAAAAATTGAGATTAAGAAACCAACCACCATAATAATTGTACCTATCCAATATAAATTGATAAAAGGGAACTCGATAGATTTAAATACCAACCAGTCTTTAGCTTGTTGCGGTTTCTCAAAAATCTGCAATTCAAATTTATCTTGATCTGGGATGATTTTCGTAAACCTTATTCGTAGCCCAAGTTCATCAATTTTACGAGCGAAATCGAAAGTATTGTTGCCCTTGATTAAAAATAACGGCTCGGCATTATAAACTTTACCACTTACGTTAATTTCTAAAGGTAAGCTTACCGCAATGTCTTCTTTTTCAATTTTCAAATCTCTAACTACAGGTTGTTTATTTAGCGATTTTACTGTAAGCACACCACTACTGGTATGTACGGTATCGCCAACTTTTAAGGCAACAATGCGAGGAGCTTTATAATTTTCCTCTTCGGTATGTCCTTCGTGGTCGGCGTGTTCTTCTTTTTTCTGTGCAGCACTTGTAATGTGCGTATAAATATCCTTAAATAGGTAATGTTTGGTATCTGGAGAAGCAATTAAGCCCATTTTTCCGTTTTCTTGGATACTTGGGTCAAGCGTAAAATCTTCCTTTACCTTGCCAGTTTCTTCATCAATTACCCTAAAATTAAGCTTGTAATAAGTATTGGGCTGTATGGTGGTATCGCTCACATAAGTAACGGTGTATTTGCCCATTTTTTTAGGCTCGTTCTTATATAGCATGATATTTTCGCCAGGCTTAGCTGCTTTTTCAAAATCCTTAACAGGGATGAAGTTAGTTTCGTTAATAGAAATTGGATTACTTGTGGCTGCGGCAACCAAAGCACCAACTAATAAAATGGCGAAGCCGATGTGTGCAATGGCCGAGCCTGCCAGTTTACTACCACGTTTGGTAAAAATTCCACTTAATAATCTTGCGTTGGCCAATACAGAAAAAATACAGCTGAAGGTAAGGATGATGTACATTAGGTTGGTGTAAATTCCGGAAATCCAAACGAATATTACTGTAATTACTAAAGTAAAAATTATAGTTGAAATTAAACTGCTATAAAACTTTTTTGGATCAGTGCGTTTATATTTTAAAAACTGAGAAAATCCTGAAATCAAGGCGATTAAGACAGCGAACGGAGCTTGGTATTGGTTGTAATATTTTATATCTTTAGGTACATTATTTGTTCCGAAGATTTTGTTGAAAACAGGTCCAGAAGTCGCAAAAATAATATGTATACAAGATACTGTTACCACTAAAGCTCCAATAAACATCCAAAACTCACGAGAATAAGTTTCTTCATCTTTGTGAGTAATTGGTAGCTCTTTCCATCTCAAAGCGACGAAAAATACAGCTATACCAAAAAAAGCAATAATATATGATATCAACTGTCCAAACATTCCTAAATCTGTAAAGGAGTGTACCGAAGTTTCGCCTAAAATTCCACTACGTGTTAAAAAAGAAGCGTACAATACTAATATGAAACTTACCAAAATAAGTGCCATTGCTGTGAAATAAGCATGACCAGTATTTTTATAAGCGATTATTACATGTAAACCACCTATTAAGGTTAACCAAGGAATAATAGAAGCATTTTCTACGGGATCCCAAGCCCAGAAGCCACCAAAGTTTAGCGCTTCGTAAGCCCAAAAAGAACCCATAATAATACCTGCACCTAAAATCATCACAGCGAATGACACCCAAGGCAACACAGGTTTAACCCAATCTTTATAACGTTTTTGCCACAACGCGGCAATACCATAAGCAAAAGGGACAATCATACTGGCAAAACCTAAGAATAGGGTTGGTGGGTGTATCACCATCCAATAGTTTTGTAGCAACGGATTTAACCCCTTGCCATCGGTAATGAAGGTAAGGTAATTTTTGTAGGTTTCTGGATCGGCGAAAATAGGTGCCATTTCCTTTAAGTTTACGGCATCTCTTAATAAGATAAAAGGAGACGAACCTACGCGAGCGCCAAAAATCTCCACACCTAATAACATTGAAGTTAAAAACACTTGCGAAAGGGCAATTACAGTCATTACCCCGTTTTCCCATGATTTAGCTTTCCATATCAAAACTAAGCCTAAAATGGCTTGCCAAAATGCCCATAACCAAAAACTACCTTCTTGGCCTTCCCAAAAAGCAGAGACAATGTAATACACCGGTAGTTCTTTAGAAGAGTGGGAGTATACGTAATTGTACTCGTTATAGTGGTTTAATATGAGATAGAATAAGGTAGTGCCAATTCCCAGAATACCCAAGGTATTAAGCCAAAATCCAATTCTTCCTAATTTAGTCCAAGAACGGTCTTCTAAATTTTTGTTTTTAGTCGCGAAAAAATAAGCGATGGTAGAAAGTAGTGATGCACCAAACGAAAGTACGATGAAAAATTGGCCTAACTTGCCAGGAAGGAGGTTTTCTCCAATAAACTGAATATCCATTAAGATTTTGATTCTTTTGCGTATTTATTAGGCTCTTTAACTGTGCCATCTTGGTTTACTTCAACCATGTTATCGTTGTATTTAGATGGGCATTTCATTAATATCTTAGAGGCATAGAAGGTGTTGTTTTCCATTTTGCCAATTAAAACCAGTTTTTCAGAACGCTCAAAGTCTTGAGGTTTAGAGCCATTAAGTACTACTTTGTTTACCACGCCTTTTTCATCTTTCATGAAGAAAGCAAAATGGTTGGGATCTTTTGCCGCATCGTAATACATGCCTTTGCTTTTTTCCCAATGGCCCATCACATGTTCTTCTTTTTGCGATTCGGCAGCTTCTTTGAAGTTAGAATAAGAGTCGGTATCAGCATTTAAGCTAACTAAAAAACCAATGCATAATGCAATTGTGATTAATCCGATAATGGCACTTTTTCTCATTAGTGTTTAATTTGTTTTCAATTGTAATGAGAGCTATCATGATTTGTTTACCAATTTTTTGAATAGGTAAATCATGATGGTCTCATGCGTACAATATTATTGGTGTGATTTAAAATACAGCGCTACAAAGATAGAAAAACATAAGAAGCTCAGCGATTTCGGAAGCTTTCTAATACATAACGTGACAATTAGTTGATAAACAAAAAAGCCCCGTAACATATAAATTACGGGGCTTTGTCTTATTTAGAAACAGTCTATGGCCAAACACCTAAGTTCATGTAAGAAACAGCAATTTTATCAATCGAGTTTACGAATGCTGCTGTTCTTAAAGTTTTAACTTCTGGCTTATCTAACCACGTTTGTCTAATCTCACGGTAAGAGTGGATCATGGTGTCTTCTAGTCCAGAGTTTACCAATTCTAACTCCGATGCACCTTTAACAATCATCAAGCGATTTTCTGCCGGGATAGTTTTTCCTGTTAAGCTTTCTAAAGTGTTGATCAGGTTGGCATTTGAATTTTCTGCATAGCGATTTTCCATACGGCCAAAAGCTACGTGCGAAAGGTTTTTTAACCACTCAAAATACGATACGGTTACACCGCCTGCGTTGCAGTACATATCTGGAATAATCATACCGCCCATCTCTGTGAAAATTTCTTCCGCTTCTGGCGTACAAGGTCCGTTAGCACCTTCGGCAATTACCTTTGCTTTAATGTTACGGATGTTTTCGGCGGTGATTTGATTTTCTAAAGCCGCAGGAACTAAGATATCACAGTCTTGCTCTAAACCCTCTTTAGAATTTCTGAAGTTAGTAGCGCCTGGGAAATCTAGTAAAGAGCCTGTGTTTTTACGGTGTGCAAAAACTTCGTCAATGTTAAATCCGTTAGCGTTGTATATGGCGCCTTCAAATTCGCAAATTCCTACCACGGTAGCACCAAATTCAATTAAATATTTAGCTGAGTGGTAACCTACATTACCTAAACCTTGTACAATTACTCTTTTGCCTTCTAGGCCAGCAGTAAGGCCAAGCTTTTTCATATCATCTGCATGGCTTACACACTCACGAATAGCATAAGCAACACCGCGACCAGTAGCTTCCTTACGGCCACGGATACCGTGTAATGCAATTGGTTTGCCAGTTACGCAGCCCAAAGCGTCTAAAGAGCCTGGGTTCATGGTCATATAGGTATCGGCAATCCAGCTCATTTCACGTTCGCCAGATCCATAGTCTGGAGCAGGAACATCAATGCCGGGACCAATAAAATTTTTCTTAATTAATTCTGTAGTATAACGACGGGTAATGGTTTCTAACTCGGCAACCGTGTAATTTTTAGGATTGATACAGATACCACCTTTAGCACCGCCAAACGGTACGTTTACGATAGCACACTTATAAGTCATTAACGCTGCAAGAGCCATCACTTCGTCTTCATTTACCATTTCACTGTAACGAATACCACCTTTAGTAGGACTCATGTGATGCGAGTGCTCTACACGCCATGCGTCTATCACTTCAAAGCCGTTTCCTCTACGTATAGGGAATTGAAAACGGTATACACTGTTACATGCTTTAATTTGTGCCAACAAACCCTCAGGGTGAGAGGTGAATTTAGCGGCGGCGTCAAAGTTTTTACAAACGTCTGTGAAAAAACTTGTTTCATTTGCTGTACTAGCCATTTTTATAATTTTTGGTTTTATGCTTTTACGGCTGCAAAATTGCAGTAAAATAAACCATTCTTGCAAGAATATTTTTGTTAGTGTAAGGTAAACACTATGATGTTTAGCCGTTAAAAAATGTATCTATAACGTTTAAACTTAGTTTTTGCCCGAAGATTTTTTTTCTAACAATTTTAAACGTTTATCTAGTGCAAAAAGATAAAATAGTAAGCCGGCTAAAATAATCACGATGCAAATCACCACAATGTAAATTTTTCCGTCGGCACGTAACTGGTCTGCCATCTCAATATCGTTGTTTTGGGCCAACAGATTAAGCGAAGCGAAAAGTAAAGAAAGTATAGTTAACAGCTTTTTCATTTGAGAATATATTTTATTTAAAAAGTTAATGAAACCATCAAGAGCTGTTATTTTTTTCTATTTAAGGAAACTCAGGATGGTCATTATTTTAAAGATGCTTGTTTTCTAAAATTTTGGTTCTGAAACGAAGTGTATAAATCCAATAGCCAATCAAAATCCATCCTAAGCAAGCGGGATAAAACACCATACGCATACGGCTATCTAAATCGTAGCTGTTAAAGCCAGGGTTGCCACCATTGCCAGGGTGCAGTGAGTCTTGCAGGCGAGGCAGTACAAAAAGTAAAACCACCATCATCGGGAACGCAAAAATATTATAGATAGCAGCAATTTTAGCCCGCTTTTGTTCTTCGTCTATGGCATTGCGTAAAACAAAGTAAGCGAAGTAAAGTAATAGGGAAATTGCAGCGAAGTTTTGTTTAGGATCGAAACTCCAGAATTGCCCCCAAGTAAATTTGGCCCAAACTGCCCCCGTTACAATGCCCAGTATACCAAAAATTACTCCTGTATTTGCACTTTCTACGGCCCTAATGTCATCTGCTTCGCTTTGCGTGCTTAAAGATCTTATGCTGTACCAAACGGAAATTGTGAAAAGCACTACCATGGCAAACCACATGGGTACGTGGAAATATAGGTTCCTAATGGTTTCATTTAAAATGGCCATTCTGGGCACACCTAACAATAATCCGGCAATTGCCGTGTACACTACTAAAACAGCGGCCAATATTTTCCACCAGGTTTTATGCATAAGTTTTTGAATTTTGAATGATTGATTTTTGAATGATTGAATACTAGCAATGCGCTTAATTCGCAGTTCAGTCATTTAATAATTCTCTCATTTAATCATTAAATTAATCTCGCCAAAGGTAAGGAAATAACAATAAAGCTACTGTCATTACTATTACATTTATCACCGCTAAAAGTCCAATTTCATCTAAACTTACCGATCTATCCAATCCATCCATGGCATTTTTAGCAAACTTGATGAGTACGATAAGCACAGGAATGATAATAGGGAAACTTAAAATGGCCATCAGCATGCCTCCATTACCTGTTTTAGAGGCAATGGCAGATACCATGGTAAAAATGGTTGAGAAACTTAAACTGCCTAATACAGCCGCTAGCAAATACATGAAGATATCAATGTCTTTACTCGGCTCAAAAACCATGCAGTAAAATGCCAAAGCAATTACCGTTAATACAATCATTAATAGGCTATTGTATATGGTTTTGGCTATAATCAGGGCCGCTGGACTTACCAAAGTGTAGATATACAACTGTCGTCCTTTGCTTTCTTGGAGGAAGCTTTTAGCGATAGCATTAATGGAAGCAAAAAGCATAATGATCCAAAAAAGTGCGTTCCAGGTAAGTTTGTCAATGATCTGGAATGACATGTAGCATACAAAAACGGTAGAAACGACATAAAGTAAAACGCCATTTAAGGCATATTTAGAACGCCATTCTAAAATAATTTCTTTTTTAATTAAATGTTTTACTTGTTTAGCCAGTTGCATTTGCGCAAAGATATAAATTAGCCCCTAAATCCCCTAAGGGGACTTTGAAAGTAATGTCATAAATTTGGCTGTTAACCAAATTAGTTGGCTAGCAATTCGTTAATGTTTTCCGTTAAAAAGGTTGAAGAGCCAGCTCCGATAATTTGGAGGGCTTTTAATGACTATGCCCTGCTCCAGCATAAAAACCTAAGAGTGCAACACCTATGCCCAACAATACCGCTATCATTTTACGCTTGTTAATTTTATGGTCGGCGCTCGATTCGAAAAGTATGGTAGTAGAAATATGTAAGAATATACCAATTACAATGCCCATAATTTTGTTGAAGTAGGCTTCTACGCCTCCAATAGTACCATTGCTTAAGCCTAAACTTACCCAATAGCCCAGTGGCGCCATTATAGCAAACAAGATCAGGTAACTTATAATGCCCGCTTTTTTAATATGGCTTTGCACCAAAATACTAGCCAAAGCAAAAGCAGCTGGAATATGGTGTAGTGCAATGCCGAAAATAAGCTCATTATGTTGGTCTTTAGCTAAAGGCATCCCTTCTAAAAAAGCATGTAGGCACAAGCTAATCATAATGCCGTAGGGAAAAGCATGGCTATGCGAGTGCTTATGGATGTGCCCGTGTTCTATGCCTTCAGAAAACTGTTCTAAGAAAATCTGCAGTAAAAATCCAATGAGGATATAAATACCAATTTCATGGCTGTCTGACCCATGGTAAGCATCTGGAATTAGATGTAAAACCGTGATGGCAAAAAGATAGGCACCACTAAAAGATAAAATAAGTTTTAGTAACCTTGATTTATCATTTTTAACCAAAAAGATAGTTAAGCCACCTAAAAAAGCCGAAAAAAATAAAATCAAAAACTTCCAAAGTTCCATTAGTTGATATAATTTTTAGAAAACCAGGGTTAAAAAAATCGACGTTTCCTAGTTAGTTGCTACAATTGTTCTTTTTAAGAATTTTTTCTCCGTGTACCTGTAAATAGCAGTGGTTAATAAGCCAAGTAATATTCCCAATATCATTCCACAAAAAACATCAATAGGGTAGTGTACACCTACGTAAACTTGTGCAAAACTGATGGCTGCGGCCCATAAAATTCCGATGGGTAGGATTGCTTTCCATTTGCGGTAAAAAACGCCAATAAGGAACACTGCAATGCCAAAATGATTGGTTGCATGGGCAGATGGAAAGCTTTTGCCACTACCACAGTGTACCCTGTGTATAATTTGATCTGCCAAACGAATTTCATTGCAGGGTCTTATTCTGCCCACATTTGGCTTAATAATTTTTGCCGAAATTCCATCTCCCAGTGCAAAAGTTAAAAGTACACCGCCAATAATAATAAGTCCAGCTTTTTTATATTGCCTGATACAGAAAATCACGATGAACAAGTACAATGGCGACCAAAAAAAGCGGTTGCGTAGTAAAGGCATAAGCCAGTCGAAAAAGTCGTTGCTTAAACCGCGATGTATCTTTAAAAATAGTTCGGTATCGAACTGTAAGAGCTCTTGCATCATGCTTTTTTACAAACTAAAATTAGCCGGTCCGATTTCAGTTCATCAAATTCTTCTAAATGGTAATTGCCGAATTTTTCTACGATTTGCAGGCCGCTTTTTTCGAGCATAGTTTCAAAATCACTCAGTAAAAAAGCCTGCACACGCTCTTCAAAGGCATAATCTTTTAATCGATGCTCAAAGTTAATGTGCTTGATAATTTTGCCTTCGGCCACAAATTTGGAAAGATGAAATTCTATGCCATCAATGGTTTTAATTTCTTGATGGGTTAAGTTTTTAATGATTTTTTGCGTGTTGAAATAGTCGATCACAAAAGTGCCCTCATCTCTCAAACTTTTTCTAAAAGCTTTTAAGGCATTTACATGGTCTTTTTCTGTTTCAAAATAGCCAAAGCTGGTAAAAAGGTTTAACGCAAGATCAAAATAATTGATGTAAGACAGTTTACGCATATCATGTACATAAAAATGTAAGTTCTTTTGCTCAAACTGCTGTGCGTACTTAATATTTTGTTCAGAAAGGTCAATGCCCGTAACGTCGTAGCCTTTTTTATTTAGATAAATGGCGTGCCTACCTCTGCCGCAGGCTATGTCAATAATCTTACTTTCGGCCTTTGGTTTCAAATGAGCTAATAAATTATCAATTAATAATTCAGCTTCTTCATCATTTCGGTTGCCATAAAGGATGTGGTAGTATGGCGAATTAAACCAATATTGAAACCATTTACGTTGCATTTTTACTTTTTTTTAGGTCGACAAATATAGTGTTTATGCAATTATGTTGCATATAAAAATTTGTAGCTTCGAGAGTTTGTACAGCTAAATTTAGCGTTATTAATTTTAAAATAACAATGTATCTACTACCTAACTCATAGATTTACTTGAAGTTTAAATGTCAAAAACATGATGATTAACATCAATTTAAAGCATTTATTTTTCTTAATTTTGGGCAAAAAATAAACGACTTGACTTTAATTAAATCCATCTCTGGTATAAGAGGCACTATTGGCGGCAAGGCTGGCGATGGTTTAACCCCAATTGACGTAGTAAAATTTACGGCCGCTTTTGGTTCGTGGGTAATCAGCAAAGCTGAAAATAAAAGAATAGTAATTGGCCGCGATGCACGTATTTCGGGCGAAATGGTAAATAATTTGGTGGTTGGCACCTTGCAGGGTTTGGGTATTGAAGTGGTTGATTTGGGTTTGTCTACTACACCAACTGTGGAAATTGCCGTTCCTTTGGAACAGGCCGCAGGGGGAATTATTTTAACAGCAAGCCATAACCCAAAACAATGGAACGCTTTAAAGCTGTTAAATGCTAAAGGCGAATTTATTAGCGATACCAACGGTAAAGAAGTTTTGGAAATCGCTGAAAATGGAGAGTTTAGCTTTGCTGAGGTAGACGAGCTCGGGCAAGTGCGAAAAGACGATACTTACATACAAAAACACATCGACGCTATATTGGCTTTGCCTTTGGTAGACGTGGAGGCGATTAAAAAAGCAAACTTTAAAGTAGCTATTGATTGTGTGAACTCTACAGGAGGTATTTTTTTGCCGCCATTGCTAAAGGCATTGGGGGTTGAAACGGTTTACGAGTTGTATTGCGAGCCAAACGGTCAATTCCCTCACAATCCAGAGCCACTGCCTGAGAATTTAACCGAAATAGCCAAAGTTGTACAACAAAAGAAAGCAGATTTGGGTATTGTAGTAGATCCAGATGTAGACAGGTTAGCTTTAGTAAATGAGGATGGCTCTATGTTTGGCGAAGAGTATACTTTGGTAGCCGTGGCCGATTATGTATTAAAAAACACGCCTGGTAATACGGTTTCGAACCTTTCTTCTACAAGGGCATTAAGAGATGTAACAGAGAAAGCGGGGCAGCAATACAACGCAGCTGCGGTAGGAGAGGTAAACGTAGTTAACCAGATGAAGGCAACCAACGCCATTATTGGTGGCGAAGGAAATGGTGGTGTAATTTATCCAGAATCGCATTACGGCCGAGATGCTTTGGTTGGCATTGCCCTGTTTCTATCGCATTTGGCAAAATTTGGCAAACCTATTTCGGTTTTAAGAGCAAGTTATCCATCCTATCATATTTCAAAAAATAAGATTACCTTAACTCCAGAGATGGATATAGATGCCTTATTAAAGGAGGTAGAGAGTAAATATGAAAAGCAGCCACATAGCACTATAGATGGGCTTAAAATTGAGTTCGATAAGTCTTGGGTACATTTACGCAGATCTAATACCGAACCAATTATCCGTATTTATAGCGAAGCAGAGAATGAAACAACCGCCGAAAACTTGGCACAAAAAATCATTTCTGATATAAAAGAAATATTGCAGATAAGCTAATTTAGGTTCTAGGAATTAGGTGTTAGGGCTTAGTTTGAAGCTAGTTTAATATTACCTAACTCCTAATCCCTAACAACTAAAAATGAACTAACAACACACTTATAAAAATGAAACGAGTTTATTTAGATAATGCCGCTACCACACCGCTAGACCCGGTTGTAGTTGCAGAGATGACCAACGTAATGACAAATTACTTCGGAAATCCATCTGCAATACACGCTTTGGGCCGCGAGGTGAGAACTTTGGTAGAGAAGGCTCGAAAAACAGTAGCCACGCTATTGAACGCTTCGCCTTCAGAAATTTTCTTTACATCTGGTGGTACAGAGGCAGATAATACTGCCATTCGTTGCGGAATTGCCGCTTATGGTATAAAACACGCTATTACCTCTAAAATTGAACACCATGCGGTAGAACATACCTTAAATATGTTGCTTAAAGATGGTATTATCGATAAACTGAGTTTTGTAAATATTGACGAAAAAGGAAATGTTGATTATGCACATTTAGAAGAGTTGCTGCAAAATAACGACCGTTCTTTTGTTTCCTTAATGCATGCAAACAATGAGTTAGGTACGTTAACCGATATGGAAAAAGTAGGCGATTTGTGCGAAAAATACAATGCCATTTACCATGCAGATACCGTACAAACCATGGGCCATTATACGCACGATGTACGTAAACTGAAAGCTCATTTTATTGTTTGCGCTGCGCATAAATTACACGGGCCAAAAGGGGTAGGTTTTTTGTATGTAAATAACAGTATCAAAATTCCACCGATGATTTATGGTGGTGCACAAGAACGTAATATGCGAGGTGGTACCGAGAACGTGTACGGTATTGTGGGCTTGGCAAAGGCATTAGAAATTGCTTATGCAGAAATGGAAGCTCACCAAAAGCACGTACAAGAATTGAAAGATTACATGAAGGCACAGCTAATTGCCGAAGTGCCCGGTATTGCTTTTAATGGAGAAACGGATGCTGATAAAAGTTTGTACACGGTTCTAAACGTTTCGTTTCCAGAAATGGATATGGCAGATATGTTGTTGTTTAACTTGGATATTAACGGTATCTGCGCTTCGGGCGGCAGTGCTTGTTCATCGGGCTCAAACATTGGTTCTCACGTTTTAAATGGCATTAAAGCAGATCCAAATCGCCCTGCGGTACGTTTTTCTTTTAGCAAATACACAACAAAAGAAGAAATAGATTACACTTTAGAGAAAGTGAAAATGGTGGTTAAGCAAAATGCGTTAGCTTAAAACACATCAAATCGTTATTGTCAGGCACTAAGCACTCTTACAGCAAATAAAATGCTAAGAATGGTTGGTGCTTTTTTATTTTAAGAATTTTGAAGAGCAGGTTCCTGTACATCTATCTTCTGCAAGCCCTGCTTTACACTACAATCTTTTTGTCTGCGTAATTGCTAAACTTCGTAAGTTTAATTTTGTTGGTTATTGCTTTTCAATGGTAAAATTGATGGCTTCGCCGTTTAAAAACTTACGAAGTCTTTTCGTTTTTGCACCAAAAAGTATTTACGTTATAATCAGGTCTAGTTAACAAATTTCAGTTCTTCGAAACCTAATCAAGTATAAACAGCCAAATATGCCTTTTGCCGTCATTTCGAACGTAGAGAGAAATCTATCTCTTAACTAATTTGGTTCTATTTTATTTAATAGAACATGAGTTTTGGATCTTAGGCCTTATGTCAAGCCCAAGTATTAACCGTTAAATAAGCTCAAAATCGGCCTTGACCTTTGCGGTAACGATGTATTTGCTCTAGCTCTTCCTTTAAAGCAAAGGGCGCAGCCGACGACTTTTCCTCCATTTTGGTCGCTCAAAATGGAGTGCCGATGCCCGGCATGAGGGCAGGACAGCCTGTGTGAGGGGTTTAAAGAAATGATTTTAGCAATAACACAATGAAAATAAGACAAAAAACTCACGTTAACAAAGCTAGATTTCTCCTCGTGCCTCGTCGAAAGGACGTGTCTACAAAGTGTCTTTTGCTACAATCAGTTCATTTAGTCAAATCTTATTCGTAGAACTTTTATGCTTGTACTCCTTAGCTGTGTGGAGCTAATGCCAAATCTTACATTTCAAATAAAAACTGCCTAATCAACTAATTATCGTCAAAATATTAACTAAACTTCTATTTTTTTATTAGTATTGTATTTGTAGCATACATTGGTTACCAATGTAGAAACAATCAACCTTTTATAAACCTTTCGAACCCCTTAAAGTTATGCATGTAAACAGCACAACCGAGGAAAAAGAAATCGTAACCCAGCAAAAATCTAAACTGGGCGTAAGATTATTTTTCATTTACCTAATCTGCTATGCAGGTTTTGTTGCACTCGGTGTATTTAACTACGAACTACTATCTACTACCGTGTTTTCTGGACTAAATCTAGCTATAGTTTATGGCATAGGTTTAATTGTATTTGCCGTTATAATGGGTATCATCTACAATTATTACTGTACAAAGTATGAAGATGATGCCGATAAACAAGAAGAACTAACGAAGGGAGATCAAAGATGATTTATGATATTTCGATTACTGCGTTAATTTTCTTTTGCATTTTCGTGGGCTTAGTGCTTGGCCTATCCTTTTATTTTGGCCGCAAGAAGAGTGATTCTTCGTCGTATTATGCGGCAGGTGGTCAAATCCATTGGGCGGTTAACGGTATTGCTTTTGCTGGCGATTACTTATCTGCAGCCTCGTTTCTAGGTATTTGCGGTATGATTGCCGTTGCGGGTTTTGATGGATTTTTATATGCTATTGGATTTTTAGCGGGCTGGATTGTAGCGCTGTTCTTAATTGCCGAACCTTTCAAGCGCTTGGGGAAATATACTTTTACCGATGCGTTGAACAGCAAATTTAATTCTAGGGCCATTACCTTGGCTGCATCAGTTAGTACGCTTATTATTTCTATATTTTACCTTATCCCACAAATGGTTGGGGCCGGAGACCTAGTTATGCCTTTATTGGGCCTACCTCATTGGGTTGGGGTAATTTTGGTTGGCGCAATAGTAATCACTATTGTGGCTAGTGCCGGTATGGCTTCCACTACCTATGTGCAATTTTTAAAAGGCGGCTTGCTTATTGTACTTTCCCTAATTTTAACTGCGTATATTCTTAAAAATGGTCTAACGTTATCTCCCGGAAACAAGGAAAATCCTTACCATACATTTACAGAGCTAAAGCCGCAAGTAAATGGAAATAAAGTTACAGTTGTTCCTAATTGGGAGTTGGTAAGTCAGCAAAACGTTGGTGGCAAAAACTTTGTGAAATTAAGTCAGAATGGTATAGAAAGATGGTTTGTTTTAACTACGGCTAATGGCGAGCCAGTGCTTAAAGAAACCCTGACCATTGTACAAAAAGCTAATGGCGAGAAATTATACAATGGAGAAACTAAAGACAAGAGGAAATTTTATCAAGTTGGTCATTTAAGTAAAATCATTGTTAATGGCAAAGAAGTAGATAAAACAGGTGCATTAGGCCCTTTTCAGTATTTATCTACCATTAAAGAAAGTCAAGTAGTGCGCTTTTTGCAGACTAAACTCACAGATGGAACCGACCAGGTGGCGGTTTATTACCCAGAAGTTATTGCCGGAGAGAAGTTTATGTTGCCGGGGCTGAAATATAAAATTGGTACAGGTGCAAGCTTGTGGAGTAAGCTAGATTTTGTGTCTTTAATGCTAGCCTTATTTTTAGGTACAGCGGCTTTACCGCATATCCTTATTCGCTATTATACGGTAAAAACTCCTAGAGATGCACGTAAATCAACTATTTTAGCTATTGCGGCTATTGGAGGTTTTTATGTCCTAACTTTGTTTATTGGTCTTGGTGCGGGTGTAAATGGCGTAATGGATGTAGAATCTAGTAATATGGCGGCGCCTTTATTAGCGAAAGCCTTTGGCGCAGTGCTGTTTTCTATTATCTCGGCCGTAGCCTTCGCCACAGTTTTGGGTACGGTAGCCGGATTAATTGTAGCGTCATCTGGTGCTATAGCGCATGATTTTATCGACATCTATTTGAAGAAAAACCTAACCGATGATAACAAAGTTAAAGTAGGCAAAATAGCAGCAGTGGTAGTTGGTATTTTTGCTATTTTACTGGGAATGGCATTTAAGGGGATTAACGTATCCTTTTTAGTAGGTTGGGCTTTTGCTATTGCGGCTTCGGCTAATTTACCGGCAATTTTATTTTTATTGTTCTGGAAGAAAACATCTTCAACGGGTATTTCTGCTTCAATTGTGGTAGGTATTGTAGCCTCTTTAGCCATTATTTTAACCTCGCCAACCATGTGGGATAAGTATGGCTTAGGTGCCGAAAATGCGCTGCATCAAATGGAAAACCCTGCGCTAATTTCGTTTCCGTTAGCTGTGTTAACAGTTTATGTGTTTTCTATGCTGTATCCTAAAAAGGAAGTTAGAATAGTAGAAGCTGCTTAAAAATTTTCTTTACTTGCGTGTCAGTCTGAGCTTGTCGAAGACTATTTTTCATAAAGTGTTTCGACAAAATCAACATGACAAGATGTATAAAATAACAAAGCCAGGGTTATTTACACTGGCTTTGTTATTTTATGATCCCATCCACTTCGGCTTACTTTTCAAAACCTTAGCATGAATTGCGCAAGAAGCATCGTGGGCGCCTTGCAAATATCCAATACTCATTAAAAATTCTCCAACTATTTCTCCACCAGTAAACTTGAAAGTCTTTTTAAAGAGCTTAACCCACTCTGCTTTGGTTTTGGGATGATGGTGCTCCAACCATTTTTCGAAGCTGCCAAATTCTTGCTGTATACCTAAAATGGTTTTTGCGTTTTCTATGGCGGCATTTATTTTTAGTTTGTTTCGGATAATACCTGCGTCCTGTAGCAAGCGCTCTCGATCAGTTTCGCTAAAGTTTGCCACCTTTTTGATGTCGAAATCTGCATACGCTTTTCTGAAAGCTACTTCTTTTTTTAAAATAGTTTCCCAGCTTAAACCAGCTTGGTTGATTTCTAAAATTAATCTGCCAAACAACTCATTATCATCATGTATAGGAAAACCATAATGATAGTCGTGGTAATTGGTGTGTAATGCCTTCCGTTCTTCGGGTTGCATATTTGGTATTGCACTACAATAGCTCATATAGAAGTATTTGTTTGCTTGCAAAAATAAGCATCGTACTGACAACCCTATGGCAGTTGGAAATTTATTTATTATTAAAATGAATAGGTATTAAATTTTCGTTATTCCAGCGTATGCGGAAACCATAGAGTGCCCAGCGCAGCTAATCGTAATGCGATAGGAAGACATTATATTTATTGTATTAAGATCCCAAGACTAAATCTGGAATGACGAACAGAGGTCTCTCATTTCTTCCCAGTGGTAAAATTGAACTTTTTCTTTAGGTTGTTGCGCAGCCTCAATCATTGCCTTGGCAATATTTTCGGCAGTAATTCCTTTGTATTTATTTAGTTTACCTACCAATAAAAGGTTTGCTACCGAGAATATTTTGATGAAAACTCTTTCTAGTGGCCTGCTTTCTGCTCTGTTGCCCATAATCATCGACGGCCGGAAGATATGCGTATGCTTAAAGCCAACCGCAATAACATCTCTTTCTGCTTCGCCTTTAGTTTTCGTATAAAAAATGTTCGATTTGGCATTAGCTCCAACCGCCGATACCAACATCACTGCGCTGGCACCATTTGCTTTGGTCAGCTGTGCAGCCATTACCGGGTAGTCGTGGTCTATTTGATAATACTCTTTTTGATCTGGAGTTTTCTTTTTGGTGGTGCCCAATGAAATAAAAACATCATCGGCAACCAAATATGCTGCGTTTTGCGCTAGGCTATGATAATCGGCTAGCACCATTTTTAATTTAGGATGCTGAATGTTCAATGGTTTACGAACAACTATGGTTACTTCGCTATAGGTGTCGTTTTGCAATAAATTGCTTAATAAATAGCCGCCGATAAAACCGCTTGCACCAAAAATAATTGCTTTTTTCATCTGTATATAATTTGTTCTCAATGGTGATGAAGCTATCAGATTTATTCATCCCACTGGTGTGGTTTGAAAAATCATGATGGTTTCATCTTTTTTAAATTGATGTATGATGTTACAAACAAAATAGAAAACGAGATTGTTAGAAAAATGTACCAAAACTTTAATAGTATGGAAAATTATAAAGATAAAAAAGAAAAAGAGACCAAGGTTGACTTGATCGATGTCGATGATACGAAGCCAACTAGAAGTGAAGAGAATATAGAAAAAGTTCCTACTTCTACAGTAGAAACTAAGTTTAATAAAAACCATACCCGTAGGCACGAGCCAATGGGCGGTAGCCACGAACCAGGCACAACTCCAGGCTCTGGGTTTTAAAAGAAATGTATCAATGTATTTACCAGCCACGGCGCTTATGTCGTGGTTTTTTTTGTTTGATATTTTTTTAAAACACTATTGCTTGCATTTATTTGTTGATATTAAAAACAATTTTTTTACGACTGATTTGGTTTAGAGCAGAGCTGTTGTAAAATAAACCCGGTAGCAGCGAACACGCAGCCGAGGTACGGCTTAACCCTACGTTTACTTTGTGTGGCAAGTAAAGCGAATAACGGGGCTACAGCAACAAAAGTTTGATGAATTGGCTTTTCTTATAAACAAGATGTTTGATACTTAGCGCTTTTAATTTAATTTATAAACGTTCTATATTTCAAATATTTCTTTTAGGGTTGTTTGCAGGCTTAGCACTTAAAGTGTTAACACTTATATTTGTTCAGTCCTAATCCCCTAACTCATGGATGATTTTTTAGCTGCCCGTTCACAGATGGCCCTTTCATTGGGTTTTCATATCATTTATGCTTGTATTGGCATGGTAATGCCGTTTTTTATGGCTGTTTCGCACTACAAGTGGTTAACAACCAATAACGAGGTTTATAAGCATATTACCAAGGCTTGGAGCAAGGGTGTGGCCATTTTTTTTGCTACTGGTGCAGTTTCTGGCACCATGCTTTCGTTTGAGCTAGGTTTGCTTTGGCCTAAGTTTATGGAGCATGCGGGGCCAATTTTCGGGATGCCTTTTTCGTTAGAAGGAACTGCTTTTTTTATCGAAGCCATTGCTTTGGGTTTTTTTCTTTACGGTTGGGACAAACTAAACAAGTGGTTCCATTGGTTTACCGGTGTGGTGGTTGGGGTAAGCGGCCTAGCTTCAGGGATTTTGGTGGTAGCTGCTAATGCTTGGATGAACAGTCCGGCGGGGTTTGATTACGTAAATGGCCAATACACTAATATTGACCCCATAAAAGCGATGTTTAACAATGCTTGGTTTACACAGGCTTTACACATGTGTTTGGCCGCTTTTACAGCTACCGGATTTGCTGTAGCTGGCGTTCATGCTTTGATGTTATTGAAGAAACAACACAACGATTTTCACTACAAATCATTTAAAATTGCGGCTACTTTTGCTACTATTTGTGCTTTGTTGCAGCCCATAAGTGGCGATATTTCTGCAAAAGATGTTGCCCAACGCCAACCTGCCAAGCTAGCAGCAATGGAAGCGCTATACAAAACAGAAAAACCCGCTCCATTGTTAATTGGCGGAATTGTAAATGAGGAAAATAAAACCGTGAAAAATTATATTGAAATTCCTGGAGCCTTAAGCTTTTTGGCGCATGGCGATTTTAATGCAGAGGTAAAAGGTTTAGACCAAATTCCTGAAGACGAACATCCTCCAGTAGCCATCACACATTATGCTTTCCAAATTATGGTGGGTTTGGGAACGGTAATGATGATGATCTCCTTGATTTATTTCTTCATTTTATGGCGGAGAAAAACGATTTTGAACACTAAATGGCTACTCAAACTTTTCGTTTTTGCTATACCTTTGGGTTACATTGCGTTAGAAGCAGGATGGGTAGTAACCGAAGTGGGTAGACAGCCTTGGATCATTAATGGCATAATGCGAACCATTGATGCGGTAACGCCAATGCCGGGTATTGCTTGGTCATTCTATTTGTTTTCTGCAATCTATTTCTCGTTAAGTCTAATCGTTATCTTTTTGCTGTATCGACAAATTAAAATGGTTCCGGTGCTTTATAAATCCTCAAATATTGATCAATAATGGAACAAGTAGTCATTGCTTTTTTATGTTTGGCCATTTTGCTTTATTTCTTATTGGGCGGGGCCGATTTTGGGGCCGGAATTATCGAGCTGTTTACTTCTACAAAAAACAGAAGTCGCACTCGTAAAACCATGTACCATGCCATTGGCCCAGTTTGGGAAGCCAACCACATGTGGTTAATTATTGCTATTGTCATCTTATTCGTTGCTTTCCCTCGTATTTACACCACCATGTCGGTGCATTTGCATATTCCTTTAGCTATTATGCTTATAGGGATTATCGCCCGAGGAACGGCTTTTGTTTTTCGGCATTATGATGCCGTTAAAGATGATATGCAGTGGCTGTATAATCGTATTTTTAGGTATTCGAGTTTTTTAACCGCATTGTTTCTGGGGATTTTAGCTGGAAGTGTCTTGTCTGGAAAGATAGATCCTGTTGCAACCAACTTTGCTGATGCCTATATTTTCGGCTGGTTAAATTGGTTTTCTATCTCTGTTGGTTTGTTTACTACCGCTTTGTGCGGTTTCTTGGCGGCAATTTATTTAATAGGAGAATGTAAAACGGAAGAAGATAAAAAGCGTTTCATCAAAAAAGCTGAATACATGAATGTGGCAGCAGTAGTTTTCGGAGCGATGGTTTTTTTTAGCGCCGCAATGGAAGATGTTCCTTTAATGAATTGGGTGGTTTACAATACAGTAGGGCTAACTGCTGTAGTTTTGGCTAGTTTCTCTTTAGTGTTGCTATGGTATTTGTTGTTGAAAGGAAGTACTAAGATTTTAAGGGTGTTGGCCGGTTTTCAGGTAACGATGATTTTGGTGGCTATCAGTTATGCTCATTTTCCTAATTTTATTCGTTTAAAAGGAGGTAATGTAATTTCGCTTTATGAAACGGTAGCACCGGAAAAAACGGTGCAGAGTTTGGGTTGGGCTTTAGTTTTGGGTAGTTTTTTGATCTTGCCTTTTCTTGGATATTTGTTTTATAAGTTTCAGCAGAAGGAGGAATAGTTTGTGTTAAAACCACCTAAGGCGCCTGAGCAAACCTAAGTGTTTATTGAAGATTAAGGATTAACCACAAAGACACGAAGAGCACCAAGTTTTTGACACAAGAAAACCTTCCCAGAGAGATCTAAAATGAACTAAGGTGGTCTAACTGGTTAAATGAGTTGTATAACAGCCCCTTAGTGTTTCAATTGAAGATTAAGGATTAACCACGAAGACACGGAGAACACCAAGTTTTTGACACAAGAAAACCTTCCAAGAAAATCTAAAAACCTGAGTTCGATTATTATTTGTTTATTTTTATAGCATTTTTTAAACTTATTGAGTTCGCCGACCCTGAAATAAATTCAGGGTGACGGAAAATTGGCGGTTCGTCATGCTGAATTTAGTTCAGTATCAGTTTTAAAGTCTAATTATCAATAGGTTAAAAATCGAACTCAGGTTAAAAAGAACTAAGGTGTCTCAGGTGGTTAAATGAGTTTTCTAACCATTGTACGCTTAAAAGCTAGTTTTTTGTACTTTGTCATGATAGGGAAGATATTCTGGCAAGGCTGCCGAACCATACCAGTTAAAAATATCAGCATCTAGTAGTTTAGCGCTTACAGCTGGGTCGGTAGCTAGCCAAGTTTTGGCTTCTTCTAAAGATTTGGTGTTAAGGATAAAAATGCCTCGATATTGTTTGTCGTTTTTAGCTAAAGGACCCGCCACTACCAATTTATTTTCTTTGGCTAATCTGTCGATGTTGGTCATGTGTCCTTTAAAAAGGCTATCGGTTTGTGCTTTGGTGGCTGTGGTATTGCTCCCGGTTTTAAGGATAACCAATACGTACATTTTCATACCGTAATTGTCGGCGCCCAGTTTTTTGGCTAGGGCTTCGTCATACTTTGGCTTTTCTTGTGCTTGCGATAAAAAAGCAAATGAGACAAAAAATAAAGCAATGAGTATTTTTTTCATTTTCCGATGAGTAGTTTGTGGTGTTAAATTAGAAAATGTTTTTGAATAAAATGGTTTGTTTGGTTAATGAACATCTGTTCCGTCAAAATAGATTTCCGTTATAGCTGTGTCGTCAAACTTCTGCCCTTTGTAAACATCGGTTATTTCAAATTTGAGCTTCCATCTTGGTTTTAATTGTAGTGCTTTGTGACTAATCGCATACGGCAGCGCTCCAAGTATAACGAGCGTCTAAAGCCCACGAGCTCCGATGGGGTTTCTTGGAAACAGGACTTCGGTAACCGATTGATTACTGCCATTACTTTTCAAAAATTTTTAACTGATGTAATCTCTATCTTCGTCGCTCAACGTGCTTTTCGGTTGTTCGGTAGGGTAGTTGTCTTCAATTTCATCGTTATAGCTGCTATAGGTTTTGCGTGGTCGGCCTACTAAAAAACCCAGCACAAAACCAATTAAAATGCAGATACCAATTACCGCTAACTTAGATACGGGTACATCGTCAACAAAAATGAAGTTAAAATCTACGGCGTCTTTGTTGTCCATTAAAAAGATAGTTAATAAGACAGTTACGATAACGATAAATATGGTTTTTGCTTTCATCTTGTACGTTTTTAGGTTTTCTGTAGTTAAAAGTAGTAATTAAACAACAATTCGAAGATAGGGTTTTGATTATAGTTTTTGTTAACGAAAATTAAACGAGCACCAACATCGGCTATAGGTTGGTAGCGAAGTAGGTTCATATCACTGCGCAGCTCTAGCCCAAAAGTTTTAGGTTGCGCCAGATTGTTTTGGTGACCAATGTTTTCGTAATGGCTAAAAAGGGTAGCTCTTACGTTTCTTACATAGGCAAAAGGCCCAATTTCTAGATCGGGAAACAAAAATGGGAAGCGGTAATTGAGCAAGAGTGTGTTTTTAAGCAAGCTTGTGGCTGCAATTTGGTTATAGCCGTAAACTACTGGGATGTCGTTTACGGCTCTAAAAGTTCCGTTGTTTTGTTGGTAATTAAAACTGGCCAATAAGGTGTGGTTTTTAGCCAAGCCAGGAAAATACAGGTAGCTCTCTAAAGCAAAAAGTTTTCCTGTTAAATTTTGTTCAAAAGGTAGATGCTGGTATTTCAATTCTATTGCTTGTGCCCATTTTGGTGCAATATCTCGCTCTGCACTTCTAATTTGATGGGTAAAGCCGAAACGATAGGTAAGAGGGAACTCTATGGTGCTGATCAGTCTTGAAGCGTCAACAGCGTTAAAATGCCTGTTCACATAGTAAGTTCCAGCTTCAGTAATAAAACTGAAGTTGTGGTTGAAAGAATTAAAACTTAGCGGTAATGATGTAGTTAAACTGATGTAATCTTCTCGCCACTGGGCTTGCCGTATGGCATTTTGGAAGCGGTAGTACGCTAGCCGTGGCCGGTTGCGGTAACCTAAATTAATGACTGGATACAGCGCTTTGTACTTAAAACCTGCATTGTATTCTACCCTGCGCAGCGAACTTTCGTAGGTTACCCCGGCATAAAAACTGGTGGTGTTCAATAAATCGTCTGATTTGAGTTGTAAACCCACTCTTTCTACGGCATCATCGGCCGTTGGACTGATGCTATGAAAATTGAACATGTGCTTTAAAGGGTTGTAAGGTTTAGAGCTAAAGGTGCTATCCGGAACGTTGGCGAATACGTAATCTTCTTTTTGGGTTTCTTGTCCGTAGTAAACGAAACTGTTTTCTTGTATCTCCGTCGGGGTAACGTTAGTTTTAGCTACTTCCTGGCCCATTAGTTTGTAATCATTGAACAAGAGGGTTTTGCCACTATCCGTAAAACTTGCGTTAAAGGCGCCGTATTTAGAAGCCGTTAAAGCGCTTATTTTTTTTGAAGCGGGGTCTATTTCGTAAACGTTGTCGATGCCGCTATAATGGGCGTTAAAAGCTATTCTGTCGTTAAAAAATATTGGTCTGTTTAATTGTTGTCTGGTGTTGCTAATTAAAACTTCTGTTTCTTGCTCGTTTGTTAACCAAAGGGATTTACCTTCTTCGCTAACGCTGATCCACGAAATTTGGCTGCCATCAAGGTTTAGGGCTGGCGTTTGTAATTGATAGTTTTTTGGGTTGGGCAGGCTATCGATAATTTTGCCTGTTTCTAAATCTAGTAGTACCAGGTTGTGCTGGTTGCTCAAATCTATTTTTACCGCAATCAGTTTTTTCCCATCTCCAGACAGGCTTGGTGCAAATAACCTGGTTTTGTGTGTAAGTTGTCTCTTTTTGCCAGTTTCAAAATCGTAGGTGCAAATAACGTTGTAGCTGCGCTGTTTGTATCTTGGGTCTTCTCTTCTTTCGTCCCAAACAATTTTGTTGTTGCCGTAGCTGTACCAAGGTTGCTCTTGGTAGCCAATTTTAAATAAAATTTTCTCTTTCTGGTCTGGAGAGATCGTTACAAAGCCTGGAGTTTCGCTCTTACTTTGCTTAATTACTAAGATGTTCTGATTGGGTAATTGAGTAGGTAAATAGAAGTGCGTTGCATAGCTCGTTTTTTTGTTCAAACTCACGTAATCTATTGACCTATTTTTTTTGGCTTGATTGATCCAGTCTTGCGTTAAACTTTCTAAGGTTTGGAGGTAATAATTTTTAGTGTTTTTGCCAGTGAATTTTTTCAAGCTTTGAGAAAATGGATACAACCTAAAAGGTCTTTTGTTGAGGTCCGAAAGTAGTTGATTTCCGATGTCGGTTCCGTACTCTTTTTGTAGTAGCGAATTCATCAAATAGCCGAGTTGGTAATAGCCCGGAGTGATGTCTTTTTCTGAGCCGAAATATGCCTTCGAATAAGCGAATTTTTTGCCCTCTAAAAGTGAAGTTCTGAAAGGCATAATCCAGTTGGGTTGGCGGCCTCTTCCGGAGTAGGTTAAAGCGGTTTCGGTACTTACTGCATCTCCCTCTAAAAACCATAAAGGTGTACTTGCTCCAATGTACCCAAAATAGATCTCTTCTGGGAAGGGGAACCCGCTCTTTCCAGTTAGCTTGTTGAACTGGGCTACGTGGCGTAGTTCGTGTACTGTTAGGTTGTTTAGCCAGTCTTGGCTGTCGAACTGCTGCGGAGAGATAGTGTATAATTGTGATTTTTTTGGAGCCAGTTGTACAAAGCCATTCGAGCTGGTTCCTTGGTTCTGTAGAAGTATAGGGATAATGGTGTGGTACTCTTTTAAGCTTTTGCCTACGGTAGGGTAGGTGTGGGTAAAGGTGTTGGCCATTCTTTGTGCGTCTTTTTCCAGCTCGCTCGGATAAATAATTTTAAAGCCACTATACTCAATTTGACGCCATTTTACACTAAGTGGGCTTTGGCTCTCATCAAAAAATTGAGGAAAAACACTCGAAAAAGTAAAACTTAATATGAACGTTTGTAATAATCTGATTTTCAATTTTATGATTTGTTGGTTATTGATGTATATATTTGTTTGCTAATTTTTTTAGTTTTTAACTATTAGTGTTTGCTTTATTTATGTAAAATTTGTATTTATTTAAGGCTTGTATGTGTTTGATTTTTAAATATTTGAAAATTTTATTTTTCGATATTGATTTATTGTTTTTTATACTTTTTTGTGTTGTTTTTTGTGTTTTTTTTCATGTATACAACCGCTCTAAGATAAGAGAAAATTTTGATAAAATGTGTACACTATTTTTATGGATTTTTTGCGCTAAAAATTAGCCTTCTTTTTTAGAATGTATACAGAGTGGACTCGAATTTACAAGAAATTTGATCAGAGTTCTTGTATTTTTTATTGTGTTATTTCAAGAAAAAGACTGCTGTCTTATGGATGTTTAGCTCGTAACTTGGCGTCATTACTTTTGCTTTTCAAGAGATTTTGGTTTGCTTTTGTTTGTTGGCTTAGTGTATTTTATTTTTAATTTATTTTATACTTATATCTTTTTTATTTGCTTATATAGTGTGTTTTATTAAGTGATTTTTGTTTGGTTTTTGATGAGGGTTTTAGTTTGTTGATCGCTGGTTTTTTTTCTCTTTGATGAAGGTTGTTTTTGAAATAACCTGTATGTTTTTTATTGGAAATTTATGTACGGTCGGCTATATTTTTTTGGTAATTTAAAGTGTTTTTTTGGTTGCTTTTTCCGGTTTTTTTTGCTTGTGTTTTAGTCTGTTTTTTGGAGGCAGATATTAAGCGAAATTTTATTTCATAAAGCATGGTTTTTAATGGTCGGTTTCCTCGCTGTTTTTGGGCTTTACAAGTCAAAAAAAATTAATGAATTCGAGTGGTTTTTTTGGCTCAGTGTAATGGTTGGTTTTTGCTGCTGAAGTTGTGCGTTAAACTAAGGCTTTTGGAGCCGAATACACCCCGATGTATTTAGTGTTTTTAGCTTTAAGATTTAGAATAAAATCAAGTGATCATACGAAATTTATTGACGTTTTTTAATGGTAATTGGCTTCTTTTTAGCAGTCATTTTAGCGCTATTTTTTAGGGTTTAGAAATATTTCGTACTCTATTTTTAAATAAAAAATACAGTATCGGTGGTGTTTTTGCCTTTTAGCTGTAGCAGTTGAGTTAATTAGCTTCGATCTAAGGCGTAAACTGTTCTTGAAGCGAATATTAGTTTATTTAAGTAGGTGGTTTAATGTGGGCCTTTAAAATCGATTTTAGAGGGGTGGTTGGTTTATGTGTAAACGAATTAACGACTTTAGCTCAACTAGAATTGATTTTAAAACTACGAAGTTTGGGTAGTAGTTATTTGTAATTTGATCTTAAAAGTAGCTGGGTTATGTGAAGCCCTAAGCAAAAAGAATAGGTTAAATTAGCCGTAATAGCTAATGTTTGACGTGGCGTAAGGTTGCAGGTATGGAAACTGCTACCGAAGTAGACTTGAAAGTTGGGAAACGATATAGTTAACGAGTTCGGGTTAAGTATTTTTACAATTCTTGAGAAATTCGCATTGAACGTATTTTTTTAGCTCGCCGCCGCTGGTCTCTTACTTTTTTCATATTTATCATTTTGTTTTCATCGGTATTCAAGCTTTCGCTACGCTTAGGTTTGACCGCAAAAAGTAACAAAACCGGAGTTTACGGAGCTCATCAGCTTTGCTGA
>VFQP010000403.1_pt1 | contig 73951 bp, 122 predicted proteins | sample 3512351 | NCBI WGS metagenome assembly VFQP01 (sample SAMN10412372, study PRJNA504923) | tailings metagenome | isolation source: Relicate 1 Philex TSF1 revegetated site | place: Philippines: Tuba, Benguet | collected 2017-08-29
CAGCAGCAAACAACATGCAGCGCCTGGGGGGGGGTGTATGTGGGGGGGGGGGGGGTGCAATGGGGGTGTGAATACATGGTTTGCGTGTACATGGGTGTGAACACATGATGTGTGTATACAGGTGAACATGCACCAATACACAACCACACCACCCCTACAACAGCAACAACAACACCTTCATGTATAATAAGAACAAAACATAAACTACAAGATCAACACAAACACAAAGCACACACAAAAAACACAAAGTACACACACCTCAATGCCTCCATGTCATGTGCAAGTGCATGTGCTGTGAACAATTGGCTCAGCGTGCGCAGCGTGCCAGTGGAAACCAACTTGGCTGCAGCTGTTGTTTTATTGGCCACATGCAGCTGATAGAATTGCAATACCTGTAGGTGATTCGGTGTGTATGTGGGCGATGTTTTTTGTGTGTGGGTGATTTTGTGTGTACGTATGAATGGTGGGGATTGATATGTATACGACACTGCACTAGGTATTAACAGGTGTTCAATGTGCGTGTGTATAATGTACAACACAACATATGCACAACAAAACATACACACAACCCAACATACAACATGACACACACACACTATACACTCACACACCCACAACACACCTCACATACACACACCTCACACCCATAACACACCTCACATGTAGACTGCAGCAACTGCAGCTGTAATGGCGCCTCCCCCAGCCCCCCCTTTATTTCCCCCCCCTTTATTCCCCCCTTTATTTTCGCAACACACTCGAGGGCCACTGCCATGACAGGCACATAGGACTCATGCAATTGTTTGACAATGGCTGCTTTGACTTGTGGTTCCTTGGTCAACGCTGGGGAGGAGTACGTGTGGGGAGGAATACATGTGGTGTGTGCTGCTTGCAACAGAATGCATTGGTGTGTATGACCAGTGTGTATGACCAGTGTGTACATCGAGTGTGTATATGACGAAATGACAATACACGCATCATGCACACACCACACATCATACACACACACACACACCTGTAACATGTGCAGTAAAGCCCATCAGGCTCACCATCCTGCACACTGACACCTCTCTCAACTCTGTCATGTGTGCAACTGCTTGCCCATCCACCCACCCACCCACAACACCCTCATGTGGCACCCCCAGTGCGCTCCACATGTCCCTCATGTACCCCACACCACCGCTGCTGTGCTGTGCTATGCGTGCTGCAGCCACAGTGCACAGCGTGGTGATGAGGGGGTGGAGGGTTTCGGCAGCTGGGTGGTTGGTGGCAGCGGCAGTGGTGGTGATGACTGACTCAAGCAAGTTGCCCTGCTGCCACACATCTTCCTCCTGTATACACTCTACATCAGCAGCAGTACCCAACCCCACCAAGCATGCCTCCCACCCACCCACACTCATCCCACTCACACACTCCTCCTGTGCGTTGCCAGCATGTGTGTCACCCTTGCTGTTCCCATTCACCACCACAACATGTGCACCCCCATTAACACCAACACCACCCTGTGTATCGTGCTCACCCCCCACCTGTGCTGCTGCATGCTGTTGTTGCTGGTGGTGGTGGTGTGTGTATGCGTGTATCTGTGTGTTGTCATCCTCCTCATCATCACGCACACACTCATGAGCACACATCATGTCTTCATACACCATGGTGTCCTCATCTTGCTCTGCTGCATAGGTGTTTGGGAGGGGCAGTGCGGGGGGTGGGGCGTGGGGGGTGGGGGCCACACCAGCAGCATGTGCAAGAATGCCATGGGGTGGGGGGTTGGGGTGGGGTGGGTCGGGGTGTGTGGATGCTTGTGTGTCACTGGTTGTGGTAGCCATGCTGTGGGAGTGTGTGCAGGGTTGGTGGGTGGGTGGGTGGGTGGCTTGCCTGCTATATACAGCCTGCACCTGTACAGCTGTATACCTATACTCATGCAACAGCAATAGTAAAAACAACAACACACACACACACACACCGTTGTAAGTGGCGTGCTGCAAGTGTGTTGTTCAAGGTGAGCACATGATGCACATATCGTATACAGTAGGTCGCTGTAAGGTGTTGATACTGCATTGTCACACCACCACGGCCTGTGAGAGGGTGGTGTGTGTGTGTGTGCATGTGAGGATGGTGTGTGTGTGTGAGGGTGGTGTGTGTGTGAGGGTGGTGTGTGGCAAGGATGCATACCATGGACCACACATTTCCAGACACATTCACAAATGCACACACACACAGGCACATACACACACAAGTACACACACACAAGTACACACACACACATCCACAACATGCCTTGTTGCTTGGCTGCTGTTGTGATGTTGGCAATCATCTTGGTGGATGGAACAAAGCGCAACGCTTTATTTTCTTGTAATGCTTTGCACACTTGCTTGTTCAGTGCTGCCAAGTCAGCAGCATCAACATCCTGTGAGGTGTGTACGTATGAATAAGGCACTGAGGTGTGTGTGTATGAATAAAGTGAATGAATAAAGCACTGGAGCACATGTTGCTGCGGTATGCACATGTCACACAGCTACAGCTGCACAACACCACTGCCCCTCTCCCACTCACCGGAAAGTCATATTGCAATTGTGAATAGGCATCACGTGCACAAGTCTTTTCATCTCGTGCTGCTCGTGCATCACTGGCATCTTGGAGCGCGCTGATCAGGTCTGAAACAAAAGCTTTGCGACGCTGCTCTTCCTTGCTTCGTGGACTGATGTATCCAGGTTTTCTAATTGGCCCAAATGCACTGATGAGGTCCTCATATGGTGGTTGTTTGCTAGTTGCAGATGCTGATGGCTTCATGGTTGGTGCTGCTGGTGTGTGTTTGCCACAACACCAACGCTCCTAGCAATGTTGCACAACTGCGCACTAACTGCGCACTGTATTGCTGGATTAGCGAATGTGCTGTGGATTTTCTTCATGTTTATTGGGGTGTTTGCAGTTTTTGAGCTTTCCAGTGTGTTTGGGGGTAGTACCACTTTTCCACCCTCAATCACGCGCATCACACCTTGGAAATCTACTATGTCACATCCACAGGGCGTGCAGCCAAATGGCAATCAATTGCTCAGTTGCGGCATTGACATCAGAGCGCAAGGTGCCGTCACCCTCATTGTGTATTCACCAAATAAAGTAATCTCTGCACATGCAAATCCCACTTTGTACAGGATTGGGCGATCTCAAAGTGCTCTCAGACGAGTTGGTGTTGCATGTGTTGGGATGTGTCGCCCCCATCGACCTCGCACGGTATGCAACTTTGTGCCTTGACAGGTACTGTATAACACTCCAACGCTCCCAAAAATTACACACACACTACACTACACTCAGGCTATGCTGTACAAGCAAGGCCCTGTATTGCTTTGCCATGCACGATGACATGTGGCGCCAGCTCGTGCTGCAACAGTATGAGGGTGATTGGTACTTTCAGGGTAACTGGCGTAGTACCTATTTACACCGCAGCAATGCACAGCAACGCAACGTAGTCAGCAATGAGCTGATGAGTAACAACACAGTGAACAGCGGACGTGCACACAATTGCAAATCCACACACAATTGCAAATCCACACACAATTGCAAATCCACACACAATGGAGGATCCCCACACAATGGCACAGCAAAAGGCATACAGGGGATGTCATCACGAGTGGATGGCATGTACAGTGACTTGTTGTATCAGGTAATGTGGTTTGTGTCTACGAGGGTGTGTTGTTGGACGGAAGAAGGTTAGCCTCTCGTCAACACATACACACCACCCACCACATACACACCACCCCCCACCCCCCCACCATCCACCCCCCACACATCACTACAGCCATGGCGGTGTGCGAGAGAACCCATACATGAGGAGTGGTTGGGTGAAGGCAACATACCACGTCGTGCAGGGTTGAGTGTGGAGGAGTTTCAGAGGGAATATGAACAACCCAACATGCCGGTCATACTCACTGACGTGGTGCGTAGGTAGATTGTGTGTGTGTACGTGTGTATGTGTGTGTGTGTGTGTATGTTGCAAGTACATCATGCAGACACCCACACTCCCACATGTATCAATGATGTACATCTGAACACCCTCTACGGCAGCAAGTCAACCCCTGTTCTATGGGGAAAAAAACACAGACTTCTTCCCCCTCACACATCCTCCTCACACACGTCCTCCTCACACGTCCTCCTCACACATCCTCCTCTCACACGCAGGTACCTCACTGGCCAGCCTTACACAAGTGGACCGATGACTACCTCACCGCAGCATTTGCCAATACACACGTCACTGTGGGCAACTATGACATGACGTATGACCAGTACACCACCTATTGTCAGCGGTGTGGGGATGATGAGATGCCGCTGTACCTGTTTGACAAGCGTTTTGTTGATAAAGCACCACAACTGGGGGGGGATTACATGGTATGTATAATGGGTTGTGGTGGGGAAGGGTACTGGTGGTGGGCAATGTACTGGGTGTGTGTGAGTGTGTGTATATTGTGGCGTGTGTGGGGGAATTTATGTGTGGATGGTTGAATGTGTGGTGTTTTTGATTGGGACTGTACACGTTGTACCACTTGAACATGATGTGTCAAGCAGAAATAACCTGTGTACCCCCACCACACAACCACCCACCCACAACCACCCACGCCACAGGTCCCTCCTCATTTCTCAGACGACCTCTTTTCCCTCCTCCCCCCCCATGTGCGCCCCGACTACAGGTGGCTCATCATGGGGCCCACCCGTAGTGGGTCATCCTTTCACAAAGACCCCAACGCCACCTCTGCCTGGAATGCAGTTGTGCGGGGGGCGAAAAAGTGGGTCATGCTACCACCGCATGTGCTGCCGGCGGGGGTACATGCGTCGGCAGATGGTGCTGATGTGGCGACACCTGTGAGCTTGATAGAGTGGTTTTTGGATTTCTATGAGGCGCGTGGGGTTTGTTTTACATGAGGTTTATATGTGGGAATGGTGATATAGAGAGGTTTTGGAATTTCTGTTCAGTTTTTTTTGGGGATTTCTATGAGGTTTGTATGTGGGGGTGTTGATGGCATTGTGGTGGGTGTTGGGGATGTGTACACCAGAGAGTTGTGCGTGTTGTTGTGTATGCAATGATCATGCTGTTTGGTCACGCTGCACCCAACGACACACATACAACACAACGACACACGTGCAACAGAAACACCAATCCCATCGTCAACACCACCACCACCACACCACAGGCAGCCAAGGAGCAACATGGCATACACGAATGCATCCTTCGTGCAGGGGAAATGCTATTTGTACCACGTGGCTGGTGGCATCTGGCACTCAATTTGGAGTACAGCATAGCTGTTACCCAAAACCTCGTGTCCCCTGTGACACTCCCCCACACGGCTGCGTTTCTGTCGACACGATCCGCCGAGTTGGTGTCGGGGCTCGCAGAGGGGGCACGTGGGGAGTTGTATGATCACCTGGTCGAGGCGCTCAAGGTGTGCCGCGGGGGGGGGTGTTATGTGAGGGGGTGTTGGGGGTGTGGGGGTGGGTTGTATGTGTGTATGTGTTGTGGGTGTAGGTGTTGCGTGCTGTTTGTACACATGTTTCCTTGTATCATGACAACAGCGGGAGCGTCCAGAGCTGCTGTCAGTGGTGTTGGAGCAGCAGGAGCGTTTTGCAACCAAGAGAAAGCAAGCTGCTGCACTGCATGCGCTGTTCGGGGACGAGGCTGGGTCATCAAGGAGCAAAAAACAAACCAGCACGTCGACTGGATTTTCATTTGGTTTTCAATTGTAAACTACGATCAGACTAGGAATCATACTCTATTGGTTGAGTAACAAGGAGAAGCACCTTTCACACAACGAACATCCACACACATGGAGCCAGCACAGGTAGCACGCATCCCATCGTACAATCACCCCAATGCAATGCACATGCACCATACCCAACATTAACCTCATTATCAGGCTTCGGGGTCGACGCTGGCCGACTTGTTCATCTCCATCAGCATCACTGCTCGTAAAGCAGAAACCTTGACAGCACCAGCCCATCGTGACACGTTGAGCAAATGCACATCCAACATACGGTATGTTAAAACATGCTTGTGAGACTGCTTGATTTTGAGAAGAGCTTGTGTATGGTCTTCTTGATCATCGTCACCACAGGCAATGTGAGGCCATGGTCGAGCGTGTGGGTATGTTTTCCTCCAATGAGCAGCTAGAAGACATATCCACAAGCAGCCTCAAGTATATCCTGCTCCCCTACTATGCAAGCCTTGTACACACAGCACTAGGAACACATATACAGGACCCAGGCACTCAAGCCAATGCACTCCGCCATGCACTTGTGTATCTAGAACGATTCACAAGCACATGCACACAGTATGGCATACCAGGAGCTGCTCTTGGTTCAGCCACAGATGAGGTACAACGGCCTACAAATCCCCAAGCCAAGCGTATTGCAAAGATTGCTGCTTTCAAACGGTGTGGGGTTATGGGTGATGAATGATGACAGTGCGTGCTGATATGTTGATGTACAGTGATTGAGTAGTGCTCCATAGTGATTTTTTGTGATCCATAGTGATTCATGGTGATCCATAGTGATTCATAGTGATCCATATTATGCATTCATACACATACTCCACCACCATCATCAGGCAGAAAGCAATACAGGAAGAACTCAAACAAGCAGCTGCAGCAGCACACATCCCTGTTGACGGTTCGGGCCATGTGGTGATGATGGCATCCACACCAAACACAGATGATGACGATGGCGGCGACAGAGAAGATGCAGCACATACATATTGGTTGCTGGTACTCGAGCAAGCATTGCTGACTGCACAAGAGCGCCGTGGTGTGCTGCAACAGGAGGTTGAGTTGCTCAGCCATCGTGCTGCCATGCCATCGGATGCCATTGAATCAGCTGATCCACAACAGCCACCAGCTGCGCTCCTTGAACAACTTCGTGCTGCAGCAGATGCATTGCAAGGTGTGGTTGTATGTTGTGGTTGTAATGTGGTTGTATTCTTGTTTGTTGAATATGTGGTGTGTGTGTGTGACCATGGGTGTGGTGTTTCTGTTGTTGTACAAAACAACCTTTTACAAAGCACACATCTTTCACAATGTATCACAAATGTGTGTGTGTACACGAATCCTTGTTTCTCACAGGAAATCAGCGTGCTCGTATTGCATCCAATGTGTTTCGACCATCACACAACCTACCCACCATGTCACTGGAAGAATTTGTATGTGGGTGTATGGAGTGATGTGGGTGAGGGAGTGGGGCATATTGTGTGTGGTGTTTGTGTACCATTCAGTGCTTACACCTCCCTGAGAAACACACATACACCCCAAAAAACATATACACAGGCTCAGCAGGAGATGGCACGTGCAGCTCAACAGGAGGCAGCACAACGTAGTGCTGCAGCTGAAGAAGCATCACGAAGACGACAACATGAGGATGATGAGGATGATGAGGAAGCACTGGCCAAGGTGAGTGTATGGGAGCGGGGTGCTGTGCGTTGATGGTGGGTGGGTCCCCTTGGTGATTATACCGTCATGTGAAATATTCCCACGTATATACGGGCGCTCCAACACCCCTTCATATGACCCACTACATCACCAGGCGCGTGCGTGGGATGATTTCAAGGATGACAACAGGCGAGGCAGTGGCAACAGCAAGCTCAAGCCGTGTGCGTGAGGAGAGGTTTTTCTCAACAAGAGGTTTTCTCAACGTGGTGCCCCATTCCTGTAATCTCGACGCATTGCAATACGTATCAAAAATCATCCCCAATCATGCAGCGTACGCAAGGGACTGCTCCGTGCACACAGCTCCCTCAAGTGCGATCCTCAATCGCCTGCCGCCGTCTAGCAGCACTTCCCCGATGCAATAGGCCCACCACGGTAGGCCGTATATTACAGCCGATATGTGGAGCGTGTTATATCAACAAAAACACGCACATACAGCAGCATACGAAACGCCCCGATGCATGTCTCGACAACGCCCAAGTTTGACCAGCGTTGCCGTCCCCCACAGGTGGTTGTCCACGCATCCAACAAGCCATTGGAGCAATTTGCTGTCGCAGTTGCAGCAGCTACACTCCTTGCAACTCCCCTTGCAGTTTCACCAGGTGTGGGTGGGTGATTTGTGGTGGTTGTTTCTCTCTCACACATGCTCATGCCGCCCCCACCTCACGCAGCACTTGCAAGCACACAAGATGAGGTGCTGCGAGATGTGACAGCACAGATTAGGACGGCAGCCAAGGACATGGCCGATGCTGTGAATGCCATTGATGCAGCAGTTGAGGCAGTCACTGAGTTTGCCAACACCCCTGCAGAAGAGGCAGCCACACAAGAATCACCTGCTGTGTTGGTGGAGGCCCCCGCTGTTGTCGAAGCACCTGTCGCAGTGGTGGTCGAGCCAGAAGTGGTTGTTGCTCCACCAGTGGTTGCAGCAGAAACAGCACCTCCACCACCTGTTGTCGTTGCACCTGTGGCGCCAAGTACCCCAGCACCCGCTGTTGCCCCCAGGGTATGGTTGTTTTTGAGATGGTGTCGGTGTATGGTTGTTTTTTTCCGCCATCATCTGTGTGCGGGGTACACACTGCATGATTGTGCACATCACACTCCCTCACCCATCACACTCCCTCACACATCACACTCCTTTCACACACAGCCAACGGTGGTGAAGAGTGCAGCACGTGGGGCAGATTCCTCCCTCAAAACACCCCTGCAAAACGTTATGGACACATTGTACAGCGTGACGCATGGGAATGTGGTAGCCAGTGAGGGCACTTGCACACCAGGAAAATAGTTGTCTGAGAGGGGGATCCAAGGGGGAGCATAACGATAATGTGACCGTATGCACATTGACATGCGTGCACATTGACATGCGTGCACAGCAGTGTGTGTCTGTGGGTGCAGCAACATTGATTGGCCAGCACATAATGGTGCAGGCAGACGCAAGCAAACTGCATGCGCAGAGAGAACGAAAGGAAGATTTTTTGCACAAAAATGTACAATCAGAGGGATGATGGTTTGTTCACGATGACATTTTCGTTCTTCATTACATGTGTGCATGGGTAACAGCTGGATGACTTGTGCATGGGTCAACACACGGGTACATGCATGTCAACCGGCATGTGTTCGGAATGTTGCTCAAGAATGTTGCTTTAGGCAATCTCGCAGACAAGGAAGAAAAAGAACAGCAGTCCACCAACACAGACACACAAGCAGGGGTCATGGCAGGTCATGCTGGTCAACAGCTGGTGCTGCTCCTCTTGTCATCATACACATGCCCCCTCACAGTCATCACACACACGCACACATCAGCACACATGCACAAACAAAAACAAACAAACGCAGGCAAAACATGATCATCATCATTGTCATCTCACATCAAAGTACCACAGTGCCAAATGAAACACACAAACAATGTCATCCGTGCCATGAATCATCTCCATCAACTCACTCACGCTCCGTACGCTTCTTCTTCTTCAGGATGCCATTCGCATCAACATGCCAGCACTGCATCAACATGCCAGCACTGCATCAACATGCCAGCACTGCATCAACATGCCAGCACTATCCTCCGTGAGGTTAAATGCAGAGTGCCCAGCAGTGGGCCAGCAGTGGCACATGACAGCACATGACAGCAATTCTTCCTTGACAAACTCCGTAACAAATTACACTCGCGTTAATTCTTAGTGGGGGTCCCAACGCAATTGCGACCCTTGAGGTTGTTGAGGATTTCTTGTACGATGGTCACCTCATATGTCTGCTCTGCCTGTTGCTTGGCAACCTCCTTTTTGAGTGCCTGAGTGAGGAGGGGGTGGGGCGTGCGGGAAAGGAAGGGTTAGGTGTGAGGGAAAGGAAGTGAGGTGTGAGGGAAAAGACAGCATAGGTGTATGTGTCATAAACCACATGGTCAGTGGTCATTATCGTCAAATAAGGGTGTCATGTTTGTCATAGGTGTCATGTATGTCATGTGTATTTGGGCAAGGTACGTCATGTGGTGCAAGAAAACCACGGGGCATGACAGCAATGAATATGCTGTCAGCCATTCCGTGTTCCTAATGACAACCACGACTGCTGAACTTTGTGTGGAACAACAACACGGAATAAAACACGTGGGCAGGGCTGCCACCAACAAGGTGGGGTAACAAATAAAGCACCTGCAAATCACGCTTGACGTCAGCATCTAATACTGCACCATTGTCCAACAATGGTAGCAGGTCAGTACGAACATTCTCTAACAGTTGCTTGGCGGCAGGGGTCGCGGCGCGTACCTCCTGTTGTGGCGCTGCAGGTTTTGCAGCCGCAGAGGCAGACGCCACCGTTGCCGCTGCTGCACCTGTTGCTGCACCTGCCGCAGCTGCCTTGGCTACCGTCTCTGCAGGTTTGGGCGCATCTGCAGGTTTGGGTTTGGGGGCCTCTGCTGGTTTAGCAGCAACAGCTTCTGCAGGTTTGGGTTTGGGGGCCTCTGCTGGTTTTGGCGCAGCAGCAGCTACAGCCTGTGAGGTTTATGTTGAATTATTTACATGACAACATGGGAAATTACAATGTATTCTATATTCTGCTGCGCATGATGTGAGATGAAACATACCGGTGTAGCTGCGTCGGCTGGCTTAGCTGCTGTAGTTTCAGCAGGCTTTGGCTTTGGTGCTTCCGCTGGCTTAGCTGCCACTGCTTCTGCTGGCTTTGGTTTTGGGGCTTCGGCTGGTTTTGGCCCATCAGCTGGCTTAGCAGCTACAGCTTCAGCTGGTTTTGGCTTTGGTGCTTCGGCTGGTTTGGGGGCATCACCTGCTGGCTTAGCAGCTACAGCTTCAGCTGGTTTTGGCTTTGGGGCTTCGGCTGGTTTGGGGGCATCACCTGCTGGCTTGGCTGCTGTGGTCTCAGCGGGCTTTGGTTTGGGCGCTTCTGCTGGTTTTGCTGCCACTGCTTCAGCAGGTTTTGGCTTTGGCGCATCAGCCGCAGGTTTCGGGGCTTCTGATGGTTTTGCTGCCACTGCTTCAGCTGGTTTTGGTTTCGGGGCCTCCCCTGCTGGTTTGGCTGCTGCGGCCTCAGCGGGCTTTGGCTTTGGCGCTTCTGCTGGTTTTGCTGCCACTGCTTCAGCTGGTTTGGGCTTTGGCGCATCAGCTGGTTTGGGGGCGTCTTTCACAGCAGGGGCCTCTGCCACCTTGGCTGCAGATGCTGCTGCCTTTTGCTCCATAGCAGGTGCCGCTGGTGGCTTTGGTGGTGCTGCTGCAGGAGCCGCCGCGCTTGCTGCTGCAGCACCTGCAACTGCACCAGCAGCAGCAGCGGCAGCAATAGCGGCGCCCGCTGCGGGTTTGTCTGCCACTGGGGGTGCAGTGGCCACACTTGCGACTGGGGATGCACTTGCTTTGGCATCTTCTGCGGTAGATGCTGCCTTTTTCATGTCCTTGATGGCATCCTGAGAGAGTGAAGGAGGAATGTGGAGGAGGATGTGAACATATAGAAAACAATGCATATTGTTGTGCATAATGAAACAAAAAACAAAACTGCACAAGAACACACAAAAACAACAACACATTACAATAAACCACAAAGCAGCTGACCAACAGTGTGGTCCCAAACCTCCCAAACCTCCCAAACCTGTGTGGATGCTGCAACAACAGCAGCTGCAGCTTTCACAGTGTCACTTGCAGCCTTATTATTTGCCACTGCTTCCATACTACTTTTAGCAGCCTCCATGTCCTTGACTGCTTTTGCTGTCTCAGCCACCACCTTGTCAGCAGCTTTGGCCACATCAGCAGGGTTGGCTGCCTGGGTGGACTTGACTGCAGCCATTTTGTCAGTGACACTGTTGGCAGCCTTGTCTACAGCATCTGCTGCTTGGGTAACCTACGAGGTGTGGGGGAGGTGTGGGTGGACACAGCAAGGTGTGGGTGGACACAGCAAGGTGTGGGTGGACACAGCAAGGTGTGGGTGGACACAGCAAGGTGTGGGTGGACACAGCAAGGTGTGGGTGGACACAGCAAGGTGTGGGTGGACACAGCAAGGTGTGGGAATCCTGGTGTCATCTCAAGTGTAAATACATAAAACATACATACATACACACACAAACCCGAGGAGACTTAAAAAAACCATCACGCACCTGTGCCACAACAGCCTTGACTTCTGGGGGCATAGGTCCTTGTTGCGTGGCAACCTGCATCTGCAGGATCTTGACGGCATCCTCTAACGCGAGCAATGCTTCGTCAGTGGCAAGCTTGACGAGGTTGGCAGCCTGGGTCACCTGATCAGCAGCTTGTTTGACCTTTTTGGCAGCAGATTGTACACGCTCTGCTGATTGGGCAACCTGCTGTGCAGCCGCAACAGTGGTCACAGGGGCATCTGCAGCAATGGCTGTGTTTGCAAGGGGTGGAGGGGGCGTGTGGTGGGTCACGTGGAGAGGGAGCGCAACAAGGGAGAGTATACACAAACCCATACCTTGGAATGGTGCCAATGCAAGCTGGGATGTCACAAGGACGCCAAGCAGCGCAGGTCCTGGACGTACACGCTCATCCTAGGAGATGGTCAAACCACGTGTGACCAGTTGTACACCACATCAATCCCCTTGACACACAAAAACCCGACCAACAAGCAGGGGCGCGCACCTCTTGATGCGTTGCCTCCTCCCGGTGCTGTGCAGATGCTGGAGCATCCCCTCCGTTTGCCTCCGCACGGACCTGAAACAATTCGGAGATGGCACGCATGACACTGCGGTATACTGCACAAGCACATGATCAATGACAATGGCTGCTATGGGGTATGATGGTCAACCAAACCACGCACCTTGAACGATTTGGGTGCATTGCTTGCACTATTCACAAGGCTAGTGGAGCGTGCTCGGCCAGCAGGTAGTGTCCCGAACCGACCACATTGTGGGCGCAGAGAAAACGGCATTGGTGTTGTGAGTTATGGTGTTGGAGAGGTCAGATGCAATGCTCACTTGGCCGATGATCAGCTATCTGTACAAGTATTGATCGACGGCCCGCGATGTATGATCTGGGGCAGGGATAGTGGCAGTGGATTCTAGGTGCTTACTGTGCGTATTAGTTGTGCATGTGTAGGTCCTACTACACTTCCGGGGACTTAAGAAATTTTCTGGTACACAGAGATGGTGGCTGCTGCTGCTGATTTGTTGTGTATAGAGAAACAAACAAATCAAGTCCAGTCCAACAATCGAATCGTTGTTGTGGATCATATTCAAAGCAAATCACAATGGAGGTGCGTGTTTGCAGTAGCAGCAGCCGAGATCTATGTGATTGCACACAACGATAATGCCCAGTTGCCACTTGTATATCATCGGCACAATGCCCCAAACAACAGGGAGGACGTTCTTATGATCCCTATGCCGTGCCAGACATGGTTAGGCAGTTTGTGCAGTACTTTTATCGTCACATCAGGTGTGTTGTCAAGGCCGTCGCAGTTTCACCGTCAGCAGCATTTGGAAAGTACCCTCATTTCTCCATTTATCACACAGGGAGCGCAATGTGCCAGAGATATTTTCAATGTATCGCTACTCTTGGGCAAAGCTCAGTGAGCGTTACTTTCAAAACAACCCATGGCCACATGTGGACGCAGTCGCAGAGTACGTCAACAGGGACCACGTCTTTTGCCTGCTCTACAAGGTAGCTGTGGTTGTGCTCCCTTACACAGTGCTGCATTGCATTTTGTGGAATGCACACTGTCAACACTATGTGTCAACCACCCATCTTGTTTGTCATCATCAATGTGCCCCAATGTTCACCACACCACAGCCCCCGCGTCCTTTCACAGGAAATGTATTTCCGACACCTGTATTCCATCACACAGCCCACCATTCATGCTCGCATTGACTCATGGGACAATTACTGTGCCTTGTTCAAAGTCATCCTCAGTGACAAGGTAGGCTTCTTTCCTTGTGTGTTGTACCTTGTGTGTTTGTACGTGTGTTGTACCTGCGTTACATGCTGTAGTATCACCCCCTCTCCAACCCATGGTCCCTTTTCCCCTCCATCACACACTTCATGCTCACTGTACCCTCACCCTCACTGTATGCCCCCCCCTCCCCCCCCAGGTCAACATGCAGCTCCCCAATGAGTGGCTCTGGGAAATGCTCGATGAATTCATCTACCAATTCCAGTCATTCTGTCAGTACAGGGGTAAACTCACTATGCGCACCTCAGAGGAAATTGGCCTACTGAAAAAACATGCTGGTGTGTGGGATGTCAATGAGGTGCTGGATATTCTCAAGTCGTTGGTCGATAATAGTAATATTGTAGCACTGCTGACTGCAGAGGGGGGGGTGAGTCGCTTTTATGATGCGGATGGTATTGTGGATAAGGTGCGCGTGGGGTGGGGTGGGGTTGGTGGTGTGTGTGTGTGGGGGGGGGGTATGCATAAAAATAAAAAATAAAGGGTCCATACCACTCACTACCGCTCAATACTACTCCACACACCACCACAGCAACGAAGCAATGTGCTGCATGTGCTCGGCTACTTTGCGCTTGTGTGTCAAGTGGCAGTACACACTCTCATGGGGGAGTACGAAACCGCCCTGGGCATCATGTACCCCCTTCACCCTTTCAAGCGCAAGGGGTTGCTTACTGGTCGCATTACCATGGCCAACATCACGTTTTTCTACTATGCAGCATTTTGCTACCTGTCCCTTGGGCGATATATTGATGCTGCCAAACTATACAACTACATCCTTGCATACGTGGCACGGTATGATTGTGGGTGTGTGGATGTATGTGTTGTGGTGTGTGTGCATGTATGTGTTGTGGTGTGTGTGCATGTACAACACACATGGTTGTCACCAAGAGCATCTCCTCCCCATCAAAAATCACTCATGAGATGTGGTCTTCTTGCACACCTCCTCTCTCCTTTCCTTTCCCATCCCTCTCCGTTGCTTCTCAACTGTGGACGAGTCCCATTACCTCTCATTTCCTCCTCCCATCCCCTCTCATTTCTTCCCTCCCATCCCCTCTCCTTTCCTTCGCAAGTGTAGAAAAGTCCCATCCCCTCTCCTTTTCAGGGTGAAGCAGTTGCATCAGGGCCAACGTGTGTATGACATCATCCTCAAAAAGACAGAGCAGATGTATCGCCTGCTGGCAATTGCTGTTATTCAAGCACCACTGGCACAGAAGCACCTTGATGATAATGTGGCTGTGGCTCTGCGCGAAAAGTATGCGGGTGTGGGGGGGTGATTTGTCCTGTTGAGGGGGGTGTTTTTTGTTGAGGGGGGGGTGTTTCCTGTTGAGGTGGGTGTGCTGTGCTGTGTTTTGTATCATTTTATATTTCAACCCTCTCCCACACACTCTCTCAGGTGTGGTGAGCTGATGACAAAAATGGGTCGTGGTGACAGTACCTCCTACGATGACGCCTTTAGCTATGCCTGCCCCAAGTTTATCACTGCAGCCACCCCGGACTTTGATTCCCTCCCACTGGTGGACATCAACCAAAACTGCTATAGGAAGCAGCTCAAGGGGTTTTTGAGCAAGATGGAGCAGCAGCGTGAGCTTCCCAACCTGGAGCAGTACCTCAAGCTGTACAGCGTATGTGGTGGTGTACGTAGGTGGTGGTGTGCGTAGGTGGTGTGCGTAGGTGGTGTGCTGGGTGCTCTGTAGAGATGTTGAGAGGGTGTTTGAGATGATGCATACCCATGTTGATGCTCGTGGTGGTATCATCCGTGTGTTGAGATACTTTATGTGTTTTGAGATGCTATATGCCTTGGATGCACATCACACCACCACCACCATCATCACCACCCCACCACAAACACAGAGTATCACCCTTGGCAAGCTGTGCAAGCTCATGGGTGCCGAGGAAGGCGCCGTCGAACAGCAACTTGCCCTGCTCAAAAAACTGTCTCAGTGCATCACCTGGAGCCGTGGGGAGCCTCTGGAAGGTAGCCCCCAGCCCTGCAGTGACATTGAGGTGACCATCAGTGGGGGTCCAGGTGCAGGGACTGTCATTGAGGTGCGCGATGCCAAACCCCACCGCAAGCAGACGGATTTCCTGCTCAACCACATTGTCAAGTTTCAGCAGATTGTGGCTGATCTTGATCGACCTGCAGCACGCACGCTGCCGGCATATTGAGAGAGGATGGGTGAGCAATGATGAGGAGGAGAGATAATGCTCGAAGAGGAGGGATACATACAGAGGAACGTTTGGGTGTTGTTGATGCGGTCACAAACCAAGTAAAACCTCATGATCGAGAAAAGAACAAAGAAAACGAGGGGAAAACGAGGAAAACCCAAGTGCAGCAAACCACATCTCCTCTTTTGATCTGCCACACACGCATCTCTCAGCCCAGCCGCACAATGCCAGCTGCCACCAGCTTGTTGAGCTTCTGTCGAATGGCTGCATTGCGCAGGTGTTGCTGTGCTGCTGTGGGGTTTTCCTGAAAGTCTTTGAGGACCTGCTGCATGACGGGGTCCATCATGATGTTCTGTACTTCAGGGTCTTGCATTGCCCGCTGCTGTCGTTGCTTGAGCTCCTCTTCACTCACATCACCACTGGCAAACTGTGTGTGTGCGGAGGTGGGGGGTGAAAGGTGGTTGCCATGCATGTGGTGTTGCCATGCATGTGATGTACAATGACACATGCCGCGGTCAGCACACATCAGCATACACCCAACACAGCATACACCCAACACTATAGACCCAACCCACCATCCCCCAAACACAGCATACCCGAGCCAGTTGTTGGTAGCATCGCTGTATCCCCTCTTTACACTCGGCATTGTCACCCTCATGTTCCAACCCCTGCTGGTATGTTTCCATAGCCTTTTCATATTCCTTCATGAGAAACTGTGCAGTTGCTTTGCGTGTGTAGCCCTTGACAAAGGAGGGGTTGAGGGTTATGCATTCCTCTGCATCTTTGAGAGCCTCGGGGAGGGCGCCCAGCTTTGTGTAGCACGCTGCACGGTTGCTGTGTGTGAATGGTGGGGGGATGGGTGTGATGGCGGGTGCATGTGATGAAACAGCAACATGCACACACCTGCACACAGCGCTACTCACACACAGAATACACTCTCTCCACAGCCCCTGCACATGCACCCCCACCCACCACACCCCCACCCACCATACACACCCACCACACCCACCCACAAAAACACACCTGTACAGCTTGTAGGCCTCTGTGTTTATTTTCGGTGGCCCCCTCTTCAATGCCTCTGTATAGTGCTTGACTGCCTCGGGGTAGCGTCCCTCCTTGAATGCAGCATTCCCCTCATCTTTTTCCTTGTTGCTTAGGTCCAGGTTGACATACGCGTTTTCACGAGCCTCTTTGAGGAGTTTTTCTGCTTCATTGAGGCGCTTAAGGGTGTCTGCGTTTCTGTGGGTGTGTGGTAATACAATGTGTACCTATAATGTGTACGTATAATGTGTACCACCATCACCAAAAACACCTACCGATGTTCAGTCAATGCCTTTTGATAACTCTCCACTGCCTCCTCCAGCCTGTTGAGTTTGACCAGAGCATTACCCCTGCGAGTATATGCGCGACCCACTAGCTTGTAGTCCACACGCAGCTCACGTCCCTTGTCAATTGCCTCCTCACAGTCCTTGAGACACTGTGTGTGTTGGTGGTGGTGTGTTCATGGCGGTGTGTTCATGGTGTATTTATGATACTGAGTACATTTGCGTCAAGTGGTGCTTTCTGGGGATGGGGTAGGGGTGTAGCACAGGTGCCCAACATGTAGGGTACACACAAATATACATGCATGGTGTGTGTGCGGTAAAGGTGTATACAACACATTTACTGTACATATACACACAATGCATACAACCCCCCACACCCCCCACATACATTTTCATACTCGCCCATCTCATAATACACAGCAGCACGGTTGGTCACAAATGACACGTCAAACATGATCCCCAACGCCTTGGTGTAATGCTCCAACGCCTTGGTGAAATCCTTTGCTTTGTATGCTGCGTTGCCTGCCTCCTTTGCTGCCATTGCTGCTGCTTTGGTGTCAGCTGCTTGTTGCTCTTCGGGAGATAATTCCACGGGGGGTGGGGGTGGGGTGGGTTCCGCCTGGTGCGTGGGTGTGTGGTTACACCACAACAACAACCACCATAACCACCACAACAATCACACCTCTTGGGGTTTGCCATTATACAACCCTGCATATGAAAAGTTGTACAACAAGGCAGTGGCGGGGGTTGACCGAACTGTAATGTTGACCATGGAATTTGGTGCAACATCTCTGCATGTACACCCATCATCAAGGGCATAATCACAGGGACATGGACACTCCAATGTTGGACTGTGTGTTGGGGTTGGGGATGAATGAGAGTGTGGGTGGGATGGGACACAATGCGCGCCCATCCACACGCCGACCTGTCGATGCAGCGTATAGTGGTGGTGGCTGATAATGGTTGTGTTTCTGCAGTCAGGTTGATGGTGGCTTGCATGAGGATCTGGTTGGTGCAGTTGGTAAGCAAGCTGCTGTTGTCGCAGCGGGCAAAGGATGGGCTACTCAGCAAGATGGTGGGAAACGCTGGCTGGGGGAACACGACCATGAGTGTAATGATCGTACACGATTGCAAAATACATTGCCGAGTATTATAGTTGATCATTATCATCGTGGTGAACAGTTGTGGATGGACTGATGGCTTTGGGATCCTGTCTAATCACGTGTCGCTCATGCAATCCTGTCAAATGATCTCTGCGTTGTATTGCAGCAACACCCGTGGAGGCAGGCTTGGGATTCGGTGTTTTTTGTGATCGGTGTTGTTTTTCCTCTGTTTTTTTCCTTGGTTGTTTGCCTCTGATCACCATTCCTTTTAATTGCTGAATCCACACCATGACATCAACACCGCTGGTAGATCAAGCGCGTGTTTTGTTGCACAAAAATCTCAGGGTGACACTAACAGATGGCAGGACCTTGGTAGGCAGTCTAGATTGCATAGACAAGGAGGGCAACATCATCTTGAAAGGGACACACGTATACAGAGGAGAGAAAGGGTATGATACTGTGTTGTGGTGTGCAGCATGTTGAACGCAATTGTCACATTGCCACACACATCACCAGGTCTATACCAGACGAGCAACGCAACATGGGTGCAGCATTGATACCAAAAAAGTACCGTGTAGCTGTTGAGGTGCAGGTATGCGGAGTATTTGATGAGACTGGCCACGCTGTGCCACATGCGGTTCCATACGTGTATGCTGGTGTATGCCCCCAAATACACACGCTGGTTGCCCCCCCCCCCCACACACACAGGCAATGCCAGGGCAAGTGTCTGAGCTGAAAGCACTACTGTCTCAAGCACCATCCTCACAACCATCATAGTGCACATCCTGCATTCCCATCCATCTGTTAGTGTGATAGTTGCATCATGTTGCGAGTCGGAAGTGTGCTTGTGTATATACACATACACAATACATTGCTGTTCTATGATGATTGTGGTGATTGCTACTTGGTATACCCCGTACACAAGACACGTATTTATTGTGTCATCATCCCCTGATACACGTAACGAAAAAATGGCATGCAAATGGTACTGGTAATACACAGTATGGCGTACACAGCAAAACATCTGTCAGCACTATGGTATACCCCACATATATGCCTTGCTGCTGTTATTTCCACCGTAATTGTCATCAACACCCCCTCTATACCCTAGCTCTACACTCTACACTCTACACTCTACTACTGCATGTAAACACACGAACAACACTGCAACGCCCATGTGGTTGTGCACATGTGCTATTCAGCAGGCATGTTTGAAAGCTGATCCTGTATACATGGTGTGTATACAGTGTATTTAGTGGAAAGTTTGTAGAGTACATAGTGGACAGTGGATGGTCGGAAACTGCGGGTTGTGTCACCCCATGATACACCCCATGATACATCACATGATACATCCCATGATACCAATCACACCAACCACACCCACACAACACAACACAAACGCCGGCCACACCCACACAGCACAAGCACACCTTGAGTTCATGAGCAAAGCTGTCAGCAATCACGTGCAGGTCATACTGCAGTGCTTTTATGTTGGTATGAGTACGCAACAATGCCACCACTTCATCACGGAGGGGTTTGTTGGCAGGGTCTTCCATGTAGGACAAGAACTGAGGTGATGATGGGGTATGGTAGGGGTATGATACAGGTGATGAAGAGGAAACATACATGACAGAAACTGAGGTGATGGTGATAATGGGGTTTGACACAGTACACACAACACACATCCGTACAATACCACACAATAAACACCCACATCCACACACCAACTCTTCATACCGGGTCCCAGTTGCGCAGCATGAGTGTACACAACCCAATCACCCCCCCCGGTGCCCTCGATTTCTTCCCCAGCAGCGTCTTGTATGCCCTGATTACACCCCCCAACTGCAGCATACCCAGCCCACACGCACGCGCCATGAGTTCCCCATAACAGGAAAGCTGTATGCGTGCATCTGGGTCATTGATGTCATATGCATTGTTGAGGCGGGTGACGAGCTCAGGGACCAGTCCTGTGCCTGCTGGGGTTTTCTGGGCGAGTGTGGTGCGGGACTCGGGGGGGAGGAGGAGGAGGACGTCGTATAGTTGCTCCTGTGGGTGGTGGAGGGGTGGGTGTGCGGTGGTGTATGGATGTGTATGTGTATGTGTATGGATGTCATACTGTTGTGTATGTGTACACCCAGGCTACCCCAACATGCTCCCTGCAAACACCCCCCCCCACCACCGACAACCCCCCTTACCACCCAAAACATACCAGTGTAATCTCATTGGCTTCTGTGAATTGAAGGCGCACCACACCCAAGCCATACTCAATGATGCCCTGACACAGCATATCCACCTGATTGTCTGCAATACACTGCTGCATGACCAGCGCAACATCTTGGGGCTGCAGGGCCTTGCGGTGGAGGCTGTGCAGCACCTCGGCAAGCACCTCCTTGGGACTGAAGGTGGGGGGTGTCGTAGCAGAAGCAGGGGGCGGGACATGGACTGGGGGAGGAGATGTGGGAGATGCGGGATTGTCGTGGTTGTTGGCGGGGGCGGTCTTTTGGGGGCCTATCAGAGATGGTGCGGATCGTTTCTGGCTGCTGTGTGGGGGTGTGGGCATGACCTGACTGGTGTCGACAGCTGATTGATGATCAGTGCCATTGCTGTCACGCATCTCAAAGTCCCTGGACTTGCATGCTTCTGCTAGTGCACTGTGTATGTGAGGTTGTGTTGAGACGGTCAAGAGAGCTTGAGATTTATGTGACGAAAATGAAGCAGTACCGTAGAGCATTGATCAAGTGCGTTGCAACCTCCAAATCCTCCTTTTCAATGTCCATTTGAATGGATATCCTCATATTGGGATGAATTTGGGGCAGATGAGATGATTTTGGGGCAGATGAGGTGATTTTGGGGCAGCAGAACTGATCGCGGTGTGGTCTTGATGACGATCACCTGGTTGTCGTTTGCAGCGTTTTCCTGCGTTGCTACCTGTTGCTAGCTGCGTTACAAATAGGTACACGTACATATGTGTGATTTGATGTACAACTCCTGTATTACTATAATAATGTACATCCTGACCACCACCCACTCACAAAGGCGGGTTGGCATGTTTGCGCTCGATGGGTTTGACGTGCTTGTCATGCAGCAATGCCAATTCACGACACAACCTCGACCTGGTGGTGCGTGGCTGAATCACATCGTCTACAAACCCATACTTGGCTGCATACATGGGGTTGTTGAACTTGTCTTCATAGGTTGCAAGCTCCTGTCGGGGTGGGGTGGGAGTGTGTGTACACAACACAGGTCGTCGGCATGTACACAGAACAGGTAGGCATGTACAAGCACTCCTATGTGCTGTGATATATACATGTACATACAACATGTATTGTAGTATACATACAGGTACATGCACCCACCATGACCACCATTACAAACACAACCATCATCATCCTTACACCATACCTGTGCCTGCTGATTCTTGCTACTGCCCCTAAACAGCACCTCCACAGCACCTTTGGCTCCCATGACTGCAATCTGACCAGTTGGCCATGCCACATTGACATCACTGCGCAAGTGCTGTTGGTTTTGGTGTTATTGTTGTTGTTTTGTGTGTGTGTGTGGAAGAAGTTGGGTATTGTGTCAGGGGGTGGGGGTGGGTATTAAGTGTGTGTGTGTGTGTGTGAAGAAAGCAGTATGAAACTGTATGTTATTCCTGTATCTCTCCATGCATATGCACAACACACAAGCATGCATCACATCATCCATGCATCACCCACCCACCCACCCCACATCATCATCATCATCATCATCATCATCATCATCATCATCATCCCGTGGCCCCCACACCTTGCTGCTCATCACATCATACGCCCCACCATAGGCCTTGCGTGTGATGACAGTCAACTTGGGCACACTGGCCTCTGCATAGGCATACAACAACTTGGCACCATGTCTGTGTGGGTGTGTGGGTGTATGTGTGTGGTGTGGGTGGAGATTGTGTGTGTGTGTGTGTGTGTGTGGAGATTGTGGAGACGGGAGAATGGGAAAGTAAAAAAAACAAGGGAAAGTGGAAAAAGTGGCAAAAACAGTAGGAAAAAGCAAGGGAAAGTAAGAAAAACAAGGGAAAGTAGAAAAAGTGGCAAAAACAGTAGGAAAAAGCAAGGGAAAGTAAAAAAAACAAGGGAAAGTAGGACAAATATGTGTACCCCCCCCCCCCCCCCCCCCCCCCCCCTACCGGATAATTCCCCCACTCTCCTGCACGCGACCAGGCAAAAAGCCCGGCACATCCACAAACGTCACCAGTGGTATACCAAACGCATCACAAAAACGAACAAATCGTGCCGCTTTAACTGACGCATCAATATCCAAACACCCAGCAAGCACCAGGGGTTCATTGGCCACCACCCCCACAGTGGTGCCCCCCAGTCGGGCAAAGCCAGTGATGATGTTGCGTGCAAAGTCCGGTTGTATTTCGAATAGTGCTCCATTGTCCACCACTGTTCTGACAATCTGTGTGATTATTTGGGTGGGGTGGAGCGGTGTGGATGTGTGTGTGTGTGTGAGAATGTGTGTGTGTGACAATGTGTTGTGATGTTGGGGTGGAGCAGTGTGGATATGTGTGCGGATGTGGATGTGCATGGTTGCGCTGCATGCAGCATCTTCATGCAATATTCTTTCTTCTTGTTGACAATGTGCAAGCATGAAGAGTACCCACACATGCCATAGTGCATCAAGCAGCAAGTAACAATACCAAAACCACTATCACCAGTACCTCTTTCATTTCATAAGGGGCCACATCTGAATCCGGGATGACATAATCCAAAAAGGGACAGTCACGGTCTTCTGGGTCAGTCGTGTCATACTGTTGTGTGTGGGTGTGTGGATGTGCTTATGTGCGTGTGTGGTTGCGTGTGTGCTTATGTGTGTGTGTGTGTTCTTCATTTTATCGTACATTATTGTACATGTACAAACACCTCCCCACACAACCCCCCCCCCCCTCCCCTCTCATTTCCTACAGTGTTATTTATGTTCTAGTCTCCAATACTACCTGTAGTACATACCTGTGGTACATCATGCCTGTTTGACAGTGGCAGGTACGTCACCAGCTCCCTCATAGCAGCCAAAGCTTCTAGATCATTCTCATACGCACCATGTGCCACCCCTGACACACTGGTATGCACAGATGCCCCACCCAGCTCCTCCTGGGTGACTGTTTCTTGTAGTACACTCTTGACGACGTCTGGTCCAGTCAAAAACATGTAGCTGCTGTTGTGCACCTGATGAAAAGGGGTGGGTGGGTGGGTGGGTGTGTTTCATGTGATTCACTATGTTTCTCTATGTTTCACTATGTTTCATCATGTGCAAAACTATGTACATACAACACCATACACACCACAGATACACATGTGTTCCCCCCCCCCCCCCTCCCTCCCCCCTAGCTACCATGAACGTGAAATCAGTGAGTGCAGGCGAATACACCGCACCCCCCGCACATGGCCCCATGATGAGCGACAGCTGCGGCACCACCCCACTCGCATCCACATTGCGCTGAAACACATCCGCATACCCCGCCAGGCTCAACACCCCTTCCTGTATACGAGCACCCCCGGAGTCGTTGAGGCCGATCACGGGGGCCCCTGCAGCCACTGCCCGGTCCATCAACTGGCAGATCTTGCGTGCATGCATCTCAGACAGGCTGCCACCATGGACGGTAAAGTCTTGGGAGAAGATGTAGACGGGACGGCCGTGGATGCGGCCACTGCCTGTGATGACGCCATCACCTAGTGGGGGTGGGGGGTGGGGGTGTGTGGTTTGTTGTTGTTATTTGTGTTGTTGTGTGTTGTTGTTTGTTATATGTGTGTTGCTGTGTGTTTCTTGTGTGGTGCTGTGTACCGTACCGTAATACACCTCAGCATCCATGCCAAAGTCTGTGCAGCGATGTTGCACCAACGCACCAGCTTCCACAAAACTCCCTGGGTCAAGTAGTGCTGCAATGCGCTCACGTGCTGTCAGTTTCCCCTTGGCGTGTTGCTTGTCGATACGTGTCTGACCACCACCAAGGATGGCGGCGTCTTTGATGTGCTGAATGTGTGTTGCCCATGGCTCTGTTGCCTGTGGGTACCACATAGATGTGTTTGGTTGAGGCATCTGAGGGCGGGAAAGCAGTGATGAATCTGTGTGATTTCTTGTGTGTGCTACCACCAACCTGCGTTGCAAAGCCCCGCAACAATGTTTCAACAGTGCGAGCTATTGCAGGAGGGCAGAGTGCATTGCGAAACATCTGACGGAGATCTGTTTGATGATGGCAGTGCAACAGCGACCAAATGTCTAGCTGCTCATGGTCTACTGGAGTGTGCAGCTTTTACCCAAGTCTCCATGCATAAAAAACGAAACCAAGTAAATAATGCGTGATAGAAATACATGCCACATTGTGTGCGTTTGTTCACGCCCGGTTCACACCTTGAGTTCACACCTTGCACGCTGCATTTTCTGCCAAACACACACAGCCCTACATAGCGCAACATACACATCTCCAGCACAGCACTACCACCCACATCTCCAGCAGCCTCCACCCATCAACAAATCCCTTTGCACAACACACGTGTGCTATGAGCTCCTCAGATGGCCCACGCTGGTGGGTATTTGCAGGTGGCATAATACTAGGTGGCGCAGTGTCCCTGGCGACCGTATATGCAGTACAACACTATTGGGATGACACACGGGGAGCATCAGATGACCTACAGCGACGTCAAAAGGCACGCAGACACCCTGCACGGTATGTGACCAAGCATTGATGTGTCCAAGCATTGGTGTGTGACCACAGCCACACCATTACAACAACCGTTGTTCAACTACACAGGCCCACCCGCCCCACCCGCCCTGTCGACACCAAATCCCCACACAATGGTCACCCCCTGCACTCCCCAACCAAACCGATCCCACCCCATGATGCCACCTCAGAGGCAGACTGGCAGGAAACAGAATTCAGTGATGCACCTGCACGCCTTGTGGTATGCACTTTGCACGTGCACATTGTATGCACGTTGTATGCACTTTGTACGCACATCGTATGCACACTGTACGCACGTTGCATGCACATCGTATGCATATTGTTTCTATACGCTGTCTATGGCCTCCCACACCCACCCACCCATGACACATTCAACACCACACCAGGGTGACAAGTACTTGTCTGGCGCAGGACCCACAGAGCGCACCCAACAGGCGCGCACCAGCGGCTACCAACAGACCCAAACTGTTGTGCAGGTGAGCACATTTGTAGGTGCATGTGTGTGCATGTGTATGGTATATTTTGGGCTTGCACGTGTCTGCACACCATTTCACAACATGAATGCACACCATATCTGTGCACACCATTTCCCACACATGAATGCACACCATCACAGGCAACACAGGCACAATCATCACCCACCAAGCCAGCAGGCACAATGGCACCCCTATCACGTGCACCCAGCCTGGGGGGAATACACAAACAAGGGACCCCGGGCCCCTCTTCAGCTGCTGGTGCTGCTGGTGCCAATGCAGCCGCACATACACTGACCTTCAAGGTGTGTGCTGTTATGTACGTGCATGTAATGTACATATGTGTGTATGTATATGTACTCACATGCAATATCAGACACATACCACTCACATGAAACATCACACACACACACATATCACTCGCATGAAATATCACACACACATTCACCACGCACAGGTGGACAACCCCCCCCTCCCCCTGCCCATCCCCTCCTTAGCCGCACAGCAGGTCACCATTACCCCACCACCACCGAGTCATGTGATACACAGCACCAGCGACATGATACAAGAGGGCAAGGTGGGCTTTGTTGTTGTTGGTATTGTGTGGTGGGTGCATGGCTGGTCAACGCATTGGTGGTCAATGCATGGTCAGTGCACACCATATACAAATCCTGTACATTGCAATACACTGCACACTTTACAAGACACAAACACCACACCCTCACTGACAACCACTCCATCATTACAAACACACCCTCACACTCACCTCATTACAAGCATACCCTCACTCACACACAGATAATAGAGGATGCTGCCCTGCATGACCAGTATTGTAGGGTGATCACACCGGAACCAGCATTAAATGAGGAGCAAGAGGATGTGTGTGCACAACTGAGGGATGCATTTGAACTGCGGTATGTTATCCTGCTTGTGTTGTGTATGAGTGTTGTGTATGAGTGTTGTGTATGAGTGTTGTGTATGAGTGTTGTGTATGTATGAGTGTTGTGTGCATCTGGGTATTGTCTTATGTGTTGTGTTTGTTGCGCATCATATGATGTGTATATGGTGTGTATTGTACATGCAGGTACACACTGGCATGCACATACACTCGACATACATTCACCACAATACTATATACATCACAATCACTCGTATCATACACAACACAATCACTCCCACGCCTATGCTATACTTACACCGCCCCCCCCACAATCACCCCCATGCATACGCCATCTTCCCAACACCACACCCACACACAGCTTCAAGTGGCTCTTCCAACCCCAAACATCACCCGAAGCAATGGACAGCAAGGAAGCACCCACCCTCTCAGCTGTCCTACAGGACCCCTTTACATGGGCCCCCTGTGAGCGGAGCCCCCTCGAGGCGAGGAATGTAGAGGGGGTTATATGTGTATTTGACCCTGAAAGTGGGGAGGAGGTGTTTCCATTGCCTGGGAGTGCAACTTCTTTTTTTACAGACATGCATCGGTACGTGTTTTTTTGGGTTTGTTTGTGTGTGTCCTCTCTCTCTCTCTCCCTCTGTGTGTGTGTGTGTGTGTGTGTGTGGATGTGGATGTGAATGTTGTTGAGTTGGTTGTGTTGGTTGTGTTGATGACACATGTATTACCTTGTATATACACTAGGTTGTATTGATAACACATGTGTTATGAAACATGTATACAATATACCACACTATACACACTATAGGTTGCTCAAGATGACTGCTGGTGGTAGTGTACGTAGCTTCTGTCATCATAGGCTTGTGTTATTGGAGCAGAAATTCAACCTACATGTAATGCTGAATGCTGATAAAGAGTTTTTGGCTCAAAAAACGGTAGGGGACATGATTTTTTAGTTAATTTTTGTATATTGTGTGTATTGTATGTATTGTGTATATTGTATGTATATTGTGTATATATTGTGTGTCTTGTGTGTGTTGTGTGTACAATGTGTGTACAATGTGTATATTGTGTGTAATGTGCACACATGCATGCATTTACCCCCACACACTAGCACCCACATGTTGACCCACACAACACATCATCACACCCACCCACATCATCACACCCCCACACATCATCACACACCCCCACATCATCATACCCACACACATCATCACACACCCCCACATCATCATACCCACACACATCATCATCTACATACACCCCACCCACCCCACCCACACAGGCCCCTCATCGTGACTTTTACAATGTGCGCAAGGTAGACACACACGTCCATCACAGTGCATGCATGCACCAGAAGCACCTGCTTCGATTCATCAAGAGCAAACTGAGGAAGGAGCCTGATGAGTTGGTTATATTTAGGTATGACCATGTGTATGTATGACCATGTGTATGTATGACCATGTGTATGTATGACCATGTGTATGTATGATGGTGTTTGACCTAGAAACAGAGCATGTATAGTTGTGCATGTGTATTATGCACCATACATATACCTCCTGTGTGCTCTCCCCCACAATGGTCACACAATCCCTTGTCCCATCCACCCCCTCATCAATCCCCACCCACCCCCTCATCAATCCCAACCCCCCCCTCATCAATCCCCACCCACCCAATACCACCCCCAGGGATGGCAAGTACCTCACCCTCAAAGAGGTGTTTGAATCACTCAAGCTCACAGCCTATGACCTCAACGTAGACACCCTAGACATGCATGCTGACAAAAACATATTCCACCGCTTTGACAAGTTCAACCTAAAATACAACCCCTGCGGTCAATCCCGACTGAGGGAGATTTTTATAAAACAGGACAATATTATTCATGGTCGATTTTTAGCTGAACTGACCCGGGAGGTGTTCAGCGACCTGCAGGCGAGCAAGTATCAGCATGCAGAGTATAGGATTAGTATATATGGACGGAAGCAGGTGGAATGGGATATTTTGGCTGCGTGGGTGGTGAATAACAAGTTGTATAGCGATAATGTGTTGTGGCTGATTCAGGTATGGGTGGGGTGTGGGGTGTGGGTGTGATAGAGTGGTGTAAAGGGGTTTGTGGGTGTACATGTTTGATGTACATGTTTGGATTCAATATGCATTATAATAGGTGATAGCCACCAGATAGATTATGGTACGATGTGTTATGCAGAGATGGTCAAGCACCACCCACACCCCACACACAGATCCCCCGGTTGTACAATGTATACAAGGAGCAGGGTATTGTGGAGGACTTTGCACAATTGCTTGACAACATATTCAAACCCCTGTTTGAGGTGACACTGGATCCAAACACACACCCACAGCTACACCTGTTCCTGAAAATGGTGTGTGTGTAGGGTGTGTGTGTGTGGTGTATGTACAGTGGGTGTGTATGGTGTGTGTGTTTAGTGGATGTATGGTGTAGAGTTTGTTTTGTTGTGTGTTGTGTATCACCCAGCAGCATGTGGGGTTGATCTGAATATGAGATAACCAACATTGCAAGCACAACAATCACATCCACATCCACATCCAGACCTCTCTCTTTCTCTCTCTCACACCCACCCACCCACACACTCCCATTCCCACCCTCGCAGGTGGTTGGCTTTGATGTGGTGGATGATGAGTCACGACCAGAGCGTCGCCCTGTCAAACACATGCCCACCCCCACTGAGTGGAACCACAAGCACAACCCTGCATACAGTTATTATGCGTATTATATTTATGCCAATATATACACATTGAACAAGTTGAGGGAGTCTCGGGGTTTTAATACCTTTGCCTTTCGACCACATGCAGGTAAGAGTGGTGTGTGTTTTGCTCTTTCTTTCTTTCTTCATCTTTCACTCTGTGTGTATGTGTATATGTGTTCATGTGTATGTGTTCATGTGTATGTGTATGTGTTCATGTGTATGTGTTCATTTGTATGTGTGTATGTGTATGTGTTCATGTGTGTCTGTGTGTGTGTGTTTTGTGTTCATGTATACACACACATGTTCCCCATTGTGGAGCACAACCATCACCAACAGCAACCATCCCCCCACCCCCCCCACACACAGGAGAGGCGGGTGACATTGACCACCTCGTATCCTCCTTCATGCTCGCCCACAACATCAACCACGGCATCAACCTACGCAAATCACCAGCCATGCAATACCTTTACTACCTGGCTCAAATAGGCCTGTGCATGAGTCCCCTGTCTAATAACAGTTTATTTCTTGATTATCATCGTAATCCATTCCCAGTGTTTTTTGCACGTGGGTTGTCGTGTAGCTTGTCTACTGATGACCCACTGCAGATTCACCTGACCAAGGTGTGATGGTGTTTGTGTGTGTTGATCGAGGTCCCATCCACCCACCCACCCACCTACACCATCACACACCATGAAACACACACCCACACACACCATAGTACGCACCAACCCACCCACACCCACACCATCACACCCCCTCAATCACACCCTCAATAACACCCACCCCCACCCCCACAAACACCCACAGGAGCCCCTAGTAGAGGAGTATAGTGTGGCAGCACAGGTGTGGAAATTATCAGCCACTGACCTCAGTGAGATAGCTCGCAACAGTGTTTTACACAGTGGATTTCCCCATCAGGTAGTGCGCATGGGGTTGTGTGTTGTGCTGTTGTGCTGTAGTATGTGTCCATGTGTGTGGTGCTGTTGTATGTGTTCATGTGTATGTGTGAGCCAATGGTTGTCATTGTGTTGTGGTGCATTGTGGTAATTTAGCATACACGCACCCACACGCATGCCCACCCAACATGCACAGGTGAAAAAGCACTGGGTGTCAGGAACCTACTGGAAGATGGGCCCTGAGGGAAACGACATCCACAAAACCAATGTTCCCAACCTGCGCATGCGTTTTCGGGCAGATTGCCACCAAGAGGAGATGAACTTGGTGTTTGGGGGTGCGTATGCACATGAGAGGCGAATCAAGGCCCTGCAGGACAAGCGGGAGGCTGCGTGAAAAAAAGAGGGGAGTGTGTGGGACAGTGTGAAGTAGAGTATTTGTGAGAGAGTGGGGGGGAATGTGGTGTGGAGTGGGGGGGAAAAGGTTTGTGGTGGTGGTCAGTTGCTGGTTGTGGGCAAGAGCTTATGGAGGAAATACCCATGGAGGAAATCTGGTGCCGTAGATTGTCCTTTTTCTTTTTCAAGTTTCCTTCTGTACCGCTGGTGTACTGCTGGTGCTGCTGCACACCCAAGCATTGCGCGTGTTTCATTGCTGCTGATTGTGTTGTGTGTGCATTTCAATGTGGTTATTCAAGATTTCACAAAAAATCAATGTGTTAATTCAAGTAACAGTCACAAACATCATAGCAGCATACGCACATGGAACATCTCAATATATCAATAAGTCGTGATGTCTGTCTGTCTGTTGTCACCAACATTCTCCCAGGTTTTCATGTGTGCCCTTATAGTGCTTTCATAGTGCTCCTATAGTGCTTTCATAGTGCCCTTATAGTGCTTTCATAGTGCCCTTATAGTGCTTTCATAGTGCTCCTATAGTGCTTTCATAGTCCCCAAGCAATACAACTGCGTCTTGCCCTGTGTCAGACAAACACACACACACTTCACTCGCCTCGCCAAAGCGCCACGCTGCCTTTCCCAGCATGTCACACACATGCCTCCAACACAGCGTATCACACACATTTCTCCCACACATTTCTCCCGCACATTTCTCCCACACATTCCTCACACACATTTCTCCCACACATTCCTCACACACATTTGTCCAAGTCGAGTTGCACAAGTGTAGCATCAGTTGCAATAGCTGCCAGTGATGCTCTTGTGATGGTACCATGTTGCACTGGGGCACTGGGGAGCTCCATGAGGAGTACTGTTGTGATCTGCGTTTGTGAGGGTGGTGGGGTGGGTGGATTCAGAGGGAGGTCGATGCACCGAGGATGTGGTGGATATACTACTTGTATTATTAACAAGTTGTGCATACTATGTGAATCATACATAGCTCATGCCCACCACATGCACCCACAATAAACACCCAAAACAAACACCCACCACCACACAAAAGCACACCTCCTTGTATTCCCGCAATCCCCCAATCACAGCCTCCACCAATGCCGCCTGCAGTGGTGGCAGTGATGGATTGTATGCAGCACTCTCCACATACCCTCCACAATACACGTCCCCTGCAGCTGTCACAAGTGCGACGGCAGAGGGGGAGTGTGTGTATGGTGAGTAGGCATTGATGGCACATGCAAGGCATGCTTCAGCTGCTCGCACAAGCGCTGGTGGTTGTGTTTCCATCCACTGTGTGTTGTTGTATAATTTGTGTATTACATGTATGGGTACCATCCGTGATAAATGGGTACAGACATGCAGCATCCATCCACCCACATTCATTATCATCCTCACCTGACGTGCCAATGGTGCAAGCGTCACAGGGTTGTTTTGTGCTTGCAACATCAATGGTGGGGGGTTGTTGCCCAATAAGTCTTCAGGTCCAAATCGATGCAACAACAGCTCATCCAAGCTGTAGGATGCAGGTGGATGCCCATATGTAATCTTGATATCATGGGAACACCCAAGTTCTGTTATAAACTGCCTACAATGACCACACGGAGCAGCTGAGACAACAATATTGTGCAATGCATCTTCACCACGATGGCGCATGCTTGTGAGTAGAAACTGTTCTGCATGGATGCTGGCGCTCAATGGAAGATTTGCAAACTCTACGTTGCATCCCATATACACCGACCCTGATGCTCCCAGGCCAACAGCACTGTTGTGAGAATGAGTTATGATGTGGGAATTGTCATGAATGAGGGTTGTTTGTCAGGGTGCACCTTACCCCACATGAAACTTGCTTGTGCCTGGTCTCGCCTTGGCTGATGCAGCAGGCACAAGTTGCTGCAAAAGCTCCACCAGAGTACATTGGCGTTCCTGCAATAGTTCCTGGATGCGTTCTGGGGGGAGCACAAACGGCTGCAAGGCTAGAGAGTGTGGTGCTGCGCCCATCGAGATGCTCCACTGATTGATAAGGATAAGTAAAGAGGATCGTCGTGGGGAGCTGGATCCAAGTTTGCAATAATAAATGTAATGATCACACAATGCAGGTTGTGAAAGCATGTTGCACTGAAAGGGAGCAACAACACCCAACAACAAACACCCCCCTTTCAACCAAGCTACATACTACTCCAAGCAACCCAACGGCTCCTCAGACAACAGCAAAACTGCATACAACGCAAGCACCGTGAGTAGAACAGGAAGCCTCGCGTTTTCGGACATCGTCTGCAGCCAATCTTCTTTTGGCTAGCCACGCCACCCAACTTGCGACCTGCAGCCCGCAATCACACCCCTTGGCTTGTCTGTAATCAATATACCAACATATCAGAGGCACATATCGAGCATCTCACGCCTAGTATGAGGGCACACTGTGCCGTGACGTTGGACGAGCCCCATCACACACCACGCCCCTGACCTTGTTCGCACCCATACGTCCATTGACACACGCTGCATGACCAGTGAGGAGGCTCCAGGACCTGCTGTGGGGCTACCACAACCAGAGCAAGGGGAGGCGGGCCCATCCACGCAGCACGATCACAATGGTGCATCACACGAAACACAACACAAACCAGACACAGTCATGACAGATGCTGTTGTTGAGGAAAATGGTCAGGAAGGGGTAGCCACAGCTGCAAACCCTGTCAAGGAAGAAGAGGGGAATGCAGCAGCGACCACAAGTGACTATCCGACTGCACAACCATCCACATCACAGCTGCCACCCATGCACACCACCTTGCGCACACGGGTCCCCGGCACCGCCATTGCGATCACGCAGCAAGTCGCCCCCATCCCCCCTTACCCAATCCCACCCAAAGACTGCAGCTTTGAAGAACGAAAACGGCACCGGGATCGTATACGGCAGCTTCCCTTTGGCAAGTTTTTTGAGTGCACTGGGCGCCCCACCATGGTGTGGGAGGTGGCTGATTACACAGAGGCTGGTGCTGGGCTTGCACGGTCAGAGATACCTTTTTTATTCAAGGCATTTGAAACGGGGCAGATTGGACCGGCACGCATGAAGGCCAAGTATGGTGATGCACGTGCACACACAATCCACGAGTACTTGGATTGGACGATGATTGCCCAACCACCCACACCGGAGAATGATTTGGTATGGGGTGTAGGAGGTGCTCTGTGCTTGCAAGTGATAGACTATGTATGTGCATCCCCACCGTCACCTACCCACAACCACCTCCCCTCCCCTCCCACCCACCAACAACACAGCCAAACCAACCAATACAGGACTTTACAGGGTTTCGTGTTGTTATGGTATTGCCACGGTATCGTTCCCAATGGCCCCCACCGGGATTGGTTGAGGAGCCAGTACCCCGGGAATACACCCACCTCGGTGCACCACTAGACCCTATACCACAACTGGTGGTGGGTGGCAAGGCAGTGACAGCTGCAACCATTCGGTGTGGGCCCAATTACATAGAGGTGTGTTGTTGTGCGGCAAGGTTGATGATGATGGTGTGTGTGGGCCATGGTATGCATGTGAAACAGTGTTTTATACACATGCGAAAGTACGTCAGCATGTATGCAGTAGCGTACAGCACCCATCCGTAGTGTCTTCTACCACCATGTTTACCCCCCCATCCCACACAGGTGCCATTTGTTGCTACCCATGAAACTAGACGCAGCAAGGGTTGGGGCCGTGCATGTGTAGAAGCCATAGAAGACATTGCACGCTACTTGCAATTGCCATATCTACTCTTGTGTTCAACAAATGATGCAGCAACCAAGAGCACATGGCAGCATCTGGGGTTCGTGATCAGCACCGATGAAGACCTTGCACGCATGCAGGTATGTGTTTGGTGTGGTTGTTATTTTGCAGGTATGCTTGTGTTACACCACCCACTTGTTCCTCATACCAGGTGGATATGGATTGGTTGTTGCACATGGACAACACGGTACAGATGCACAAGGCTGTGCTGCCACTCAAACGGTGGCGTTCCATCATTGTCAAGCACGATTCACTGCGGCGGCGTGTCTACGTATCAGAGGAAGAGCTAGAAAAGGCGAAAAAGGCGTATGACGACGGGTCGATGTTCAAGCGGCCACCACTGCCGGCACCACCGAAAAAGGGGCCCACCAAGGCGTCCCTGCCACGCAAGCGCAAGGCAACCATAAACGGGTTGTCTACGACGCCGCGGTATAGCAACAAGGGGCCAGGGTTTGGGGGTGTGTTTTCAGGGAGCCCCGAAGGCGGCGGGTTTTATTGACATGAATCGGGATGGGAGCATGCTTGTCAAGGTGTTGCAGACTATTGATGTTACTGTTTCGTGGTGGCTACCACATAGTTTATCCCATACAAACAACAAATCATTATGTAAACAAACAGAAATGGTGGCGCTGGAGAGCTAGACCTAGGCATCGGCTGAATTTGGGCTCAGTAACGGTGGTGCAGCTTCTCCTTCTCCCTATAATCCTCGCAATACCACATCACAGCATACAGGGGGAGGATGCCAAACAAAAGAGCATCCTTGCCTGGGCCCTTGAGCAGGTGTGCGAGGGAAGATGGCAGGTTTTTGGGTAGTCGCCCAATTATGCTCTGATTGTACGGCGACAACGCATAGGTGACCTCCTTGATACGCACAGGTGTTGGTGGAGCCATTTTTGGTAGGTGAGCATGCACAATTGTATTCAGAATCGTGTTTTACAGCAGATTAATTTTGGGGGGATGATTTCAGGTTGGTACTGTGGTCGCCTCGTGGTGTTCGCCAACAGATTGGTCAGGTTGGTTTGGCACTCTGGTCGCCTCGTGGTCGCAGTGCCTCCACCTCTGGGATGGTGCCCACCAGAGAAACAGACCCAGGTACTGGCTTGGTACCATCATGGCCAACACATGGCATGCCGTTAGGGTTGATAAAATTGGCAGCGTATAGTTGTGGGTTGAAGTTGGATGGTGGGAGTGCAGCACCCACTGTCACCCACCCTGGGCGTACATTGTGCTGTGTACCAAACAATTCAATACGCCTGCGACCTGGTAGTGTGTTGGCGTAGCTATACACATAGCACTGTGTGCACAGCACCCTATACACAGCACCGTCCACACATACCAAGCACAAGACGCTCAATGATGCCATACAGTTCATGTGGCTTTGCATGCTCCCCTGGTGGCTCATCAGCAACCAACACGTCTGCATCTATGTTGGGATGTACCAAATGCCCATCCTGGGTGCGCCGAACGTTGCCACGTACACCCACAAGACACACCTCCTGTGTGTATGTGTGTATCTGATGTACAACAAGCAATGAGCACAACTGTCTCTCTCACTACATCAAACCTTGGCGCTGACCATCACGCGAATGTCCTTGCCATACGCATCCCCTCCATCCCATTCCATCAACCGCTGTGATTTGACCCACGCAATACTATCCACCACCCTAAACCCCCAGCTTTTCAAACACTCACGACCCTGCTCCACCGCTCTTGTTCTCCCACTCCCACACCACAAAAAGACAAACGATGGCGTGTCGGCAAGGGTGTCGATGCCAAGCGCCCGTACTTGATCCCATGTCCATGGCGCCTGCTCTGCTGCTCCAAGCAAGGGGGCACGTCCCTCTGTGTGTGCAGTGTGTCCGCCATTACCTTGTACGTGGGGATCAATGAGAATCACATCAAACTTGGTGCCAAATGTTGCAGGTGACAGTGGGAGGGTGCGCACATCTGCTTGGAGCCACAACGGTGGGGTTGCTGCCATGGCTGCTAATTCCGTTTTCAGAGCAACCAGACGGGCATGCTGGGGTGTACGCTGTGCATGGGATGTGTGCGGTAGCACATGGGTATAGGATGTGTGTTGCATACCCGTGTACACCCATGTAGTATACACGCATGCAAAGGGTGTGTGTATCGTCTTGCACACCCCACCACCCCCACCACACACGTTTTGTGCAGCATCAAGCAGCCGTGCAGCTGATTCCTGCACATCCAGGGCATACTGTGCATCATCATCATCATCGTGACCTTGGAGTGGTGGTGGTCGAACATTGTGCATAGGCATTGCAGGTGGGTGTATGCCAGGTGGGTGACCAGGTGGTGGGCCAGGTGGTGGGGCAGGTGGGTGTATACCGAGTGGGTGACCAGGTGGGGGGGCAGCGTGGGGCAGCATAGGCCTGCGCATCATACAAGGGGGAGTCTACATGTATGTCAATTATGACACAACAATCATGTGCGCTCTGTGTATGCACACCACACACCGCGGTGGGGACGCTGCCATGTGGGGCATCAGCAGTCCACCCGTGTGCAGTGGATCCATCACAGTGGATACTTCCTGTGGTGCTGCATACTTAGGCAACTGTGTGTATACAAGGCAGGGTAAATGTTGCACGTGGAAACAAACCATTACAACCCACAATAAGCAAGGAGAAAGCACCAAGCTTCATCATCATCACACCTGCACTTGGCCACCAATGCGAGGCCGTTTAGGCGCCTCTTTCATCGATGCACGATGTTATTTCATCTAATAGCACTCATTGCAAGCGCACAGGCATGGCGGTCGTCGATGGTGCCAGTCAAATTGCTGGTCAACACACAAAACTCACGAAAACAACACGAAATAAAAACCACCGCTGGACAACGCTATCAATCACAATTCAATAAATATACCCAAAAAACACTCCCGATCGGCCTAGACACAGCTAGTCAGCAGCCGAACACTAGCGGATCGTTTCCTATACAATACACCACACATCTCCTTGGCCATTGCCATTCCAGACGTATTGCCCATTGGCATCGTCATTACGAGCAGCTAACACGCATTCAGTGTTACAATCACCAGTCCTTTGGTCCACCCATCATCACAACAATATGCCCTCTGCACAATACCGCAAACGACGACTGAGCAACCACTCAGTGGACATGGAAGCGATGTCCACGGTGAAATCAAAGCGAATGGCGTGGTCATCGCGCGCAGAGGAGCCTCATCATCACCTGAGCAGCACGCAAACGATCAAGCGTGCTTGTCCACTAGCACATCATGCCGATACCATTGCTGCAGACTGGCCTGTACGACGACTCGACACCCATCTATGGAGTTTGGATGAGACCATGTGTGAACCTGTCCCACTGCGACAGCAAGTCCCGTGCATCTATCGTCAGCTCACTGTCCAGTTGCCAGGCCCAAACGATGTCTACTACTGTGACTACCGCTCCCCATGCATTGAGAGCCCACCATTCTACCTGGGCACCACTCGCCTGCCTGTGCATGGTTGGTTTCAGTCGTGCCGTGGTTGTGGTGGCTGGACTGTGCACTCGTATACAGTGACACAGCAACACGTGCCACTATGTCGCAAGTATGTGCTGTGTGTTTTGGGTTGGTGTGCATGTAGACAAAGGGGATGTACTACTGTGTATACTTTGTGAATGAATGCCAACGTACATTGTTGACACCCACACCGTTCACATGTGTGACACACAGATGCAAGCACAAGTTCAATGGGCTCACCAACAACCAGACCAAAGCCAACACCTGTGTGGCCAGCACTGCAGCACGTCGCTGGGAGTCTGCATTGCTTGCAGTGCACAAGTCATGGAGTGATGCCATCCAGGCACAGGTGCAACGAGAGTTGTGCAGCCGAGCAGTGTGCATGTCCCACCTTGATGCTACACCACCACCACGCTCGGTTGTGTCTCGTGCAGAACTGCGCATGCTGATATGAGCAGCTGTGATGGTGGGTGTGATGGTGGGTGTGAAAGATGCACCCCATCATGAATGACGACACTGTCCAACACAAAAGACATATATTTCGCTGTGCATTGACAGCAATTTTTGTATGGTGGCATCACCCCCTGGCAAAGGGGGGTGCTGATGCTGCTGCATATATCACTTGCAAGGGTGCGTGCCATTGTCGCTACCCCTGCATGGAGCACCAATTGTGCTCTTCTTTGTGTGTATTTTTGTGCATTATTGTGCGTTTTTTTGCCAATATTGTATCTTGCATGGGGTCTGTCTCCCTTGCATGTCATTCATGCAATTTGCCTACTGCATGTTTGTACACGCTTGTTCGTGGTTTTTTCTCCTTCACGCCGATTGCTGGGCAAACCCTCGCACGACTCATTGTGGGTACTTGTGGTTGATGCTTCTCGAGCTGCGTGGCGGCAATGTTACGTTTCTGTGTTTCTATACAATGTGTGGGGGCGGGGCCCTGTGACCCACCTTGTGCACACACAACAAAAAGACACCACATTTGTGTGTATGACACGTGCACACAACGTGCGCCCTGGGTGCATTGTTGCTGTGCTTGTGTGCTCTACAGCATGCACACCATAGTTTGTGGGGAAAAAAGTATGTTGCTCGTTGCTGTGACTTTCTGCAATAGCGGTTGTGTACACAATGTGTGTCGTGTGGGTGTTTTCTGAAACATATAAGGCACTGGACACATGCACACTTGATGTAACACACAATAGACGCTCGCTGTGGATGGATTGGTGGAGAACACACGCTGGGCGATAAAACAGCTGCCTTTTTTGTACTGGGATTTACCTGCAAAGTCTTTCACAAACCAAAATTCATATTCGGCTGGAATACATAGTTTATACAACAAACACACGAGGACCACAACAAACACACATCGTTGTATGATCAACATCGTCCATCATCACACGACATTACTCGTTGCCTCAAGCTTACCCACGTTTACTCCAAACTCCTCTGCCACACCCACCCACACATCTGTACTGCGCCCTGCATACGCTGCCTCCACTCGTCCATAGGATCCCAACATTCCTGCAACATCATGCGCACGGGTCCCTCGCCATCGCTGCAGTTCCTGTATTGTTTGTTTGTATTGCATGATGCTTGAGCAACAACAGCACATAGCATACATGGATACTCACAAACACACACACATCGATGACAAAAAGAAAAAGAAAACAACACTGCCTCCCCCATCTGTTATCAGGTCATCCAATCCCCAGAAACACACACAGCATATGCATACCTCTTTATTACGTTGTTTCACTTTTTCATATTCTGCCTCCCCAGACACCAATGCTGCTTCCAGTGCAGCAATATCATTCTGCAATGTCTGCAATTTCCTTGTCCTCCCCTTGTCCCCCCCAAACACCTGCTTCGCATCCTCCTCCAGCACATGCACCCCTTGCTTTTTCCTCTCAAGATCCTCCTGCAGGCTTGTGACTGTGAGCAGCTGCTCCTCTCGTTCCGCAAGGGCTCGGAGAATGCTGGGTGTGAGGCCCAGGTGGTCGTGGAGGACGGTGAGTGCGGATGCTTCTTGTGCAACAGCTGATCTGTTGAGGCGACTGAGGCGGAGGGATGCCTGTGTGATGTGGGCGATTTGTGTGGGGGGGGGTGGATGGGGGGGGGTGGATGGGGGGGGAGGGTCATGTGATAGCATCGTATGTGTGGTATATGCATGTGTATGTCCACACAAACATTGATGTACATCGGTGCCAATCACCTACCATGCCAACACGTCGTGCGTCAGCAGAAATTTGTTTCGCAGCAGCACTGCTATCAGTGTAGCTCCCCATTTTGCTTCCATCTTCATCCTCATATTTGGCAATCTGATGTGAGTGGTGGTGTTGATTACACAAGGGGACATCACACATTCCACCCATGCCACCCATTCCACCCATTCCACACCACCTACCTTGACCAGTGACAATCCCAGGTCACCCAATACGTTGCCATAGTCTTCCAATTTCTTAACCAGCTTTTCAGCCTTGCGACTTGTCAATGCCAAACACTCTTGATACTCCTCCACTGATGTTGTCTCACCCTGTGATGGGTTTGGTGTTGAGACAGATGTGTCGGTGATAGGAGCTGCATGTGGGTTTGGCATAACCACCATAACAAAATCCCAGTATGCTTGTTGAGAAGGCATGCATACACCGCTTGTATCCTCCTCCACCCCTCTCATCCATCCATCACACCACAACCATCACGTACCCGCAGGGTGGTTTCATCACCAGAAAGCACCACTGTCTTTTTATACTCGCCCTTGATACTGGTTCCCAGTTCTTTAAACCTCCTCAACAGATCCCCACTGCGCTTGGTGCTCTGTGCCGCTTCCTGTGGTGCGGGGATGCTGCGATCACTGCCAAACACCTGCTTTGGGAGGCGCGCGAGGCCCTCAAGGGTGCTATGTTGTGCTGGGGCTAATTGCTGCCATTGGTAGTTGCTGGAGAGTTGGCCCTCTGCAGTCAGGAAAATGCGCAACTCCTATGATGATGATGAGGAGGAGGAGGAGGAGGAGGATGGTGATGCGGGATGGTGAAGTTGGATGGTGATGTGGGTTGATGTGCACATCGAAAAGCATCCAAAAACATACCTCACTCTGCACCAGCACAGGATGCTCGATAAGCTTTTGCAAGTAGCGCTCAAGCAGTTGCCTACGCATCTCCACAAATTCTGAGGATGATCGTTGTGCCTCTACAGGGTGCTTGTCAGGACGTGGGGGAATGAAATATCCACGATGTGTTGCGGCCAGGAGGTCTGCAAGGGCAACAAAATCTTTAAACCGCCGTCGCACAGAACATTCTTTGTGTGGGTACTCGGGAATGTCGGTGGTAGATTCAATCTTGTAGGTGACATACCCACCCGTCATGCCAGGTATCACGCTTTGCTCTATTTTCTTCACTGGATCAGATACAGACACCTGTTGTTGATGGGGTGCATATATACAGGGATGCAAAACAATGTGATGCCAAGACACACAGATCATATGACACAACAAAGATATGCCCTCCACTGTGTCTATTGGCTACCTTGATCAGTGGTCGTGATGATCTTGAAACACCACTTGGGCCTGCCTCGCTGCTGTGATCACGTACAGACGATGGCATGTGAATGGCACCAGCATCATGCACGGGTGTGGGTTCATGGGTACCATTGGTGGCTGGTGCTGCTGCTGCTGCTGGCTGGTTCCATGTAGCATCCTGGAATGATTGGGGGTACCTGAATGTACATCAACCATAGCAAACTTGGTATGTGCACACAACACACGCACCTCATAGGAAGGTGTTGCTCCCAGCAGCTCACCATAAGAAGCAACAGCATCAGAGCGTGTGGTTGATAGGGGGTTGTCATCATCATGATGGTCGTCATGGTGGTCAGTGCTGATGGTGGGTGCATTGTCGTGCTCGTGATTGTCTGTCAACTGTGATGTTGGGGGATGCTGAAGCCATACATCTGCAACAACATGCTGACGACAGCCTACACATACCGGTATATCTTCATGTATAGGTACATCCTCGCCAGCAGACTGTGTGGCACGGGGGGAAATGAACTACATCTCACGAAAGCAGATCAAGCGCACGCTGTGTGCCAATCCACCCCCGTACGTCATAGCCAGCCCCAAATACGAGGGGGTCGTGCACCTGATTGCTAGACATCTATGTAAACTGCTCAAGGTATGATGATGGGAAGCAGATGCGCAACGTCGTTGGTCTGTAAAAGCTGCCTGTAATGCGTCTACAGTGACAAACGTGGGCCACACAGGCACTTGCCACACAACACACGAAATGATCACCTGGTGTTTTTTTGTTGTAGTTGAGGGTTGCGTGTTCTCTACTCTGAAAGCACATTTGCAAATTACCACCCAGCACTGCAGTACCATTTGGAAAGCCCACAACACATCAGTGATGGCATCACTGCCATGACTCGCCACCAACGATGTCAACCTGAATTTCGATCGTGCCAGTCCAACAGCAGGACGTGCAGGGCATCAGCGCCTCCAATTGCCATTCGCAGAGCATTTATGGGTAACAATTTGTGCGGCAACAAGACAGATTCGACACCAGGGCAGTATGTTGGGGCAGGTGGGGCGAGTGAAACCACCCGCCTCACTGGGGACAATGTCTCCGACTCCATCTCCAAACTGTCATTAGAAGTATGTTGTGGTTGTGATGCTGTGGGTGTGGAGGAGAGGAGCGTATGGGTTGCTGGTGGGGTTGGGTGGGTGCATGTATATAGGTGATCACACACATACACAACAAACACCCATATACACAGCAAGCACCAGCACCAAAGGAAAAGGGCACCATCATTCGTTTGACAGAGGTATTGTGGTGGTCATGCATGGCAAGAATTTGTATAGCACCGTGCATACACAATGTGGCATGTATGCATCCACACTCTCTTGCACAGGATATCAGTGTGGATTACATGTTCAAAGATGAATTGGGACATGGCCAGTTTGGTGTGACACGCCTTGTAGAGCATCGTCAAACACAAGAGAAATACGCTTGCAAGAGCATCCTCAAGCGTGTGTTGCGGTAGGTGGATGCAATGGAGTGAGATGTACATGTGATGCACTACGTACACTGCATCAGTACAAGCGCACCTAATCACAACAGATCAAAGCAAGATATGCAGGATGTAGAGCGTGAGATTCAGGTCATGTACCATTTGGCTGGTGATCCCAACATTGTTGCATTGCATGCTGTGTACGAAGACCGACGCGCCATCCACATTGTACGTTGTGATGATGCTGTGTTTGTGCCTACATATTATATATACTTTACGTTGTCCCTGCTGTTTGTTTCATGCACAATTAGCGGTGTCTTACTACAACAATCACATGGTTTTATCTCCCTGTACAACACTACCACCATCATGTCATCCATCCCCACCATCCTCCCACTCCAACCCACTCCCTCATCAGGTTATGGAGTTGTGCACAGGTGGTGAGTTGTTTGACAGGATCACAGAGTTGGGGCATTATAGTGAAAAAGATGCTGCTCGTATATGTCGAACAATTGTCAAGGTGGTGGCTCATTGTCACAAGATGGGGGTCATTCACAGGTATGTGTGTGTATTGTTTTAGATGTAGTTGCTTGTGGTACTTGATGGTGATTTGAGATGAGGGATAATATGTGCAGAAGATTGCGTTGATCTTGGTGTACATCCACGTCTACGCACACCCCATTGCATACACCACAAAGCATACTCTATTATGGCGTCACAAACACACACCCCACAAAAATACACCCCAACCACCAATCACACAGGGATCTGAAGCCAGAAAATTTCCTCCTCACAAACAACACCCCCAATGCCGACCTCAAGTGCATTGATTTTGGCCTCAGTGCCTTTTTCCGCCCAGGTCAGGTCTTCAAAGATGTAGTAGGAAGTCCCTATTACGTTGCACCAGAGGTGCTGCGTGGTCGATATTCATACCAAGCAGATATGTGGTCGTGTGGGGTCATCCTGTACATCTTGTTGTGTGGCATCCCTCCGTTTTGGGGAGAGACAGAGCAGGGCATCATTGACACCATACTCAAGGGCAAGTATGATTTTGAGGGGGATCCATGGCCACAAATATCGGAAGAGGCAAAGGATTGCATTCGCAAGCTGTTGGTGATGGTAAGGGGATGAGGTTGTGGGATGAGGTTGTGGGATGATGTGTTAAAGACATATCACGCACAATGTTGGAACACCAACACATGTTTCGTTATCATCATCATGCACATCATCATGCACATCATCATCACCCAAACACAATTCTTTTCACAACCCATCTCACCCCACATCCTCACCCATCTCACACCCCCAGGACCCCCACAAACGTGCATCAGCAGAAGACATCCTAGCCCACCCCTGGATGAAGGAAAATGGTGTTGCAAGTGACAAGCCACTCGACAACCTCATTGTCACCCGCATGCGCAAGTTTGGGGGGTTGAATGCACTCAAGAGACAGGCAATGCAATTCATTGTGCAAACACTCTCACCTGAGGAGCTGGCTGGGCTCAGGAACCAATTCATGGTGTGTGTTGTGGGTGTTGGGTGTTGGATTGGGTTGGGTTGGGTGGGTGGGTGGGAGATGTGCGTGGGAAATGGACAAGTGCGTGGGAAACAATTTGTTTATGGTGGTTATCATCATTATACCACTCTCTCCACACAAACACACACACACACACACACCACTCAACACACCCTCAAACACAGTCACTTGACAAGGATGGGAATGGTAGCATCACTGTGGAGGAGCTCAAGGATGGGTTTAGGAAAATGGGAACCATGCTGGATGATGATGAGGTTGGGGGGGGGGGGGGGGTACATGTTTGCGTGTTGTGATGTAAGTGCGTTGTGATGTATGTGCGTTGTGGTACATGTGAGGTATGTATATGGTATATATGCACATGCAGTTTCTCTTGTATCCTCTGTGCTCTTGTTCTACACAATGAAAGCCTATCAACCCCTGTCAACATGTACACACCCACACCCGCACCCACACCCACACAGTTGGACAGCCTCGTACGCTCCATTGATGAAAACAACAACGGTGAAATCGATTATGAGGAATTTGTAACAGCATGCATCAACACCCACCAATGGACACAAAAGGAAACAGTCATCCGGGAAGCATTCAACTCATTTGACCTTGATGGGGATGGGACTATTGATATTTTTGAGTTGCATGAGGCGCTGAGGAAGAGTGGGAACAAGCAAGTCAAGGAGATCAGTGTTGAGGTGGAACGTATTCTGAATGAGGTGTGCGTGTTTGGGGGGTGGTTGTTTCGGGGGGTTCGGGGCGGGGTTGACGGGAGGTGGCACAAGCATAATTACGTGTGAGTATGTGTGTTGTGTGTGTGTATGTATGTGTGTATGTGTGGGTGTGTGCATATACGTGCACATATTGTATGAATAATGTGGATGATGGGGGTTGGTATATCATAGCATACCACATATCATGTAGCACATGATAGCATACCACATATCCTCCACGCCCACCCACCAAACACACCCTCATCACAGGTGGACAAGGATGGTGATGGGTTGATTGACTACCAGGAGTTCAGAGACATGATGTTGAGGGGGAATGAGTATGTGAATAGGGTGAATAGTGTGATACAATCCATACAGTGATGACTGGTGATGACTGGGCGACAGTGTGGGTGATGGTATACAATCCATGCAGCAATGACAGTCATACATGCAGCAATGACAGTCATACATGCAGTGGATACGTCCATGCACTGATGACTGCTGCGCAACATTATCTTATGCGGTGATAATTGTGGTTGTTGGTCATGATCGTTGGGGTTGTTGGTCATGATTGCTGTGGTTGTTGGTCATTCAATATCGTGCCAAACAAAACTGCTGCTGATGGGTGTGTTGTGTGCCGGGGGTGGACATCTTGTAATTCATGCATAGGTCGTGCATGTGTTGTGCACGCTCCATGTATGCTACACATGTGTGTTGTGTGTGGACATGACACCTGTAATGACACCATCATGCGTCCCGCTGTGCTGGTATCCATTATGTAGTGCATATATGTGTCATGGTGTAGTGCATATATGTGTCATGGTGCAGTGCATATATGTGCTACGCTGCTGTGTGTCTACCGCACCAGCTACTGTTTGTACCAGCTACTGTCTGTACTGTTGTTATTATTGAGCATGTGCTCCCATGTATACATGTGCACCTGTACGCGCGCACGTGCACCCACACAGACACACGTGTACCTGCAAGGCTATGCAAACGTGTGTATTTTTTGTATGTAGATAGTGTTTTTCATGTTTTACACAGCAGGTGTAAATCAATATGGTCAAGTACACCACATGTTGTCCCACGTGTGCATGAGCTATTACAACAAAAAAACAACACGCACATCCATCACCACCATGAAGAGAAGAAGAACAACAACAACAACAGGGAAAAAGAAACAACATACAGCCATATCAGCTAGGAATTGTTGTGGATGGTTTGTGATGGCATCCATCTGCCACCCATCACCACCCCTCCTCCTCCTCCTCCTCGTCCTCGCTGTCCCTCGAGTGTTGATCAGGCAATGTGAGTATATTGGGTTGCTGTTGTGCTGCTGCTATGTCAGGTAGTATGTCAAGCAGGTAGGCGTCCAGGGGATCATTGGTTTGTTGTGTGGTGACAGCAACACTCTCGAGGGTGGTCTTGTCTGCATCCTGGGGGGTGGGGGGTGGATGGTGGGGGGTGTGATGGTGTGTGGTAATGTGTGTGATAATGTGTGTGGTGGTTGCATAAAAAATGCATAAAAATTGCACAATGTGCATCTAACCACGTCTGTACATTCCCCATACAACTGCAACATAATGCATGGTGTACATACACACATCCAACACACACACACACCATACACACACAAACAGCCCCTACACACATACTTGGCTGAATATGTCTTCCACTGGTGTTGCTGCAGCAGTTGCAATTGCATCCACATCCATAACAGGCTTTGTCAACATGGTGGCTATCTTTGCCCTCTGTGTGTGTGTGTGTATGTGGTGTGTGTGTGTGTGTGTGTGTGTATTGTGTGTGTATGTGCTGTGTGTGGTTGTGGGTGTGTATTGTGGGTGTATGTGCTGTGTGTGAAAGCACACCCACATGATGGGTGTATATGGATGTGAACTCGTAAATCACACACACACACACACACATGTTTGCACACAAACACATTGCCTGCACTTGATGACGAGCATTATGATGTATGCACATACCACACCAACCACATCAACACACCACACCACAACCCCACACCCCTGAACGCACCTTGTTGTGTTCCTGTACCAGCATCTCTGTCTCCACTATACGTTGCTCATATCGCTGTTGTGCCGCTGCTGTTTGTTCATCAAGCACTGCATATGCCCTCACCCAACTGGGTACTGGGAAATCGGGGTGTTCATCTTCAGGTGGGTTGAGTTCAAATTGCTCAATTAAGCTGCTGAGTTCCAATGCTGTTTGGTAACTGAGAGGGTGGAAATAACAACAATAGGGGTAATAATAATAATAACAATAGTGATGATAGGGGTAATTTTGGTGGGGTGGGTGGGTGTGATGTTGTGGTGGGGGGGTATGTGTGGGTGGTGGGGTATGCCAAGACGAGGTGTGGTGTATGTATATGAAGGCAATTTGTACTGTGTAAGTGTGCAATATCATGCCAACACACTTGTTTGCACACAGCACACGCATACAAACTTGTTTGCACACAGCACATGCATAATACACACCAATTGCGGGAATTGTTCATGACCCGATGATGTGCAGCAATGGCATTCATCGTCATCTCCTCACGCATGTTGGATGCACATGCCTCCCAGTATAAATCAAGCATTTTGTCTGCATGCTGGAGCGCCTGTGGTTGTTTGTTTGTGGTGGTGGTGGTGGGGTGTGGGTGCGTGTGTGGTGGGTGTTGAGGGTTGATGGTGGTGGTGGTGCACAATGCACACAGAATCTAGGCGCTGCAAACAACCATGTGTAATCATGTATGAGTCCATGTATCCACATCACCAGCCACAAAACTACCCACACACTACCCACCTGCCGCTCCTCTATAGTGAGCACAGAAAAGTCGGCACTGGGGGATGCGGGCACCTCTGCTTCGTCCCCACCTACTCCAAACCCACCCTCTGAAAATAGATCTGCATATTGGCCACTTTCAAATGCATTTCCAAAGTTGCTCAAGCTGGCAAAGAGCTCGTCATCGTCTCCAAGCGTGCCACTGCCCACTGGTGATGGGGGAGACAGAGTGAACAACCAATACACATTTCGGTCATATAAACCAACACCAACGTACTGTCGTCAAACAGGCTGTCTTGGGGATCAGGCATGAGGTTTTTCAGTTCCTCGACGTCTTTGGGATTGAACGACTGCTTGTCACCGTCGTTGCTGCTGCGTTTTGCGTGCGTTGTGACATTGTATTGTGTACTGTGCTGGCGTTTGGGTATTGCACGGAAGCAACACACATTGGCAGTGTGCTGCTGCCGATGTTTGACCGCCGTTGTGCACCCTTGCACTTGCCCACTAGTGGATGCCTGCATGGTTGCACGCTCTGGCAACATGTGGTGTTAGTGTATGGGTGGGTTATTTTGTATGTGCTGAGTGTTGGGCAGTTATCATTTGCATATAAATACATACATGCATTTACAGTACACATCGAGGACAACATGCATGGCGTCTACCAATATACGTGTGGAAAGAGATGCATTCATCACTACGATCACAATACAAACGAGTGTAAAAGTTGATGCGGCCATCACGAGAACAAGATGCAGTGTTTTGGTGGTAGTTCTTGCTTGTATCCTAGCTTCATGTAGCCTCAATGTACGTGTACACATATGTGCGGCCTAAATACCACCTTGTGCACAACCACACCCCAAAACACACACATCATCAGGTGACCCTCATCATAACGACCCTCGCAGCCTGCACCACAGTATTGCTCTACGCTGCAGGCAGCACCCACACAGAACAAGTGATCATCATGCACAACATGGGGGTGTTGCTACAACGGCGTTCCATGCTCATCGCCTCGTGCATCACGCCCATCAACAAGCAATGGCATGTTGACGCATTCATCAGCCACAACCGCATATGTGGCACCACAGTGGTGGAGCAAATAGGCTGTGGGGAGGTTGTCACACGTGCAGCATTGGTGGTGGATCATGGTCAACACATGTACTTGCTTGGTCAAGATACATGTCGGACAATAGCAAGTGCTGTGGCAGTGTATCAGGCTGCCGCTTGTGCATTGCAATGTTGATGTGGGTTACAATAATGTGGTGGTGGTGGTTTGTAACGGTAGTTTGATGTTGGTACATGATTATACGTTTGATTGGTAATTCAGTGATAATGCATACGTGCACAACAAGGGTGTACCATCACATGGGGACGACATCATGATGCCCCAATGTACTTGCAAGTACGCTCCTCCTTGTATTGATCACCATCCTCCTAGTGCATGCATCTCCTTGTGTATAAGGATGTTGTCAGAAAAACTTGACTCCCTCTTCCTCTGGACTATTGCCTCGGAACAACCTGTGTGAGTGAATGTATGTGTGTATGTATGTATGTAACAATCTGTGTGATGTTGGGCAATTGGGTGCAATGTGGCAACCATACATCTGAATGCACTGTGATAACGTAGTGCATGGGGAGTACATACAAAGCACATGGGGAGTACATACAAAGCACATGGGGAGTACATACAAAGCACATGTAAAGCAACAGCATAAAATCAATCCTACCGTGCTTTCCCCTGTGCTTCTAATATTTTCACAGCCTTGAGCAAAATCAATCTATCAACCCCTTGCAATTCTGTGAGGGTAAACATGGATATGGTGGAGGTCAGGTGGAGGTATATGGATATGGTGGAGTTCATGTATTCTGCGTAGTAGGTACAGGTGGAGGTCATGTTGACATATATAGGTTGGGTGGATGGGTCTTGTACGTATGCACACAAAAGTACCACCATATTTCTGTACAACACCAACAACACCAACAGCAACGGCATTGTATGCAACAACTGTCAACCTCCAATCACCTAGTCAAACCACCACCAAACACAAAAAAACATACAAAAACACAAAACATACACAAAACACACAGGAAAACACACTTTCCATACCAGTCCCCTGCACTTCCTGTCCACTGTGTAGGTCATCAAGCAACACCACCTCGTCTGACAGACCTTGTCCCTCTGCCCATGATCTCAACAAGGATGCCCATTCGTCGTATGTTTTGTATAATATCAAGCATTGTCTCTTGTCACGATCAAGCCACTGTGCACGACCTGTGTTTTGGTTAATGTGAGTTTCTGGGGGGTTGGTTGTGGTTGGGCCAAGGCACCTCACATGGGTGTACAAGTACAATGGCTGATGTACATATACTATGCAAAACAAATGTTGCAACATGGACAAGACACAGCAACACACTACACCCACACTACCATGTTGTACAAGGTCTTCTAAAAACAACGTCTTGCCCTCCTTGTTCAGGCGGCCTGTGATTGGTGGTGGAGTGGTGTGCCCACCGTGGTGCGTACCCTGCACAAGGCATACCCTGTACAGCACTGTGTGTACGTACGGCTTATGGTCTGGTTGTGAAACAGGGGGCAATCGTCGTCGGCATCAGTGCTCAAGCGAAACAGACGGTGGTGGCGACAGTACTTCAGGATTAAGTCACGCCACAGTGCCTTTTGCTTTTCCTGGGTCGCCTGCACTGGTTGCACACTGTGGTGATGGTGGTGGTGGATGAGATGAATGCTTGGGTGTGAGTCTTTCTATGGACAAAGGTACACACCAATAGATTACACACCAATACGTACGTGAAATAAGGCGGATAATTGAAGAACTCTGGATAGACAAAGGACATGCTCAGATGATCATGGTGTGATACAGTCAAGGTAACGTGACATGTGTTGGCTTACAACTTGTTGTTGTCGGAATGGCAATTGCAAAGTGTGATTGAGGCTTGGAGAGTTTGCTTTTATATATATGTTTTGCTGCTGGACAAAACACATGCCCTAGACTCCTTCCCACCACAAATATTGCTATTTACGTTGTGTACACTTGAACCAAACATACTTGTTTCTCCCAAGCATTCATTGGAATGTAAGACACAACCCCCAGCGCATTGATCATCGTCAACATGCAACGCAAACCCAGTACCGAAAAGAAACCTGCATTACCATTGCCACCTCGTTCCATATCCCCTGCAAATTCAAATGCAAGCACAAGGCCACTGACACGACATGTCAGCCCTTTAGACCCTGCCCGCAGTCCTGCGGCATCCACCCCAGCACCACCAGGTTGGTGTGGAGGTTGCACGAGGCTCTGACAACCTGCACTGACATACACAATTCCCCCTATCCCACTCACAGGCACATCCAATGCTACAGCACCAGTAGGTCCTGGCAATGCACCCGTTGGAGGGCTCCGACATAAATCCTCTGCACAACTGCAAGCTCGACTCACTCAGCCTCAAATCGCACCTGGCCAGGTGTGTGTTTATAGATGTGGGTCTATACACTGGGTTTTATATGAGTACCTGGGGTGTTGCACTTGTCAATACACTCACAATATCACTTGTCAATACACTCACAATACATTCACAATACATTCACAATCTACTCACACAATATCCTTGTTGCACAACATGATTCATTCTTGTGTCCCTGCCCCCTCACCCCCATCTCCCACATGCCTCCTCAGCCTGGTATCGGTTCTCGCAACAAGGAGAAATTCATTACACTCCCGGAAGATGCTACCCAAGATACCACACCCTCTGACAGCATATTCCAGGTGTAAGGTGTTGTGTTTTATTTGTGTGTGTGCGTGTATTGCATAGATATGCATGCACACGCTGTGTCACACATCCTGACACACACGTGAAAGGGCAGCAGCACTCCCACCATAACCCATGGAGCAATACATTCACCACACACACACATACACAACCCCCCCCCAACCGCACAGGATATAGAGCCACCACCAGAGCAGCTGCGTGAGGGTCGCATCACAGTGGTATGTGTCGCTAATGGTCTTGATCGAAAAAAACTTGAACTGAAACTGCAAGCAATGTCCCACCGGTGGTATGTGACTGGCTACACGGATGTGTTGTATGGGCAGTATTGCCCACCCAATAGCGCACCAGAAGGGGACGTGTTTTACTTTGACTATGGTGTTGTGGCATTTTGGGGGTGTACAAAAGCAGCAGAGCAGGATGTGTTGAGGGGGGTGGTGACGGATTGTCGAATACAGGCATTGGCACGCACGGTATGGTGGTGGTGGTGGTTGCATTACAATACATACTTATAGAATACATAATACGTGACAGAAAAAAGCAAGTTAATTTTGTGTGTATGTACTGGCATTGACCCCATCACCCCCCCCCAAAAAACAGAGTGTTGAGGTGGATGAGCTGTGCTTTCGCTATGTCACCACAGACAAGCCCAACATACAAAACGACACTGTCACCATCAACTATCGCCTGGCAAACGATCACAAAACAAAACTAGCCATTTGTTTTGCAATCAGTCAATCTACCAAGTTGAGTGTGTATGAGGAACGTATACTAGAGGTGGTGGAAGCGACCAAGGATATACCACAGGAACTGGCTGACAGTGGGGAGGTGCGATTATCAGGCAAAACCATCACCAAGGTGTGGTGGTTGTGATGGGGTTGGTGGGGGTGTGGTAGTGTAGTACACAGGGTAAACCTCTTTTTCATACACATATCAAAACCATGTATTACATCCGTAACGCACGCCCGTAATTACGCGTACCCATAACCCACAGATGATTGGTGAGGTGTTTATACAAAAGAGTGAGGTCAACCTGCTCTCCACGGTCCTGGACACCCCCGAGTTTTTCTGGGGGGAGACAGACCGTCTGGAGGCACTGTATGATAGTGTTGTTGAATACTTGGAGTTTGATGAGCGCGTTGAGGTGCTCAACCAGCGTTTTAGGGTGCTGCAAGAGATGCTGGAGCTTGCTAGAAATCAGTATAATGTCAACCATACAGCGCAGCTTGACTGGATTGTAATATGGTTGATCATACTCGACCTGGTGACGCTGTTTTTGCAGCTTGGTGGGCTGATTGGGTTTGGGGTGCACTAGCTATGTTTTGATCGTGTGGGCGAGTACGGGCGCCTCATCTTCTATTGGCCCATCCCTTTCAGGATTTCGCTGTAAAAAAATACATCAACAACACGATCCTGTTTGCAAACCTTATTGTGTACACGCCCCAAATCACCCACTCCGACTCGTTCCGACCAGCAGCAGCGATGAGTGCAACAGCATTCGTTTCCACACCATTGGTGGTGCGGGCTCCCCGCGTGGCCTCTGTGCGCAGCAGGGTAGGCAATTCTGTTGTGTAGATGTGCATTATGTGTGTGGTACGTTGGCAGATTGTGAACCTCCAGTTTAACCACCCCACCTTATCTCCCACAGAGCATGCGCCAGATCACCACCGCTGCCGCCAAGCAGTCATGGTTGCCGGGCAGCAAGATCCCTACCTACTTGGAAAGCCTGCCTGCCAGCTACGGCTTTGACCCCTTGAAGGTACGTGGTGGTTTGGGGTGGGGGGGAGGGGCCGTTGATGGTTGCGGGGGGGATCACATGGCGGGACTGGGTGCTCAACATTTCCACACACCCACACAGTTGGGTGAGGACAGCGATGCACTCAAGTGGTACCAGCAAGCAGAGCTCATCCACGGTCGTTGGGCTATGTTGGGCGTTGCTGGCATCCTCTTCCCTGCCCTCCTCACCAATGCAGGCCTGCTCTCCGTCCCTCTCTGGACCGAGGCTGGCTTGATTGCCCAGCAAAACAGCTCCATTCCCTTTGCCACCCTGTTGGTGATTGAGCATATCCTGCTCGGCTTTGTTGAGGTCAAGCGCCTGCAAGACTTCCGCAAACCCGGTTCCCAGGCTGAGCCTGGAAGCTTCCTGGGCTTGGAGGGCAGCTTCAAGGGCAAGGAGGTTGGGTACCCAGGTGGTCTGTTTGATCCATTGGGCTTTTCACGTGGCTCTGCAGAGTCCTTTGAGCAGTACAAGGTCAAGGAGATTAAGAATGGCCGCCTCGCTATGATTGCGTTCTTGGGCTTTACCGCACAGGCATATGCAACTGGAGTTGGGCCCGTGGAGAACCTGGCTGCGCACTTGGCCAACCCTTGGGGTGCCAACTTTGCCACAAACGGCGTGAGCCTGCCCTTCCTTTGAAGAGACACGCTGGTGGTTGCTTCTTTGTGAAGACACTGTGGTTTTATGTATCTGGTTTCGTACAGGGTAACAAGTGGGTGTTACATCGGATTTACAAAGTCGTCCCCCTTTTCCTTTCTCAAAACAACCTCATCCACCACCTCCCCATCTGCGTTTCCAACTGCGGTCATTCGCAGCTCTTCTCCGTCTGCCTCGACGTGCAAAAACCCATGTGCAACGTGCACCTTTTCAAATATCGACGGTGTCTTTTCCTTTACGTTGAAACACAAGCCGGCCCCCGCGTGCCCGATGACCACGTGCACGGGTCCCTTTTCGACGCAGGTGCTGTTGACAAGAGGGCACGTGCGCTGGTACGAATGGTGGTGCCCGTGCCACGTCACGTCCACCTCGTGCTTCACAAACAGCGCTTCCAAAGACCCCCGCAGTGCCCGTGCGACGTCCTGATCCCCGTCCGGATCGTGCTCGTACAAAGAGTCGATGTACATCGGACGATGCCCTCCCACAATGAGCCACGGCGTGCGTGTGCGGTTGACACGAGCAAGCGCTTTTGAGATGAACTCAAATTGGGGTGTTCCTCTCTCAAATGGGTGCTCTGTCGAGTATTGCACAAACGTGATAGGTCCGTATTCAAACGTGTACCATGGGCTGGCCTCATTCGCACGGGGCATGGCAAGGCGCCTCAGGTAGGGTACACTGCACTCACCCCCCGAGTCCATCACGGGCATGCTGCTGTTGGCAAATCGGTCCCCCGTGCCTGGCCAATCTGCCTCGTGATTGCCCAGCACCGTCATGTAGGCCATGGAGGAGGCCAGGGGTTGAATCTGGTCGAAAAAGGCGTCCCATTCACTGCTAAAGCCCAGGGCGTAACTAATATCCCCATTGTGTATAACAAGGGAATGGTTATTGTGGCGTGCCTTCTGTTGTACACGGTCTTTTGGGATGAGAGAATTGCCTCCTTGCATGGCGTCCATCATTCGCCGCACAGTGGTCAATGAATCAGGCATCTCTGTCACTTCATTGCTCCCATCCAATTCTGCTTGACCCATGTCGGCAATTGCGAAAAAGGAAACACGGGAGGAGGGGGAGGGGAGGGGGGGGGTGCGCATGACCAACTCAAGGCTGCGTGTGCCCAAGTGCTGTTGTGGTGGTGGTGGGGTGTTGCACAACGTTCATGGACACAGGTGATCAACAAACACGCGTATTCTTACTCGAAAACATCTTCGCCCCCCTCCTTTCCAAATACCTGATCTCCGACAACATAATACACCATTGAATCTGCTGGGAGCCCTGTCAGCAACACCCGCTGCAACATGCCCGGGTGCATCCACCCCACTGTGGTTGCATATCCGCCACACAGCTCTGCACGGGTGTAGGTCACCACATACCCATCCTCCACACGATGATCATAGTGCCCCGGTGTCACACCCCACGCAACAAATGGCGCTACAGACTCGTTGCTTGCTGTCCATTGTACCATCATTTCACCAGGTTGTCCAGTAAGTGCGAGGTGCACCCCGCTGGGGGCGTGGGGGTTGGTGTTGCTGACAACGTCGCTGCGAGCCACAAGCAATGGGGATGCGAGGCCATTGCGTATAAATGCGGCACGAACACCTGTGCGCATGTTCACCAAGCGGAATGTGACACTGCCGCTGCCCGTGTGCATGTGGCTGGGGCTGCGTGCTGCCCACTGAAACTTGATGGGGGCCGTGGTGGTTGGGGATGCATCTTGGGTGTAGAGGGCAATGATGTCCTCGTATGCTGGAAATGGGGTGTTGGACCAGCTCACTTTCAGGATGGCACCTTGTGGAAAGGATGGTTTGGTGGGTAGGATAAGAAGATGGGGTATTTCGGAAAGTGAGAACAAGGGCACACCTGTTTCGTTGAACGATGTGGTGTTGACCTGCAGCACAATTCCATTTTGTCCTTCAGTATTCTCCAACACAGACAATCCGGTGACATTAAAGGTCTGCAGTGCATTATGGACTTCAGCGTGGCCGTTGCGGGGATGATTAAGGCGCGATCGAGATGCAAGATTGCCCTCCACTTGTTTTTGCGACAGCAAAAAGCAGAAGAGCACCGCCAGCGGCAGCGCACGCACTGCCACTGCGCATGCCATTGTTGTGGGCTTGTAAAAATGTTATTTAGCGGCAAGCTTGGGCAAATAAAAAACTCACCACAAACAACACAGGAAGCGCACAGAAGCATGTGTCATTGGTTACAAATAACAGGAACAAAAACCACCAAAACCTCTCCCACCATTCTCTTCTACACCCATTCGCGTGGGTTGCGGCATGCATCCAGCAAGTCAGCCTCGGGGGTCCCTGCAGCAGGCTCGTGGTCATACTGCCAGCGTGCTGTCAACGGCAACGACATCAAAATACTCTCAATACGCCCACCAGTCTTGAGCCCAAAGGTGGTGCCACGATCATACACCAGATTAAACTCCACATATCGACCCCGACGAAGTTGCTGCCATGCCCTGTTTTCTTCTGTGTATGGATCATCCTTGTGCTTCTTGACCAACGGCACGTATGCATCCACCACAGAGTTAAGTGCATCCTTGGAGAATGCCATGATGGTCTCTGGTTCCTTGTCGTTGAGGTCATCAAAGAAGATGCCACCCAATCCACGACGCTCACCACGATGCTGGATCAAAAAGTACTCGTCGCACCATTTCTTGAAGCGTGGGTAATATGTTGGGTCATGGCGGTCACATACATCCTGGGGGGTTTGTGGTGGGTTGTTATTGAGGTGTTTAGCAACATCAGGGCCCACCATTATGCGATGGTGAACACAGATTTCCTCCCCCCACACAAAAACACAACAAACCACCCTCACTTGTCTATACCTTGTGTACGCGGTGAAAGTGCTCCACATCCTCCTGGAAGATGTAGGATGGTGTCAAGTCACACCCACCACCAAACCACCACTTGGCAGGCAACCCATTCCATGGCTCTGTTTGGAAGAGACGATAGTTGAAGTGCATGGTGGGTGCAAAGGGGTTGTGTGGGTGCATGACAGACGAGATGCCTGCTGCAAAAAAGGGCACAGGCTCGAGCTTTTTCCCATTGGTTTGCACAGTTGCAGCAGTGGCTGCACGGTAGGCCTCGGGGGGCATGGTGCCAAACACCACACTGACGTTGACTCCTGCCTTTTCCCACACGTTGCCGTCTTGCAACACACGGGAGATGCCACCACCACCACCTGGGCGTGTCCATGCATCCTGGTGAAACTTTTTACCGTCCACCTCTTCAATGGCGGCACAGATGGAATCCTGGGCCTCACGGATCATGCGCTCAAATTGACCACGGATGCTGTTGGGATCATCGATGCCCTCACGCAGCAGGGACTCGGGGACATGATCTACAATGGCCTCCTGCTCAATCGCCTGTCATTGTTGTTGTTGTTGGGGATAGTGGTGGGTGTACTGATGCCTGATTGTCCTCGACCTCAATTACCACCGTACCGCAGCAGCACATGGGGGAGCAACCATGGTGGCACGCCGTGTATTGATCTGGCCCACTGCCTGTTGTTGTTTTTGAATTGAGTACATTTGAAAGAAAACAATACTCCTCAGCATGCCACCACATGTGTCCAATATCTTTGACCAACCCCAACCATCTACCTTGGGCATTGCAGCGATGTGTGCAGGCCTAGTGGATACTGTGGCGGCACGGTTGACTCGCGGCACGGTGCCGTTGCCCAGCAGGGTTGTTGTGTGCATCAGCATTGTTGCTCCTTGCACTGTCTAGGCCGTCTGCAGTGCTACAACGCTGGCGACGTATTGGAAATGATACTTTTGTAATGTTTTGATTTTCTGGGCAGACGTGGGAGCAAAAAATCGAACACAAAGGCTACGTGCACAGGAAATCATGGAGAGAGTTGTGGATAACATGTGCGACAACGCAGACCTGATGATGAGGCAGGTGTTTGTGTGTTTTAATACAGGATGGTGGTGCATGCACCATGCACATGCGTGTGCTCATTTATCAAGGTGCTGTCAAGAGGGTGTGCTGGCATGGTGTGGTGAAAGGGTGGTGTGGTGGGGCACCGATGGGTTAGATCGATGGTTGACAATGTTGTGGGGGACTCCTTGCGCAGCATGCTGTTGTGGATGCCATAGAGTGGATGCTGCCCCTCTGATGTGCAGTGAGATCAAGGAGACCACCAGCTTGTTGTGGGGGAGTATGCTCGCAACGCATCATTCCACCTCTATGGTGGTGTTTGACCAACCTGCATTTGACCACCGGCGGCTCTTTGCATTTTTACGATTGCCTTCCTCTTTGTGTTACACTTGAACAGTCGTGATATTGTTTACACGATAACGAGAGGAGCAACGCAGGATCAACGGCAGCAACAACCAACAACATGATGCTGCATTCAACAACAACCAAGCAGCAGGTTGCAGCCAAGCTCCACTCTCAATCTCAACAGCCAAAGTCTCCCCTGCTCCCCACAACACCAGCAACCCTCGTTGCAACCCACCAACGACACACCCATCCACGTGTCGCAGCTGCAGCATCCTCCACACAGCAAGAGGGCTATGACGTCTATGTCTATGAGCCAAAACCCCTTGAAGAAGGTGTAGAAAAGCACACCATCAGTGTCTTTGTGGCAGACGAAGCGGGTATCATCAATCGTGTGGCGGGTGTGTTTGCACGTCGTGGTGCCAACATTGAATCCCTGGCGGTGGGGCTCAATGCAGACAAGGCATTATTCACCATTGTGGTGACTGGGCAGGCATCCACAGTGGCCAACCTGGTCAAACAGCTGTCAAAACTGGTCAAAGTGCGATACGTAGAGGACATTACCCACAACGAACGCGTTGGTATGGTGCTATTGGTGGTGGTGGTGTGTACTACCACAAATGCGATGCATGCCACCAATGCAAACTCTGCATGTGCAACCCTCTCCATGCAACCCTCTCTTCAAGTACATCCAACACCCACACAACACCCGCAGAACGTGAACTCCTGCTCCTCAAGCTGCGTGCTCCCCCCGGCCCAGCACGTACCGAGGTCATGCAACTGGCTGAAATATTCCGTGCCCGCGTGGTCGACGTCTCTGAACGTTGCCTCACACTGGCAGTAACTGGTGATGCAGGGAAAACCCTTGCCTTTCAAAAAGTCATGTCAAAATTTGGTATTCTTGAGGCTGCACGTACGGGTAAAATTGCACTCAAGAGGGGGGAGGAGTTGCTCGAAGATGCAGCAGCGGAGCCCAGTGGGGGCAATGGGGCCCCTCGTAGTTTGATGCGACGACAATCGTTTCGGTGTGTTTCGTTGTTGTGATTGTGGGAATTGTGAGTGTGGGGAGTGTTTGGTATGTATAATGGGGTGATGGTCAGGAGGATGGCACAGTTATGCATGCACTGGTGTACATGCTTGAAGAAAAAACAATAAAGACCCAACATACAACACCCAAACGTACAACAGCACGGGCACCATGGATGAAGTGCAAAGTGGTGGTGCAGATGTGTATGCAGTGGACACCAACACCAAAGGTGTCTGGGAGGTGACCAATGTGCTCGATGCTGCGTATGGCACTGACAGCAGTGGCGAATATGATGTCGCGCACACATTGTCTATAGAGGTGCAAGATATTCCAGGCGTGCTCAACCAGGTGACTGGGGTGTTTGCACGTCGTGGGTACAATGTGCAGAGCCTGGCAGTGGGGCCATGTGAGCAAGAGGGGATGAGTCGAATCTGCATGGTGGTGCCTGGCAGTGAGAGTGGCGTGACGAATTTGATCAAGCAACTCAACAAGCTTGTCTTTGTGCAACAGGTATGGTGTTGGTGGGGGGGGGTGTTTGTGTGCATCATCGTGTTGTTTTTCTCTTTACGGTCATTTCAGTAGCCATGAAACCCTTACCAATACCAACCATTACGTACACTACACACTCATTCAACACCAATGACACCCAATTATTACATACACCACACACAGGTGACTGATTTGACTGGCAGCCCCATGGTCAACCGTGAACTCATGTTGGTCAAAGTCAAATGCCTTCCAACCCAACGAGGGGAGTTACGGGATTTGGCAGACATCTTTCACGGCACTGTCTGTGATGTGAGTTTGACCACCATGACAATTGAGTTGACTGGGAAGAAGGACAAGATGGGAGCATTCCAAGCACTGTTGGAGCCATATGGTAGGTTGCTGTGTTGCTGTTGTTTTTGTTATTGTTGGTGTTGTTGTTTGGGGGGGATGGGGGTTTTTTATGCTGAAGAGGTGCGTGACAGCGTGATTGCTTTGTTTGAGTGGTTGAGTGCAGTGCAAAACGCATGTGTGTTGAAGAAACGCCTCTACATGCATTTCATGGTTGCATATCATCCACATGCATTTCATGGTTGCATATCATCCACACAGGTGTATTAGAGGTGGCAAGGACAGGCAGTGTGGCATTGTCACGAGAATCGGGGGTGGATACACGATTCTTGGAACAAATGAAGGGTGCCCGTGTGATGTTGTGATGATTATGATTACATGAGTATTGTTTGTGACTACGGGGATGCGTGTTTGGTACCTCTTATGCTGCTTTTGCTATATCAATGCACGTGTTGATGACCAGCGTACAAGAGAACAACCATTGTGGCGAGACACACCTACAAAAAAGCGCTTTATACTACACAACCGAGAGAGTACACCAAACATACAACACCCCAATCTCAGCTCCCATACAAGGGTGCAAGTGTTTCATCCTGCCCAAATCGTGCCCCTATAGCCACCAACAGCACATTTACAGGTGCCAACACAGGATCATCCACGCCCCTCACCTGTGTCCTGCGTACTTGTTGCAAATACTGCTGCAGCTTGCGCAGCATGGCAGCAGTGTTGGAGTCGATAGGGAGCTCCAACCTCGCAAGCAACCCAAACAGCCATTGGGCATCCAATGAGGACAACCCGGGTGTGGTCTCTGTTGCTGTAGCAGGAATGCTGGATGAACGTGGTATCACAGCGTCAATGCGCTGTTTCAGTAATCGTATGGTGCCCAGCTGATCGAGGCCTTGCAGCAATTCTGTGGTTGGGGGGGTGTCGGTGCCATCCACGCGCGCGTTCTGCAAGAGCGTGCTCACAGAGGTGGGGGTGTTGGGTCTGTGTGAGGGAAGTAAAGGAGAATACAGTGATGGAATGACACTGGTGTAGACCAACTGACAAATCATACTCTGCATGTTGGATGATGGAGGTACGAAGGGCATCAAATTGGGCAAGAAATGTAGCTATCCACTCTGGACTTGGTAACAGCGTGGGGTCAGTGGGAGAGTGTTGGTGTATGTTGTGATCAACCACTGGTGTGTTGTCCTGTACGATGCCCTTGCTGCTGCTGGTGACTACAAATGGCAGACGACTTGCCTCATGCCTGTGTTGATTGTGTTGATGATACTGTTTGCGCACAGGTTCTGACCACAATGCGTGCCAGTGCACACCAAGACAAACCTCACTTGTTGCAAGTATACTTCTGCATCTGTGGGTCCGTCTGGATCGCTCCCTGTAAGTGGCAGTGCTTGGAACAAGCCATAGGCATGCCGATCTTGCTCATCCACATCATCCTCAGCTGCCTCAACGTGTTGCTGATTGCCTTTATCGTTCCATGCATACATTAACCTATTGTTGTACTATATGGAATGAGAGCAAGTGAGAGCAATTGAAATATATATGACAGTCAAATGGCAGCCCGCCTAAAATCACTTCTGATATTATCATCGCCAGCCTAGTCAACCACGCCACATACACATCAGCTACTCACAACCCTCAGCAACACATCAGCAACACATCAGCTACCCATTTGGCTGTTGATCTCATTCTCCGCCCATCCTGTCGCGTGAAACAGCATGAGCGTCTGTAGACTCCCCGTGCTTCTAACTGTAGCAGCACTGCTAGTACATCCTGCTTGGCAGCAGCAGATAAATTCTACCCAAACGCCCACACTGACATGTGACGCGGCCATTGATGCCGCTTTCTTCGCAGCACGAGCACTGGCTGCAGCCAGGAATGTATCTGGTATTGGCCTCACTGCACAATCGTTGGGTAGGAATATCACAAGCCCATCTGCGCAGTTTGTGACCGTCCTACAGAGGTCACTGCAACAGTTTCTCGACCTGACGGCCAACCGCAGCACCAACACTGTGAATTTTTTTTCCACCAGTCCCTACTCTGGCTGGGGCAGCCGCATGGCACAGACTGCGGTAGGTATGTCCACCCACGTCCCAGCAGCTACGCTGGGAGAGATTGCCTACATAGCCAATACCCTTCAGCGCAATTTGAGCAACACCCCTGCGTATGATCCCACCCAAGTATCATCCTCATGGTTTCGTGCATGGGACGCATTTGCAGCGTCACTGCGCAAGCAAGCATCCAACAGCACTGATTTGTACAGTCAGCGCTCCATGTTGTTGCGTGCTGTGGTGTATGCAGCAACAGGATTGATGCCCATGCTACCCACTGACGCATATCAACAGGAGCGAGAGCAGGTGGCACAGGTGGGTATGATGATGGGTGTGGGGTGCTTGCAACAGACACATTGCATTATCCCCACACAAACATTCCCTCACACAAACATTCCCTCACACAAACATTCCCTCGCACAAACATTCCCTCTCACAAACATTCCCTCGCACAAACGTTCCCTCACAAAAAACACCCTCACAGGATTTTGAGCAGGCGTTACCCCTGTTTGATGCTTATGAATTTACACCCATCAATGTGACCAACACTGCAGGCAATACAACAGCAACATATGAAGCACTGTTGGTACGTGTGGAGGCCATTGAAGAGCGGGTTGTATATGGTTGATATGTACACACATGTGGGATGATATACATACTCGTATACATGAAAACAACGTAAAACATGACGGATATGAAAACAACAGAAAACATGAAAACAGATACAAACCCTCCACCCCCACACACAGGTGACCCCCACTGCTGACAACCTGCCACTCATGGTTATCTATGGCTCCCCATACAACTGGCTTGAGGTGTGTTTCGAGTCAAATTGTGTTTCCTGTCAAATTGTGTTTCCTGTCAAATCAAGCACATCCAACCCTCACCCAAAAATATCCCCTCTTCATTTACCCCCCCCCTCCCCGCCAACACATATAGCCTGCATTTCTACGATATGGTTTGGGTGCCCTGCGTCGTGGGTATGCAGTGGTGATGATGCGTCAACCAGGGCAAGCAGGTGAACTCAGTCGTGCACCACACCAACCCCTTGTATGGGACTACACCAACATGACCACCACTGTGCTTGACACCATCAGCCGTGACCCCACACTCAACAGCAAAGTCAACACAAGTGATGTGACAATTATGGGGGTTTCCCTTGCCACGTTTGGTGCTGCGAATGCATGTGCTGGATTGGGCAGTCGAGTGCGTGCGTGTGTGTTGAATGCAGCAGTATTTTCACTGGGGTCCATTATCAGTAATACGACACCTCGGTACATGTTTCAGCCAGTGGTCATGGCATTGAATGCTGCACCTGAGTTGGTACCCAATGCGCAAGTGGTATGCAGAGCGAGGGTGGTGGTGGTGATGGTACATCAGCACACATTAGCATTAACATGCACACATTAACATGCACACATTGACACACACCACCACCATACATACCACCATCACACCACAGGCCGCAGCATTGAGCAACACCACTGCACTAACAAGTGTGTTGTTGCGCAATTGCACTGAAGACACTGCAGCACCTGAGGCTTTAGCTGCTCTGTTGACTGCACGTGGGTTTGACCCCGATTTTGTGTTGACCATGATGATGATCAAGGTGTGTGCTTTCTGGGGTTTGCTCTTGTATCATGCCCCAATCATGCCCCCCCAATGTGTGGTGGGATTGCATGCAATTCATTCGTATTTCACCCCCTTGCACACACCATGTGTCTCCCCGACCCGACACCCCACACCCCACACCACCTCCCCCCTACACCACCACCACAGGGTGGGCAATACAACACATTGTCAGATGTGGCTGGTGCTACATGGAGTAGCCTACGTGCCCTGGGCAACATCCCCCCAGTCAATGTCAGTGCCATCACTGTCCCAGTGCTTGTGGTAGGTTCCGCAGAAGATGCCAACTTTGGGGGACAGGAAGCAGCATTCATACAGCAGTTGAGGGGTCCCAATGCAACACGCAGCAAGTCGGTGGTGTTTGCACCAGAAACAGGTGGTGCTGCTGCATTGCAGGTTGGTGCCAATGTGTTGTATGAACAGGTGGTGTACCCATGGCTGAGTGGGTTGGATAGCGCTTGATAGGTTTGATGTGGTGGGGTATGAAACACCGAATTGTTTGGTTTATTTCGTAATGTTTTCAAAAGGTATTTTTTCAACACAACGTGACCGCACAATGATATGCAGTTGGTCCTCGTGATTTTCATTGTATTGCACTGCTATGCCCGATGCAAACATCCACCCACCTTGTACTTGTGTGGGTATCCTCATGATCCGCTATGCACTTGGTAACTTTGACTGCGCCACTTGTGCTTGTGCATGATTACAAATATATTGAGTGAGTCAGAAAGCAGGAGAAAAATTACACACAAATTACGTACACAAGATGAAATTACACGCGCCCAAACACACACAAGCAGCGGTACACACGATGCCCCACATACGCTGCTCTTGTGTGGCCCTCAGCAAACACCCCTGTCAGCGCACACAATCATACTCCTCTCTACCCCTGCCTACACCACACACCATCTTGATGCTGCCTACATCATGCACGATCTTGATGCTCTGCTATGTGCTACAGCACACACTGTGCTAGCTAGGTTGTCCTAGACTGCAACTTGTGTATTAGTACTGCAAGATGTGTCCTACGCCTATGCATAGAGCCTACCAGCATATATGGGCCTACCAGCATATATGGCACATAGCCTACCAGCATATATGGGCCTACCAGCATATATGGCACATAGCCTACCAGCACATGTATGCCCTAGTACACGTGCTCTAGCCAAGCATGCACATTGACACACTGGTAGTTGTTATCACTTGTAGTAGCAATCACACCATTTCCTATATACGAGAGAAGACACACACACATATATGCATGATACACAACACACTGGTGCCTATACTATGCATGTTGTACAGTTTCCCTATACATGAATATGTCCCTACCTAAAACACACATACACTCATAATCAAACACCCTCAATAAAATGAAATACACACTCCATCTATATCTACATGCAGTGTTGCACCCCCCCCACACACACACAACAGCATACCTTCAAACACACATACGCGTGCTAGTATGGGTTGGGCTTGACCTGGGGGCGTCGATCATGTCTCATTGGCCCATACCCCTGCTGCTGCTGCTGCTGAGATGGTGGTGCCTGTTGCATGTACTGCTGTGGTGGTGGTACCCCCTGTGGTGGTGGTGCCATCATCACCCCAGCTTGCATGGGGTGTTGTGCAGGCATCCAGGAGGGTGCATAGGTACCAGGCTGCATCATGGGCATCATGGGTGCCATTGGCATACCCGGCTGCATGGGCTGCATCATCCCCATGGGCATGCCTGCCATTGGCATACCAGGTGCACCATACATCATGGGCACGCCACCATATCCACCTGCAGCCATGGGTGCAGCATACATGGGTTGTGCTGCAGATCCTGGTTTTGGTACCTGATTGTGTAGGGGGTTGTGTGTGCATGTGTAGGAGGGATGAAGGTAAGCATTATTAGAATGTCACGGTGCTCCACTTTCATTACAATAATGCAATCACACCAAAACAACATACGCATACCTTGCATCGATTGCATACTTCTCGCCACCCAAAGTTGCGGTTGCTGCATTCTGGACACGTCCAATCCGTGTGCACCTTGCCCGTCCGTGCTGGCGTGGGTGCAGCACCCGCCATCAACCCCCCCCCACCACCATTTGATGCTGCTGCCGCCATTTTTTCCTTTTCAATGGCACGTTTGAGTTCCACCTGACGTCCATTGAGGTAGTGTGGTTCCACCAGGCACTTTTCCACTGACAACTCATCACGGAATGTGATGAAACCAAACCCACGAGAGGAGCCGTCCACCTTGTCACGGAGCACCACACTGTCTTCGATGATACCGTATGGCTCAAAGTGCCGCCGAAACTCTTCATCAGATATTTCACCCTGGGTTGATGGGTTGATGATGTTGTTGATGGGTTGATGATGTTGATGAATGGATGTTGTCCACGTTGCATATGCAATACCTACCCCCATCATACCGTGCCACCTACAAACATTTTGCGTGTCAACTGGCTACCACTGCCACTGTTGCGGGGCACGGCAGCCTTGGCGTCTATCCTTCGCCTGGCGACTTCGTGATCACGCTGCCCCAAAAACTGCTGTGCACTGTGGAAATCAGCAAATGTGACAAATGCAAAGCCTCGACCTTCCATCACTTGCAGGTCCTTGACCTCACCCCTGCGTGATGAAAGGGTGATGGGATGCATTCCGTGTGCTTATCACACTATGTCTCAACATGTCTCAACATGCACACCCAACAACTCCATACCATTGCTGGACGTATTCCATCACGGTATCTGTGGTTGTGGAAGAGTCCAACCCACCCAAGAAGATCTTCCCCGCCACAAAATCGTCCAATTTGCGCCCCCTGCTGTCTGCATTGGCTTCATTATCTGTTTGCTGATTCATGATTGCTGGACAGCGAGTGTCGGAGTTTGTTGTGTGTGACAAGTTGGTTTTACTAATCACGGTTTTTATTCGAACTTTCACTGTGCAACCACCACAGCAACCACCACAAGCAACACACCATGGCGACCACCATGTTTGGTAACAGCAGCAAGGTATGCATCCTGACTGGACAACCATCTTTTTGAGACACATCAATCCCCACCTTCCTTGCCAACTTGCACAGCTGCACGACCCAGAAATGGGCTATGGCGACGATGCACCGTTGTTACCCGGCATTGGAAAGACAGAAAACATGCTGCGATGGGGCTTTATCAGAAAGGTGTGATGATGTGCTTAGGGCACGGTGCAACACTCGCGTTCACCTCCACCACCCAACCATCAGGTGTATGGCATTGTTGCCTCGCAGCTCATACTGACTGCGGTGGTATCAGCGACCATTGTCTCCAGTCCCAGCACCCAGAAATACCTGCAATCCTCCCCCGGCCTGATGATCACCATGATGATTCTGTCCTTTTTGCTCATGATCCCCCTCTACATGTACGTGGTGTTCTTACCATTTTTTCCTGTGCTTTCAAACACAAATGCAAACAAAACCTGACACACGAAGGTACAAGGACAAGCACCCCGTCAACTTGGCACTGTTGGGTGGTTGGACTGGCGTGATGTCACTCTCTGTTGGTCTCATTTGCAGCGCATACACCCCCGTGGTGGTGCTGGAAGCACTTGCCATCACGGCTGCCATTGTCACGGGCCTCACTGCCTACACATTTTATGCAACACGCAAGGGGGACGACTTGACCTACCTCGGTCCATTTTTGTTTGCAAGTTTGTGGGGGCTGGTGATTTGGGGATTCTTCCAGTTGTTTTTCCCAGTGGGGCCAGTGGGGACGACCATTTTTGCATTGCTTGGTGCAGTGGTCTTTTCTGGGTATATCGTGTTTGACACTCATTTGCTCATTGCACGGTTTGATTTGGACGATTACATTTGGGCCTCTGTGCAGTTGTATTTGGACATAATCAACCTGTTTTTGAAGATTTTGCAGTTGCTCGGGAATCGTAATGACTAGTGTATTTGTTGGTGTAACAATCACTATGTACAATAGTGTACAAAAAACAACTTATCGTGCACGTGTTGTTTGGTGGGGATGATGTGTTTTGGTATGTGTCCGGATGCCCCCCCCCGGGGTTGGCAAATGCTCCACACCCTTTAACACATTTGCATTCGTTGGTGTGTGCTCCCTCTTGGAACGGTTGCCAAAGCGCAGGTATTGTGCATTGTTGTTGACAGACGTTGACCGGCACACAGCAACTGTTGGTTTGCGGGGTGGGCGTGGTGGTGGTGGTGGTGGTGGTGGGGCGTGCTGCTGTTGTTGGCGAGATGGTCGAGCAGGGGGTGGACGACGTTGCGGGGCTGTGGCGTGCTGTGGTTGGTGTGTGGTGTGCTCATGTTTGTCCTCAGGGACAGCAGGGAGCGTGTTGTTGTTCTGTCGTGAGGTATTCCCCTTATCTGCAAGCATATCCACTGTTTTCAGCACCTCTCCTGTAGACAACTGTGCACCATGTGGCCGTGTACGCACCAGCTGTGTGTGGGGGGGCGGCAAACATATGCTGTTACTCAGCAGGTTGTACTCTACACCGGGCCCAAACATACCGCACTGACAGTTTCTGCAGAACCCAAACCCAGCAATCCTGGAGCCTCGAGAACCTGGGCATTGTGTGGCTTGTGGGAGTTGCGCCGGGCGCGTGCAGCAAGCTGCTCTGCCTTTGCTTGTGCTATTGCGTCAAGATGGAGGCGCTGGTTTGCCTGTGCCACTGCTGCCAACCTCGCCCTTTGCCGTGCATAGCGCCGTAGGCGCTCTTTCTCTTCCTTACTGTTGGTTTCGGATACTCTGACGAAACGCATGTATGCGTGGGGGTCGATATTCACAAGCTATTGATGGTGATGAAGACATGTGTCGTGGGGCTGCGTTGAGACTATATTTGCATTACATTGCGGGCAACGTGTGTATACTTTTGATGTGTCACGACGTAGTTTCACGATGTAGTTTCGGTATTGTTTCCTGTGACTGGCAAAGTGCCAACTAGTTGACCATCAACAACACTGTGTAACAGTCATCAAATAATGGAGGATGTGGAAATGGCAATACTGATTAGCTTTGACCAGTCTGGGTCGACCAGTGCAGAGTTGAAGCAGCAAGCATCCAACTACTTGCAACAACTGAAAGACAGCCCCAATGCATGGCAATACCTATTGGCTGGCTTTCAAAGCTCCACCATTGCTGAAGTTCGGTTTTGGTTTGTGCAGGTAGGCTTCAAAACCAACATGATTGACCATACCCATGTCCGACCAAGCCAGGCACACACACACACACACAGGCCTTGCAAGACCTCATCCACAGTCGCTACAATACCCTCGACAGCCTGCAAGTTCGCACAGCACTCCTGACATGGTACCGACAAGGTCCAGCGCTCCCTCCCTATGTCCGCAACAAGGTTGCTCAGGCCCTTGCCGGGGTGGCTGCACAAGAGTACCCAGAGGGCTGGCCATCATTTGTATCTGATTTGTTGCAGCCATTGACTGTGGGGGATGACATGGTGGGGCGTGCCGATATGCTGTGTCGCTTGTTGCGGGCATTGGATGATGATGTGATTAGCATGGACGTGCCACGCAGCCAAGAAGACAGCAAGCGAAGCATGCGTGTCAAGGTAGTAATAATAGGGGGTGTGTTTGGTATACTTGATATACCTGCTTCATGTGAAACACATACATGTACAGGATGCCTTGCGTGATGGTCCCATCAACGACCTCGTGGATGCCTGTCGTATTATGGTGCTCACCCATTGTGCCACCAACCCCACTGTTGCAGCAGATGTGCTTGATGCACTGCAGCGTTACATCAACTGGATGGATGTGGGGTTGCTGGTCAATGAAACGTGGTTGACCTTGTTGTTTGACTGTGTGCAACGTGCAGCGAGTGAGTTGCGTGGTGCAGCAGTGGATGTGGTGGGGGAGATTGTGAGCAAACGCATGGAGGCAGTACAAAAACTGCAACTCATACAACAATTACCAATGGTATGTTAATTGAGGGGGGCACTCAAAAAAAGAAACATGTATTTGGTGCATTACTCCCAACATCCACAGGAACAATTGTGTCGTGCATGGTATGCAGCCCCCCCACACGATGAGGACTTGTGTGCCCGCATTGCTGGTGCCATTGCCACCGTGTGCACTGAAACACTGGAAGCTAGCAAACGTGTGGAAAACAGTGTGGTAGGCATTGCAGCAGTGGGGCTGGATGTGGACCCAGACGCAGCACAAGAGGCACATGTGTTGCTGCATGTGGCATCCTCCACACTGTCTGCCTTGTTCCCGGTGGTGATGGACATTATGCACCACCCTGAAACACAAGTCGCAGGCTGTGTCTTGCCCTACTTGCTCACGCATGTTGCGCGAATACGCACGCATCAGAAAAAGCGGAGTGGTGCGTTGCAGCCGGCACAGCACGCCATGGTGTGTAGCCTCCTGTCCTCGGTGGCACAGAGTGCATGGTATCCTCATGATAGTGTTGTGGGGCCAGGGATGCCCAGCACAGCTGCAGAGGCGGCATGTTGTGAAGAGGAGATTGCAGCGGTGGCAGAACGTAGACAGGATATGACAACATTGTTTAAGAATTGTAGCAAGATTGTACCCAAGGAGGCGGTTGAGTATGTCGATGGACTGCTGGTGGCAGTGGTGGGGGATGGGGAGGTGGGGGGTGGGCAGTGTACATGGCAGCAAGTGGAAATGTGCATTACACTGTTGTACTTGGTGAGTTGATGTGGTTGATGCAGTGTATATTGCACACGCACATGCACACCCACCCACCCACCCACACAGTTGGGGGAGCACATGAGTGACAACACCATCACAGCAGGGCAGCTGCAACCCCTTGTGTTTCGACTGCTTGCAGGCCCCATACCCCACACCAACCACCGCCTGGTTGCGCTCGTGTTGCTCGAGACACTGGTGCGGTATTGTAGGTTGTTGGATGCGGGGCGTGTGTCGCAGCTGGTGGGTGTGTTTTTGGGGTCGCTTGGTATTGGACACCCTGCGTCCAGTGTGTGTGCACGTGCCTATTACCTGTTCAATCGTGTGGTCAAGGCACTCAAGGAGGTATTGTATTGGGGTGGTGTGCACTATGGCAAGTGTGTATTTGTGTATACCCATCATCAACAACACACACCTCTTCACAGGATTTGCAACCGCACGTGCACGCCATCATCTACCAATTGCAACCCCAACTGGCAACCCTGGCAGCATGCCCACCCACCCCACCCACCTATACCGCCCACCGTACGCTCCCAGTGGATGATCGATTATATGGCTATGAAGCAGCAGGACAACTGCTCGCCATTGACAATGACACGCAGCAACAGCAGGAGCAATTGCTGTCACTGGTGCTGCAACCATTGGGCACACGGCTGGCAGGTAATCGACGAGCAGAGCTGCAGCATGTGTACGAGGCCCTCACACGCCTGTGCAAATGCTTTACACTGCAACTAGTCACAGAGGAGCGACCATGGATGGGCAGTATGTTGATGGCAGCATGCCAGCAGTGTGTGCAAGCAGCTGCGTGTGTGCCACTGGACAAGGGGGTGCGGGCACGGTTGATTAGCCTGCTGCATAGGCTGTTGGAATGCCTGGGTCCGGGAGTGGCACCACAGCTGCAGCCTGCTGTGTGTCATGTCTTGTTGCATGAGCATGCAGATGCCCAGGATCTGGCTGATGCATTGAGTTTGGTGAGTCAACTGGCAGTGAAATTGGATGTACATCAATTACACTTGGAGGAGGTGGTGGTCGCATGTGTGGCACGGTGTTTACAAGAGGTTTTATCGTTTAGTGACGCAGGTGGAGGGGATAATACTGTGCAGGTGAGCAGTAATAGTGTTGCAGCACCACAAGGGACAGTGGAGGCACAGCGGGAGGCACGGGCCCTGCAACGTAGCTTTTACCTGTTTTTGGGCAGGTGTGTGGGTACACAATATTGTATGAATTGGTGGACACAAACGTGGTACAACCCCCCTTGACACAGTGTGGCAAGCAATGGATATGTGGAGCTGCTTGCCCAGCATCGTCCACATGACTTGCTCAATGCGCTTGCAGCGGGGGCGGCACAACACCCCGACCTTGGTGTGCGTAAAGCGTGCTTGGGGGTCTTACAGCAGCTGCTCAAGGTGCATGGATTGCAGGAATTTGTGGCAGCAGCAGTGGTCGGGTGTTGTAGTGGGCAGCAAGACCTGGACGCCAAGGACGCTGCGGTGGTGGGCTACTTGGCAGAGGTAGCAGCGGCGCTGCTGGTTGTTCGGGGTGTGGTGGGGCAGGATGCACTGGTGGCACGGATACGAGGTATACAGCCAGGTGGTGGGTCGCTGGCAGAGGTGGTTGGCATGGCTGCTGTGGATGTGAAGGGTGTACGGGATGTGCTGAGGCGAGTCGCGGTTGGTGGTGGGTGATTTTGGTTATTTCGTTTTGCTGACCGCGATCATTCATTTGCAAGGTATCAGGGTGCACGTCATTGGGGGAAACAAGCACGTCATTGGGGGAAACGAGGGACAAAACGAGGGACAAAACGAGGGACGAAGCGGGCTTCGAGCAATCAGAAAACGCCAGACGACGCTGTGTGGGTCCCTGCCAGTGATGCATGGCAGGTACAACAGCACAAGGTATGTTTGGGTGCGAAGGTGCATACGAGGTGCAGACGGAGCACGCTCGCGATGGTCTCCAAGAAGTGGGCATCACCTCACTCGTTGTGCACACGTGCAGGTGCCAGAAAGCGTCAGCGCACTGCGTCCCCATGCAGCTCAGAACAGGTATGTCGTATCACGAAAGTGACTGCTGGTGATGATGTGTCCTCACCCACATGCATCCCACACCCAGTGTTGTGAGCGCCCAGCTGCCCTTGTAACAACAACAACAGACAGCAGTGGTGCACTACATGTGCTCCCCACACCCACAAATTCCTCCAACCCACCGACAAGCAATGCACCTCGCCCCAGCACCAGTGCCAGCAGCGAGGCAAGCAAAGCCCCCCCCTCTTCCTCCCGCAACCCAACCCCAACTCCCTCGAGCAGCAGCCGAAGCCGCTTTACGTGGACCCCCGAGCTGCATGCACACTTTGTGAATGCGGTGTATCATTTGGGGCTTGACAACGCCATGCCCAAGTCGATCCTTGCACTCATGAATGTACCAGGCATGACCCGTGAGCATGTTGCCAGCCACCTGCAGAAATACCGTCAGCAATTGAAAAGGCAGCAGCAGCAGCAGCAGGAGGAGGGTGGTGACGACCAAGCCATGCCCCCATCTTCGGGTGCATTCACCACCCCCATCACAACCAAGGAGCTATGCTATCCGGTTGACATTCCCTTGTCACTTGTACTCAATCCCTTGTCCTTTGCAAATTACGGACCCATGGTCAACAACCATGCCCAGGTCAACCACAATACCCTCCCCACCACATCAAGGGCACTGGCACACCATCCCTCACTGGTGTTGCCACCATCATTGCCTGATGATTTGGTGGCACGGCGAGATGGGTATCCATCCAACAAGTCGTCATTTTGAGCGCTGTACATTATACTTGTGTGGAGTCGATATGAAATTTGTGTAGAGTATGTCGATGATGAGGTTGCACTGCTATCTACGATATAATTTGTTGATACGGTTGTTTCATGCTGTGTGCTCAATTTTGAGATTGTTCGTGCCATGCATGGTGCGCTTGTGTATCTGCTACGCGATGATTATTTTTTCTCGGTGACGATATTGTTGATGATATGCGATGATTTGAGATGATTGGGGATGAGATGGTTGAGATGATAGAATATGAGATGATTGAGATGATAAAATTTGAGATGATGGAGATGATGAAGATGATGCAACTGCGATGATGATGATATGTCCACAGCAAAGCTGTTTCCGAGGCCATACAAAATAAAATAAAATAAATGATGACACACGCAATCACTAGCAACAACATAGTATGAGCACCAGTTGACCAATAGCCAACAACGTTGACTCAGGGTTTAGGTTTTAGGTTTTAGGTTTTAGGTTTTAGGGTTTAAGGTTTAGGGTTTAGGGTTTAGTTTTTTAGTTTTTAGGTTTTAGTTTTTTAGTTTTTAGGGTTTAGGTTTTTAGTTTTAGGGTTTAGGGTTTAGGTTTTAGGGTTTAGGGTTTAGGGTTTAGGGTTTAGGGTTTAGGGTTTAGGGTTTAGGGTT